>Ga0209495_1002497_pt1 | contig 11992 bp, 8 predicted proteins | sample EN1Hudsemesocosm_FD_184629 | JGI IMG/M metagenome (GOLD analysis project Ga0209495, IMG submission 184629) | Methane-oxidizing microbial communities from mesocosms in the Hudson Canyon - EN1E Hudson Canyon (SPAdes) (version 2) | ecosystem: Environmental > Aquatic > Marine > Cold seeps | place... | reverse complement strand
TTGAATTTTGAGAAACGGATTCAGGCCCTGAATCTCAAAACCTTTCATTTTATTCCCTATTTGACCCAGCTATTTGCTGGGTTTTTTATTGCCTGCTCATCCGTCAGATCTATTTTTTTAAACTAAGGTTTTTTAAACAAAAGTTAGGGGGCGTTGCAACACCCCACCCCTATAGTCAGAGAAAAGCAGGCCAATACCTGCCTTTTGTGGGTTAAGAAGTTATTCGACTACATCACCATGCAAAGTAACTCGAACTCTATCACCTGAATTAATAACCAATCCAGCTTCCGCACAATCAAAAGTACTGGAGTTCAATCGAACTTTTACTTTCTGACGTGTGTCTTTGTTATAGCAAATAGCATTGGTTAATACCGTACCATTTATAAAGCCAGAAAATTCTGGTGCTGGCGGCTCTGGAGTAAATTCCCCTACCTGATAGATAGCGAACTCTTGATCAGAAATAACAGCCAACAATGCACCATTCTGCGCATCAGAGAAACCTTTAGGGTTACCGTTTACATCAATAGTACCGGTTAGCTGTAATAAAGTATGATCCCACACCTTAAGCTCATTTAAGCTGTTATTTGTGTATGCAGTAATGCCGTTGACTGAGTAATGAACAGCCCTTGGGTATGCTCCTGTATCCATTTCACCCGCCCATGACATGTCATCTATAGATACTTTAGCAACCGTGTACCCAACACCATTCCCACCGCCTACCGCATAACTAAAAAAGGCACCATCAATAGGATCAACAGATAAATTTTGTCCGTTACTGCCTAGAGCACCATGATCATTTTTGATCAATAAAATAGGACTTGATCCAGTAATATCATAAATAGCTACAGTACCAGGGCTCAAACCACGATTGGCAAACACCAGCTTAGTTTTATCAGGTGTAAGCTCAACAGCACCTTTAGAGTAAGTGGAGACCCCAAGAGCGAAACTATCTACATAATTTCCAGTATTTTTATCCACTCGCATAATGCCAGAACCTGAAGCGTAAGTTGTAACATAAATATAATTGTCACCTACCACAATTTCATTACCTGCTTGTGGCAAATTAAGTGGGTCTTCAAGTAGAAGCGAGTTGATATTAAAAGAAAGGGCTTGGTTAAGGTCACTAATCGTTACATAGATTTTCCCTGCAGATTCATCAAGAGCAACATCTTCAGGGTTACCCGGCAAAGATAACGTTTCTTTAACCAGTAGAGTTGAACTATCAATGATAACCAAAGAATCATTTTTCTGATCTGCTACATAAATATAACGCCCTGCACTATCACTAGTTATTTGCTCACCAGTAGCATCAACCGTTAAAACTTTTGACACTTCTGCCATTGCAAACGGTGCTGCCATCATGGTCGCTATAGCACTAACTGCCATTAAATAATTTTTCATTTATTACGTCCTTTTAATTGGGTTTAACGCAATAAATATTAGCTAACAATAATATTCCGTCAATTTCAAAAGTTTATTAATGAGACAGAATCAACAGATCGCCACAATAGCAAAACGGCCCATCTTTACTTAATTGAGACCCCTATCACCCTTTTTACCCTGCGTGCACATTTGCTTCACATTTCCCCCTCTTTTCTTGCGTAATTCACTGTCATGCTAAGTCTTGTAAACACCAATACAACTGACTAACAGCTACTTTTTTTGAGGAGGCTGACATTGCAGGAATTAATGCCTAAAAAGCCCACTAAATGCCAACTGCCCAGCTATAGCGCCTCTATATTAAATAGCTACTCGGAAGTGTTGTTCATTCAGGGGAAATTATCGGGCTTAATTCTACTTTGCATAAGCTTTCTCAACTATAACGCAGCACTAGCGGGGCTTTTTTCGGTTGCTATTGCGTATTTATTTGCCCATTTTATCGGGTTTAAAAATCAGTTTCTGGCTTCAGGTTATTATACTTACAACCCCCTCCTCGTTGGTTTGTCTATCGGCTATATATTCCAGGTTAGCGGGTTAACATTAGGATTTTTGGCTATTTCAAGCGTGTTAACGTTTGTACTCACCATTTTTTTGGCCAACTTCTTTTACACCTTTTTCAGGTTACAGGTACTTAGCATTCCCTTTGTTATCGTAAGCAGTTTGGTTTACTTGGCCGCTGCACGTTATACAAACCTGTATGTCACTGAGCTCTACTCCCACGAGCTTTATCAGAGTTTTGCTATTTTCCCTGAGGCTATCAATGCATTTTTTAAAGCAGTTGGCGCAATTGTTTTTATGCCTAATGTAATCTCTGGATTATTAATTTCTCTGCTGATGTTATTTAAGTCACGCATTATTTTTATATTAGCTGTGTCTGGTTTTGCCCTCGGTACAGTAACCAATGGGTTATTTGTGGGCTCCCTGTCTCAATCACTCTCCAATATAAGTAATTTCAACTATATATTGATCGCCATCGCTATTGGCGGCGTCTTTAATATTCCATCACTTAAAAGTTATACCATGGCCGTTATTGCCGTGTTGGTGTCGACTATTCTGTTGAGTGCTGTTGATGTTTTCTGGTCACAATACGGTATTCCGGTTTTTACCCTGCCCTTTACCATTGTTACCCTTTCCTTTGTTTACGTACTCAACTTAGTCGATTACAAATTACGCCCTACGTTGTTTAAAGCCTCACCCGAAGAGACTCTGGATTATTTTTTAACCATTCAAGACCGATTCCCCGACACCTACATCACCCTCAACCTGCCTTTTTATGGATCTTGGACCGTATGGCAAGGGTTTGATGGCGCTTGGACCCACCAAGGAATCTGGCGTTACGCTTATGATTTTGTAATCACTAACGAAGAGGGTAGTAACTACGCCAATGACGGAACTCGATTAGAGGATTATTACGCTTACCAGCAAGCCGTTTTATCTCCCGTTAGAGGGCGAGTAGTACGCGTAATATCACACTTTTTAGATAATCCCATAGGTACAGTTGATAGCATTAATAACTGGGGAAATATGATCATTATTCAGGATGATCGTGGCTGTTTTGTTGAGCTTTCACACTTTGCAAAAGACAGCATTACAGTGTTTGAAGGTAGCTGGGTTGAGCCTGGCACTCATATTGGATTGTGCGGTAACTCAGGGTATTCACCTCAACCTCATATTCATATTCAGGCACAAAACAGCGCAATCATTGGTGCAGGAACACTCCCTTTTTCTTTTATACATTACGCTGAAGAAAACCAATACCACTCCCATGGTAGACCAGACGAAGGACAAGTAATTGAGTCTGCATACCCTATGCCTTATTACGACCAGATAAGCACCTTCATTCTTGATGAAAAGCTTCGATACAGTGTGTGTGAAAACCAGAAGGAAATAGAACAAGTCGAGTTTAAGGTGAAAATGGAAATAGACGGCACATTCTACTTTTCACGAGGCGAATCAAAGCTATATTTTGGCAAACGTGAGGGCACTTTTTTCCTTTACCACATGACGGGGAATGACCCGTATTTAAAGATGCTCTACCAATGCCTTTCTTCTATGCCTTTGCACAACCAAAGCAATATGAGTTGGCAAGATACTCTCTCAAACACAACCACCCTTAACCAAGTTCAAGGTGCACTAGCCTCACTACTTAATGCAGTTATTCCCACCCGCGTACGCACCACTGCGCAATACCAGTTTACATCTGAGAACACCATAACAGGACATATCCACAACGCTTTTTTTGGAGTTAACGATGAAACTTACGTGCAGCTAGATTCTTATCAAAAAATTAAATCGTTTCGAATTAACAACATTGAATTTAGGCGTATATCCAATGAAGCACCGGAGATCACAAGCCATGAATAATATCCATAAGAAAACTTGGCTTAAGTGCCTGGTTGTTATTTTTTTCAGCCCTATTTACTTCAGCCATGCAAGTCAGGCTGACCTGTTAGATAAGAACGTGACAGAACCTTACTACAAGTCCTATCGCTACGAACAAGTGGGGGATTACAACAATGCGATTAACAGCTTGTTAATGATTAACAAAAACGCCCCTACCGACTATACCGCCAACCTTCGCTTAGGCTATCTGTATTTTATGAATAAGAATTACGCTAATGCAGTTGTGCACTATCAAATAGCACATAAGACCGCCCCTCAGGCAATTTCTCCACAGCTCGGCTTAATGCGAATAATGAACACCCAAAATAATTACACCCAGACAGAAGCTGCTGGCTACAAAATATTGCAACTCGATCTTTATAACTACTATGGAAATCTCTACTTGGCACATGCCTTAAGAATGAGTAAGAAGTTTGACTCGGCAATGAGTATTAATCTCAAGATGTTAGCGCTTTACCCTTCAGATACACAGTTTTTACTCGAGTATGGCTTGCTGACATTTGCCCAAGGTAAAAATGAACAAGCGAAGCAGGCATTGGAATACCTACTGATATTGGAACCTGAAAATATTGTCGCAAAAGAAACCTTACAAACCCTCAACAGGCATTCGATGGAGACTCAGAAATGATAGACCCAAAAAACAACTCAGTGCTCCCTCAATTGTTTGATTTAGAAGCCAAACGCCTCAGCCTTTGGCATAAACTGGAAGAGCTATCTCACCCCTTACAAACAGAATACAGCAGGGTGGAAAGTTGCTTAGTCGAACTTTCAAAAGTAGACCGATTTTGGGCTTATCCTGGAACAATGGTAATACTTCAAATCAAACATTACCTCGCGACCCAGCAATGGGAACTTCTCCACCAGTTATGCCATAACACCCTCGAAACGCTCATCAATCAGAGTTATAGAAAGCAGACTTTCATTCCCTTTGACACAAATTTGATGCAACTGGATAAGCCAAGCGTTGAAGAGGCTAACGATTTACGCTTAAAAGACCGTCGTGCTTCAGCCAATAAAACCTACTTTGAAGTATTGGTTATTCACCCAAACCCTGCTGAATACGAACAACTTTATCGTAATAGCCTATCTGCATTCAAAACGGAAAAAGACGAATTTATCTACGACCTGGTTTTTGTAAATAATGTTGAAGACGCATTAACGGCTATATTAACGAACCCCAGCATTCAAGCCTGTGTTTATCTTTATGGCTTTCAGTTAAACAGTACGTCAAACACTTTTAGCACTGAATACGCCGCCTTCATCGAAGGACAAATTGACCTTGAGTCTATCGCCAAGCAGCCACTTATTGGACTAAAACAGGCCCTACAACAGTTACGCCCCGAGTTATCTCACTATCTTATTAGTGAAGTGGCTCTGGCAGTGGTCGACAACCAAACAAGGTCTCATTTTCACCGAATACTCTTTCATGTTGAACCCTTCCAAGATCTACATTTCACATTATTGGGCGGTATTCGTGACCGTTTTTCCACCCCTTTTTTTGATGCATTGAGAGCCTATAGCCGCAAACCTAAAGGCGTTTTTCACGCACTCCCGCTATCACGCGGGCAGTCACTCAAAGACTCTCATTGGGTCACCGATATGCTAGATTTCTACGGTTCCAATGTATTCCTAGCAGAGACCTCATCAACCCAGGGCGGCATGGATTCACTTCTAGACCCAAAAGGTGCAATTAAACAAGCTCAAGATAAAGCAGCTATCGCATTTCAATCAAAAGAAACCTTTTTTGTTACAAATGGTACCTCGACCTCCAATAAAATTGTCATGCAAGCCAATTTGCAACCCGGCGATATCGTACTCACATCAGCAGACTGCCATAAATCGATCCCTTATGCGGTGATGTTATCGGGTGCATACCCTATTTTTCTAGAAACCTATCCAATCAATGAGTTTGACCTCTACGGAGCAGTGCCCCTAGAACGAATTAAACAGGTATTACTCGATTTAAAAGAGCAAGGGGAACTCCATCGAGTAAAGCAAATCACCTTAACCAACTCCACATTTGACGGCCTCATCTACCATACAGAACGTTTCATGATGGAGATCCTGGCGATTAAGCCAGATATTATTTTCCACTGGGATGAAGCCTGGTTTGCTTACGCCTATTTCAACCCGATTTACCATGGCAGAACGGCCATGAGCGTTGCTAATAAGCTTCAGGCAAAGTTTCAGAACCCAGAATATAGAGCTTTTTATGCACAATGGAAGCATGAGCATGCAGAGCTACTTAATGATGGGCACAATGCCGCCTCGTTATTAATGACTCAGTTGTTCCCTGACCCAGATAAGGTGATTCTAAGGGTATATTCCACTCAATCCACCCATAAAACCCTCACTGCATTTCGCCAAGGCTCAATGCTGCACATCTTTGATGAACAGTTTAATCGAGAGCTGTTTCTTGAGTCTTATCGCATGCATACCTCCACATCACCCAACTATCAAATTATCGCCTCCTTAGACGTTGGGCGTCGGCAAGTCAGCTTAGAGGGTTATGAGCGAGTAAAACGTGCTATCTCACTGGCTAATTCGCTGCGCCAACGAATCAGCAAGGCAAAGGCACTTAAACCTTACTTTAAAATATTAACCGACAACGAATTGGTTCCAGAAATCTATCGCAGCCCCTCAGGCATAAGCAAAGCAACAAGTTCTGCCCCTCTCTATGGCTATGCCGATATTCCGCTGCAATGGGATGACGCTCAGTTCGTTGTTGATCCAACAAAAATTACTGTAGAAATAAACGGTACAGGTATGGATGGCTGTAGCTTTCGGGAACTATTAATCAATAAGTATGATATTCAAGTTAATAAAACATCGAGAAGTACCGTGCTATTTATTGTAAATATTGGAGCCAACCAAAGCACCATCGACTACCTGTTTCAAGTGTTGTGTGATATCGCTAACCGACTATCTCAAAGAGCAACAATAGTCAGTGAGCAAGGAAAAGAGCAAATTATTGAACTACCCCAGCGGCGAAAATTTCACCCTGCGTTTATCCCTTATGCTGGTAAAAAATGCTGCAGTGTTGATATGCGAAGCGCCTATTATGCGGCTTTTAACGAAGAAAACATTACTTATGTACCCCTTGATAATGACACGCTAAAACATGTCTTGAATGACGGTAAGTTAGTATCTGCCGCCTTTGTGACCCCCTACCCTCCTGGGTTTCCAGTCATCGTTCCTGGGCAAATTATTACTCACGATATTTTATTGTATTTGCAAAAAATGAGAATCAAGGAAATTCACGGCTATCGCGCTGATTTAGGACTCAAAATATTCTCCGAAAACTACTTGGCCTCATTGTCAGTTAAATAAAGGATTCACCATGACTTCAACTACCAGCTCTACCATAACTACAAGCTCTACCATAACTACAAGCTCCACCATTCAATCCATTGCTGATGTTAAAGACTATTTTGCGAACCAAAATACACCGTATTATTTTATTAGCGCCACGCATTTCAACTTAATGAATATTGAACAATGGGTAAACAACTGGACTCATATCAACTTTATTGATTGCTTTGACGGCGCAAACCCTTCGATTATGGTGCCTGAAAAGGCAGGCACCCCGGTATTTGATAGCGTTGAGGCTATAAATGCTTTTCTTCTAGGCCATCAGGATGTGGTATCAAAGATAAAACAAGAGCAACGAACTGAAGTTCAAAGCAAAGCCGTTTTTCTTTTCTTTGATAAAGAATTGGAAGAGGTATGTCATTCACTCGATCTGGATATCTGCCTACCAGAAAACAAGCTTGTCAAAAGCATTGATAATAAAATAACCACCACTCAAATCGGCAACGAAGCGGGCGTTGCCAGTGCTCCCAATGCCCTCGAAAAAGTAAGTAGCTATGTTGAGCTACTCCGTATCGCTGAAGAACACAATTTGGGTCCCAAACTCGTTATACAAACAGCTTATGGCGACTCAGGAAAAACCACCTTCTTCATCGCCAGTGAGGCGGATTATGACCGCGTTGCCGACCAAGTTGAGGCAGAAGATAAAGTAAAAATAATGAAACACATCCGCTGTGCAGGCACCGCGATAGAAGGCTGCGCCACACGCACAGGCACCTTTGTGGGGCCGTTACTCACAGAACTCATCGGTTTTCCTGAGTTAACCCCTTATCAAGGTGGCTGGTGTGGCAATGAACTCTATCAACCAGCCTTCTCAGGCGACATTCGCCGTAAAGCACATAAAATGACAGAACAATTGGGACAGGCACTCTACAAACGAGACTACCGTGGTTATTTCGAAGTGGACTACCTAATTGACCTCGACAGCGGAGAAGTATACCTAGGCGAGCTAAACCCTCGAATTACCGGGATTAGTGCCATGACCAACATTTCTAATTTTTGCTATAAAAATGTGCCACTGTTTCTGTTTCATCTGCTTGAATATTCAGATGCTAACTTTACCGTTGAACCGACTGAGTACAATCAGCGTTCATTAGCGAGTGGCGCGCAAGCCACCACAGGTCAACTGATCTACAAATATACTGATCAGTCATTACAGATTATTACCAAAGCTCCAGAATCCGGAATTTATAAGCTGGTAACTGGCTCAGCAAACCAACCAAAACTCGTTTTTCAAAAAGCTTCTTACGACCGTCGAGAAGCGCTCGCAGAAGATGAGGTCTTTGTTATGCGAGTCATGCAAGAAAAGGAATATGCCTATAAAGGCGGTGACCTCGCAATATTGTTCTCCAATACCACGTTAAAAAATCCTGAAGAAAACCTCAATAATACCGCAACCGCATTAATCAATGCGTTAAGTAATATCTTTGAGTTCAGAGAGTTAACCGAGGAAGAAGCACTGCTGGTTGACCGCTATAACTCTAAAGCCTCCTTAAAGGGTTCTGCGCTTATCTCTCCAGAAAAAGCAGATTCTATAGAAAAAGAAGCCACAAGTACTGAGGAGAAAGAAGAATGAGTACTAATCTGCTAAAGCGTTTTTCTTTCATAGAAGAAGATGTTCCTGGTGAAAAATGGCTGGCATTTTATAACGAGAGTAAAGCCAGCTATCGTAAATGGTTTTTGAAGGAAGGGGAATTAAACCGTCCAAGCTATATGCGATGCCGTAATGCTCTTGAGCAATACATGCCTGAACTGCTACCAAAATGGGAGCACTTACTAGAGCTATGTGATGCTGATGATATTGATGCCCGACTGCTCAGTTTATACTGCCCAACACCTTATGTTGCAGGTTGCTCCCAAGCGGTATGGGTACGCTATAACCCGGTACTGGTTAGAAACTACGATTATGACCCTGCTCTGTGTGAAGCCAGAATTGTAAAAAGCCAATGGGGAGACACCGCAGTCATCTCATCCACCGATTGTTTATGGGGCGTACTCGATGGTATGAACGAACATGGTTTGTCAGTTTCTTTGTCTTTTGGCGGCAAAGACGACGTGGGTGAGGGTTTTGGAATTCCCCTAATCCTCCGTTACATCCTTGAATTCTGCAAAACAACAGCCGAAGCCACCGAGGTGTTGTGCCGTGTTCCCACTCATATGGCTTATAACATTACAGTGCTAGATGCTAGTTTCCACGTTAACACCATTGAAGTTTCGCCTCATGCTCTTCCCTCTATTTCTCATATTCCCTTAGCGGTGAATCACCAAGGTGACTTTGAGTTAAGCAATTACGCCATGTTTTCACACTCCCATGAACGCAAGCAAGAACTGATTGAAAAACTCTATGACCCGCTAATTAATATAGACGCCTTTATTAATGCCTTTGAATACGCCCCGCTGTTTACCTCAAATTATGAAGACGGCTTTGGCACCCTGTATACCGCTGTTTATAACCCTCAATTAAAAGCCATGGAGTACCGCTGGCCGCAGCAACTTAAAGCTTATCAATCATTTGACTACTTCGAAGAGCAAGAAATTTGGGTCAACTATTAAGCAGCCAATAAAGAACAAACATGAAGAAGGATAACCACATGAATAATCAACAAAAAACAGCATCAGCACTATTATTATCAACGGCTCTGCTACCGCTAGCTTCAATGGCAGAAGAGAACTGGAATACCACTATTAATTACCAGGCAGACTACGGCAGCTACGACGGATCACAACTACGTGATGATCACTCAAGCCAGGGTATAGGTTTACAATTTAATTATCTGGACCAACTCGAGCTGAAACTTTATGGCAATAAAAGTGAAGTATCGTACAACGTAACGAGTGAAAACCTAGAGCAAGACGAATACGCCGCTCGTGCTAACTACACGATATTTTCAGACAGCCTTTCTGGCAGAGTTGGTTTAGGGCTGTATTTCCATACTGTGGATAACAATGATGTTACGGGTCAAACAGATGCGGTTGATATATGGGCGTCCTCAATTTCCTATAGCCCATGGGACCAACAATACAAAGTGGGCTTGGAATATGCCCAATCAGATTACAGTAATTTAAGTGAAGTGCATCAATTAACCACTACCGTTAGTTTCGCCTTTAACGACCAGTATGACTGGCTAAACCTAAGGGGCTATTTTATTTCCCCTCAGGAAGAGGATATGGCAGAACTAGAAGACCGACAAGCACTAGAAGTGACCTGGCAGCACTGGGTTCAACCTGATAATTGGCTAGGGCTAGACTCAGTCACATTAAGTGCGATGGGCGGCGAAAGACAATTTGCCGTGAACTCCGATATCCACTTGGTGATGAATCTGGTTGATGTAGAAAAACAACGCTATGGCGCTGGCTTAAACTGGAAAACAGCCAACGGTTGGCAAACCTCTCTGGGAATTAGCTATACAGAATTTGAGAACGAATCAATCAACGACAGCTACAACGATCAATTAGTTTACATCAGTGTAGGTAAACGCTTTTAAGCGAGGAAAGAAAATGAAAATTATATTTTATTCAATACTAGGGCTTTCAATCATTGCCCTCGATTCAATGGTTTTAAAAGCAGCAGAACTAAGCGCCCCAGCCTCTAATAGTCCTTGGCAACAGTCTTATATTTTAGAAGCCAAAGGTGAATATGAAGCAGCCACCGATGTACTGTCAGACTATTTAGATAACACCAAATCAAGTGAAATGGCTTGGTTAAGATCTGGCTGGTTACATTACCTACAGGGTGACTACAACGACGCTATTAATGCCTACAAAACAGCTTGGAAGAAAAACAAATATTCACTGGATGCCCGACTCGGCTTAACCCTGCCATTAATGGCACAAAACCGTTGGAAAGAAGCGGCACGCTATGCACAACAAGTTATTGATATTACAAATTGGCACTATACCGCTAACCTTCGTTTGCTGGCCTGCCACCAGGGCTTAAAAAACTGGAGAGATGTAAATAAAATAGCTAAAAGATTAAGTACTCGTTACCCCAGTGAAACCATCCCTTTGGTTTATCTGGCCAGAGCGCGCAATATGTTAGGTGATGTAGACGGTGCGGTTACGGCTTACCGGCAGGTGCTTATTAGAGAGCCGGGAAATATTGAAGCGGGTCAGTTTGTGGTTAATTAACGCTTTTATTAGTAGTGTCATTTGGGGCTGCGCAGGTACTAGTTGTTGTTTGGAAGAATTTCAGCCCTTGCTTGACGGGCAATCTGTTCCATTCTTCCTGAGCTTTTCATTTTCCCCAATATCGCTGTCAGCTTTGGAATTAAGTGAGTATTTTTCTTATGCAGATAATGAAAAACCTCCTTGTAATGAACCGGCGGTGATAACTCTTTTATCTCCCTTAAGTCAAATCGCTCGATTTCATACAAAGCGTTATTACGATTCATCACGACTATATCAAGTCGCCCCAAATCAAGCATACGAACCAGTTGCGCATTATTATTAATTACGACAACGTTCATGCCTTTAGTTCCCTTCTCTGTGAACTTTATACCGAGTCTTATTCCGATCTTGTAGGGTCTTAGACTCTCCCAACCTGCAACATCAAAATGAACAACTTTGGTAAAAACGGCTCCTTCAATGGTGTCGATTACTACCGGAACTATCTCAAGATTAGGGTATTCCACAGGGTTTACCCTAACTCTGGCCAGCTCAGCATCGGCCAGGCCTTTATTAGATGAGTGAAGGGAACGAGCTGCAGGAAGTTTCACGATTTTTATAGGAATACCTAATTCAGAATACGCTTCAGCCATAATCCTTTCTGGAATATAGGTAG
>Ga0209495_1002496_pt1 | contig 11992 bp, 11 predicted proteins | sample EN1Hudsemesocosm_FD_184629 | JGI IMG/M metagenome (GOLD analysis project Ga0209495, IMG submission 184629) | Methane-oxidizing microbial communities from mesocosms in the Hudson Canyon - EN1E Hudson Canyon (SPAdes) (version 2) | ecosystem: Environmental > Aquatic > Marine > Cold seeps | place... | reverse complement strand
ACATTGAAGGGTTGTATAAAAAGTCTGAAGCTTGTGGGTAATCAGATATGATTTAAAATTTCAGAAATGTGTGTTTAAGCCATATCTAAGCATAAATCATTGAATTTCTTTAAATTGAGAATTGCTGCAATAAACCATCCCTTCTAAGCTTTCTCTATTAACTTCAATTTTAACAAGAACAAACGACGATCATCAGCATGCATGACTTCGAATCGGAATTGACCATGCTCTAGTTTGTCGCCTTTTTTAGGCATATAGCCTAACTGATGGACCACAAAGCCCCCAACAGTATCATGCTCATCATCTTGCAAATCTGCTGAGAAATACTCATTAAACTCATCAATGGGCATTAAAGCCTTCACCGTGTAGCGCTTATCACTTGCTTTTTGAACATATTCTTCTTCCAAACCATCATGCTCATCTTCGATTTCACCAACAATTTGTTCCAACACATCCTCAATTGTGATTAAACCTGCTGTCATACCATATTCATCAACAACAATGGCCATGTGATTACGCTCAGTCCTAAACTCTTTTAACAAAACATTGAGTCGCTTACTTTCTGGCACCACACTAACCGCTCGCATTATGTCAGCCACAGTCTGGTTTTTATTATCCAAGGCATAAGCCAGCAAATCTTTTGCCAGCAAAACCCCTACCACCTTACTGCGATCATCTTCAATAACAGGAAACCTTGAGTGACCATATTCCAATGCCAATGGAAACACAGCGTCTAAAGACAAATCCTTAGAGACCACATGCATCTGCACACGCGGAAGCATGACATCCCTGACACGCATTTCAGAAAAATGCAAAACCCCCTCGATCATGGACAAAGCTTCTGCATCCAGCAAATGCTTTTCTTGCGCATCTTTAAGCATACCCAGCAAATCATCCTGATCCTTGGGCTCCCCAGACAGAAACTGACCAATACGATCAATTAAACCTTTCTGTTGGGGCTGGCTACTTGGTGGTTTTTCGTCATTCATTTGTTTCTTTTCTCCTCATATGGATTATCTATTTTTATTGTTTTTAGTATTTTAATTTCTAATGCTTCCATTTCTTCAGCATCCTCATCATTGATATGGTCATAACCTATCAAATGAAGCACACCATGAACAATCATATGCGCCCAATGGTGTTCTAATTCTTTATTCTGCTCTGCTGCCTCCGCTTCAACCACAGCCGCACAGACCAATAAGTCACCTAATAGATCACTCTCTACCCCTTCTGGGGCTTCAAAAGGAAAACTTAATATATTGGTAGTGCCTTTTTTGTTACGGTATTGTTCATTAAACTGAATCATTTCCTCTTTATCAACAATACGGATCACTATCTCTGAATCCTGAGACGGATCTTTCAGCACGGTATCTACCCAGGTCTTAAACAGAGCCTCGTCGGGCAAATATTTGGATATCGACACAATCTGAAAATCTAAATAATTCATCAGCCGTGGTCTTTTTCATACTGCTCATAAGCAAGTACTATACGCTGAACTAAGGGATGTCTGACCACATCTTTAGCAGTGAAAAAAGTAAAACTAATACCATCCGTTTTTTTCAACACCTTTAAAACATGCTTCAAGCCCGACATCTTATCACTTGGCAAATCAATTTGTGTCACATCACCGGTTACCACGGCTGTCGAACCAAAACCCACCCGGGTTAAAAACATTTTTATTTGTTCAGTAGTGGTATTTTGTGCTTCATCCAGAATAATAAAAGAATCGTTCAAGGTTCTTCCTCGCATAAAAGCCAAAGGCGCTACTTCAATCACATTCTTTTCTAATAACTTATCAACTCGTTCAAAACCCAACATATCATATAAAGCATCATATAAAGGTCGCAAATAAGGGTCAACTTTTTGAGCCATATCACCAGGTAAAAAACCTAATTTCTCGCCAGCTTCAACCGCGGGACGAACCAGTATAATCCGCCTCACTCTCTCTGCTTGTAATGCTTCTACAGCGCAAGCAACGGCTAAATATGTTTTTCCTGTACCCGCAGGCCCGACTCCAAAATTAATATCATGACTCAATATTTTTTTTAAGTAGCCTTGCTGATTCTCACCCCGGCCTTTTATAACGCCTCGTTTGGTTTTAATAAAAACCTGATCAACAGGCTCTACTGACTGAGCAGGAACGGGATCGACAAGCTGTTGAATACTAGATTCCTGCATAGACAAATGTATGTACTCCGGAGTTAATTGATCTTTTTTAGTCGCATCAAACAGTTTCAGCATAACAGCGCTTGCTGCTTTTACAGAAGCTGCAAAGCCAGTCACCTTAAACTGATTTCCGCGATTAGCTATCTCAACTTTTAGGCGTTGCTCAATTTGGCGTAAATGCGCATCAAATTGTCCACAAAAGTTTGATAGCCGACCATTATCAGCCGGCAACAGGGTGATTTCTTTAGATATTTGTAATTCTGACAACGTATTAAGACTATTTTTGTAGGATTTTATCAACAGAAGACTCAAGTAAACGAGCCCTTAAGGAATTAGGCAGTGCTTCAGTAATCATTACATCGACAAACTGTCCTGCTAAGCGGGGGTGGGCAGTAAAATTCACTACACGGTTATTCTCTGTTCTGCCCGTCATTTGCAAAGGGTTCTTTTTCGATACCCCTTCAACTAAGACAGTTTGAACGGTATCCACCATGTTTCGGGAAACATCCATGGTCATCTCATTAAGTCGATCCTTTAATTTATCCAGACGCTGTTTTTTAAGCTCTGCCGACACATCATCAGCCAGTTCAGCAGCTGGAGTGCCAGGTCGCGCACTGTAAATAAAACTATAAGAAAAATCAAAACCAACTTCTTCTATCAATGACATGGTTTCTTCAAACTCTGCTTCAGTCTCACCAGGAAAGCCAATAATAAAATCTGAAGATAAACTAATACCAGGACGAACTGCTTTCATTTTATCCATAATCTGCAGATAATCAGCCCGCGTATAACCACGCTTCATCTGCGCCAGGATATTATCACTGCCACTTTGTACTGGCAGGTGCAAATGACTGACTAATTGAGGGATTTCAGCAAATGCCTCTATAATATCATCGGTATATTCTGCAGGATGCGAAGTCGTAAAACGTATTCTATCTATGCCTTCAACAGCGGCAACATAATGTAACAATAGTGAAAAGTCCGCTATTTCACCATCCTCCATATCACCACGATAGGCATTGACATTTTGTCCCAGTAAATTGATTTCACGCACGCCTTGTTCAGCCAAGCTAGAAATCTCAGCAATCACATCATTTAATGGACGACTGATTTCCTCTCCACGGGTATAAGGCACCACACAAAAAGTACAATATTTACTACAACCTTCCATTATAGAAACAAAGGCTTTTGGACCTTCTGCTCGAGGCTCAGGAAGTGCATCAAACTTTTCTATTTCAGGAAAAGAAATATCAACCACACGCTTATGGGTTTTACGCGCTTCATCCAATAATTCAGGCAAACGGTGCAGGGTTTGCGGGCCAAAAACGATATCCACATAAGGTGCCCGCTTCTGAATTGCCGCCCCTTCCTGGCTGGCGACACAGCCACCCACGCCAATAATGACCTCAGGTCGTTTGTTTTTAATTTTTCGCCACCGCCCGATAGCAGAAAAAACCTTTTCCTGTGCTTTCTCTCTAATTGAGCAGGTATTCAAAAGCAAAACATCTGCTTCTTCAGGAATTTCAGTAACTTCCATGCCATGTGAAGCTTGTAGTACATCCCGCATTTTATCGGAATCGTACTCATTCATTTGACAGCCGTTAGTCTGTATAAAAAGTTTTTGCGCCATATTCGTTTGTAGATACCTCAGGTTCAATCTACCTTGCTAACCCAACCGAAATGATTGAGTGAAAAATGGACGGTATTATAACCTAATGAAGCACATATATTTCAACAACCTTGTTTTTTCCGCCTGTTTTTTCGTTCAATACTATTTTTCAAAAACTGCAAACGCGTTGCTTTATCCGCTACTGCCCATTGTTTAATTTCAGTTAAGGAACGAAAACAGCCAAGACAAGTATCCTCTTCATTGAGGCAACACTTATCTATACAAGGTGATTCAATTCTACCAGCATAACTCTCTCTATCAGCATTCATTTATTATTGCCCTACCAGCTTTTAAGCTACTTTTCTATCCCCAAAACCCCAGGTAAATCTTTAATGGAGTCAACAATTAAATCAGGACTAATAAGCGAATCATCAACAATTTGTTGTCGAAATTTGCCCGTCCTAACTAAAACCCCCTGAAGACCAGCCGCCTGCCCTCCCCCAATATCTGTTTCAATATCGTCACCAATAATGGCAATTTGATCCGCAGGAAGATCAATATCTTTAATTGCCATCTGAAAAAAATCCAGCGATGGCTTGCCTATAACAATGGCCTGTTGCCTACTTACGTATTCCAATGCTGTAACAAATGCGCCAATATCCATTTGCAAACCTTGCTCAGTCTGCCAATACCGGTTCTTGTGTATAGCAATCAATTTCGCTCCCTGATTCAACAATCTAAAGGCTGTATTTAAAATATCATAACACCAGGCATTTGCAATATCACCGATAATAACGAAGTCAGCCTGCTTATCAGATTGACGAAATGATAGAAAATCGCGCTTAACATCATCAGCCAATAACAAATGACACACAGGATCAGAATATTGCTGAATATAGAATAAGGCCGCCTGAGGCGCACTGATTATCTCATCAAGCTCCACTGGAAAACCCATAGAAATTAACTTATGCTGGAGTGATTGTCGACTGACAGTACTTGTATTTGTTATAAATCGACAGGGAATTTTATCTTGCCTAATTTTTCTGATTGCTTCAATAGCCCCAACAACAAGCTGATCACCAACATATAGCACCCCGTCCAAATCAACCAACAAACCCTTTATGTCCTTAGAATGATTCATAACATCAAGCCTCCTAATATGGTATGGGGAATCCTATGACACGACTTATTGAAGAAATATCCAAATTTATTTTTTAACGGATTTATCAATAATCAGCTTTATATTTAACAAAACAAGCCTGCAAACACTGCTGCGTTTCATCATTGAAGCACGCAAAAACAACTCGCTCTAGTAAATTTTCCTGTGTAAAGCCTAATACTTCATGAATAGCTATTGCAGAAGCTTTTTGTATAGGAAAACCATAAACACCACAGCTAATCGCAGGAAAAGCAATCGACTTAAGGCGATGTTGTTTTGCTATACGCAGACATTCCCTATAACAGTCAGCAAGTAATTGCTCTTCATTCCGCCCACCACCCTGCCATACAGGCCCCACAGTGTGAATAACATATTTTGCTGGCAAATCATACCCCTTAGTTATTTTTGCCTGCCCTGTTGCACAGCCATTTAAGGTTCGGCATTCAATTAATAAGTTTTCACCCGCTGCACAATGAATAGCCCCATCAACACCACCTCCGCCTAATAATGAATTATTTGCAGCATTAACAATGGCATCAACTGTTAATTGTGTAATATCTGATTGTATGATCTCTATTTTCATTATTAATACCGATGCGGGCCCAGCGATTAAAAGTAGATCGTTGATTTAGAAAAATAAAGCGCTAAACTTCAATCAATAACTAATTCAACAGCAATGAGACTAAACCCCACATCCTAATAGATAAGTCCCCAGAGGATTTAATATATTAATAGTTATCAGTACTTAGCTGCTCTTTTCACATTATAATAGCTTATCCTTATTTAACTACAAACTATCAAAATGTCACCATTAACTGATTCAGAAATTTGGCATCAACTACAAAATCATTTCAGCGAAATATCTGATTTACAAATGCGAGATATGTTTGATGCTGATGCACATCGCTTTGACAAATTCTCTCTGTGCTTTAACAACATACTCTTTGATTACTCAAAAAATAGAATTACTGAACAGACCCTCCCCTTACTATTTAAGTTAGCCAGACAAAGAAATTTAGATTCCAAAATAAAGTCTATGTTTGCGGGCAATAAAATCAACCAGACCGAAGACCGAGCGGTCTTACATGTTGCCCTGAGAAACCGCAGCAACCGCCCTATTATGGTTGATGGTCAGGATGTTAATACCGATGTAAACCGTGTACTCGATAAAATGCGCAGCTTTTGTGACTCGATACACTCTGGTAGCTGGCGTGGTTTTACTGGCAAAGTTATTACTGATGTCGTTAATATTGGTATTGGAGGCTCTGATTTAGGCCCTAAAATGGTAGTTAGAGCTTTGCAACCCTATTCTATCGACAAAGTTCAAATCCATTTTGTCTCCAATGTCGCTCAGGCTGATTTGCTGGCCACCCTAAATAAACTAAATCCTGAAACCACCTTATTTTTGATTGCATCAAAAACCTTTACCACTCAGGAAACCATGACCAATGCATTTTCGGCACGTAACTGGTTACTAGGTTCATTAGGAAGTCAGGACGCTGTCAACAAACACTTTATTGCTATTTCCACTAACAAAGAAAAGGTCATTGAATTTGGTATTGACCCCGATAACATCTTTGAATTCTGGGACTGGGTCGGAGGGCGTTTTTCACTTTGGTCTGCCATAGGTCTATCCATCCCTCTAAGTATCGGAATGGATAACTTCGAACGCTTATTAGAAGGTGCCCATCAAGCGGATGAACATTTCAGACTGACTCCGTTTGAACAAAATATTCCCGTTATTATGGCTTTACTGGGCGTATGGTACAACAACTTCTTCAAAGCTGAGTCACAAGCAATTTTACCTTATGGCCATTATCTACGTTATTTTCCCGCCTTTATGCAACAAGGTGATATGGAAAGCAATGGTAAAAGTGTTGATGTAGAAGGGAATTCTGTAGATTATCAAACAGGCCCTATTATATGGGGGCAAACGGGCACTAATGGACAGCATGCTTTTTACCAACTTATCCATCAAGGCACCAAGTTAATTCCTTGCGATTTTTTAGTCCCTGCAACCAGCTATCACGATTTACCTGATCACCATAATATGTTGATCTCAAATTTCCTGGCTCAACCACAAGCGTTGATGCTTGGTAAATCAGCAGAGCAAGTAAGCCGTGAACATGACAATTCAAAACTAAGTAATACCGTGCTTAATTCCAAAGTTTTTCCTGGTAACATACCAACGAATTCATTTTTATTTAAAAAACTATCTCCAGAAACACTAGGTTCTTTAATTGCATTATATGAACACAAAGTTTTTGTCCAAGGTGTTATTTGGAACATCAACTCCTTTGACCAAATGGGCGTAGAACTGGGTAAGCTATTAGCTGGAAACATTTACCCAGAGCTTCAACATAAGGAAGAGGTAACAAAATTTGATGGCTCAACCAATGGATTGATTAATTATTTCAAGAAATTTAGCTGATTTATACGGAAATCAATTGCCTGTTTTGTCTTAACACCTAAGCAGGTGAAAACAGCCTAGGAGCATATCAATCTTGGTTTGAGGGATATCATAAAAATATTCATACCCAATTATGATAATTTGGCTATAAAAATAAGCTTATCGAGGCGCTGTGCTTTAGCACTGCTATTTTAGGCTACTAAGGTAACTCGAAATAAATAAACGACCAAAATAGTTCCCATACTCTGCGTCACTGCCATTAAGTTAAGAATTTATTACTTAATAATCAATGGATTATACTGTAGCTTGGGTTAGATTTTTTAGCGTAGCGAAAAAACGTAACCCAACAACTCGCTGATTTATGGGGAATTGTTGGGTTACGTTATCGCGCTTTGCTTGATAAGCTAACCCAACCTACAATATAAGTTATTGTTTAACATATGCTTATCTCTTAACTTAATGGCAGTGACGCAGAGCATGGGAACTATTTTGGTCGTTTATTTATTTCGAGTTTCCTTAGTAGCCTAAAATAGCAGTGCTAAAGCACTGCGCCCCGATAAGCTTATTTTTATAGCTAAATTATCATGATTGGGTATGATTTTTTTATGATATCCCTAAGGTCACAGCACGGTATGGGGAGTTTCGGGGTCAGTTCTAACATTCAGACATTTGTTGGAATGTTAGAACTGACCCAATGTCCTTGTAAAAATTGCCTGATTGAGTCTGAACTACTACATATGATGCAATCGGTGCATCGTTGAATGTCGAGCATGATCGCTAAGCTGAGCATCAAACCACTGGTGAATTGCCGTTATTAGCTCAGGTTTTTTTGCGCTATAAGTAATTTCAGCTCCATTTTCTAACTCACGGTATTGCAACAATAACTCATCTGCTTTGGCATTTTGTAGCGCCTTTAAACCAGGCATATCTGCACCATGAATTTTTTCTGGGTCTGAAAAATTTCTGAGCTTAAATTCCGCATAAATTTTACTCAAGTGTTCTTTAATCAAACTAATTTGTGCTTTATCAGATAATTCTTTCACAATAAGCTGCTGCACCCCGCCCTGTTCTGTTTTAGAAAAAACATGTAATGTTTTTTCTAAATTAAAAGGCATGACCATTCGGCCTTTAGCCGCAACTTCATCCAGCCTTTCATCTGAGGCTTTGTTAGCCGCAGCAAGAAAAGGAGTTTGAATAATTAATAATATTGTTAATATCAGCCTTTGTTGCTTCATTTAACCACCTGATTGTTATAAATTAAGCTCTAAATGAACATTATCACATAAAAATTAGTTTTTCAGTATATTCAAATAAGCATTTATGATTTACACTAAAGATACTCGCTATTGGGAGACAAAGAATGGACAAGAAAAGTAAACTAAAAATTCAGGGCATGCATTGCACTGGTTGCGAACAAGTAATTGAAGATGCCGTTTTATCGTTACCAGGTATCATCAAAATCAAAGTTAGCTATATCGAAAAAGAAGCTAGCATAGAATTTGACGATCAACTGCTACAAATTCAAAAAATACAGCAACTTATTGAAGATAAAGGTTATAGCATAGAAAAACAGGAAATAAAGAAAAAATCATTTTTCTTACATTTTCTAATTTTTATCGTATTACTCCTGCTGGTTGGCGGCATCGCTTTATGGGGTAAAAGCATGATGCCCAGTCTGATTCCAAAATTAAACGCACAAATGAGCAATCTTATGCTTTTTAGCATTGGTTTTCTTACTGGCTTTCATTGTATAGGGATGTGTGGAAGTTTTGTTGTCAGTTATTCCAGCAAACCCATGAGCAAACTCCGCACGGTATTATCTCACCTGGCGTATGGCATTGGTAAAACTGCCTCTTATTCAGCCATAGGCGCTGGCTTTGGTCTACTTGGCGCAGCCATAACTATTACCCCTCATATGCGAGGACTTGCAGCCTTATTTGCGAGTGTTTTTTTACTGATCTATGGTTTAAAAATGTTAGATTTAACCCCTTCCTTGCGCGCTTTCACCTTACGCTTACCTAAAGCCTTTACCGGTAATATAAATAAAAACATCAAAACTCAACGCAGTCCATTGGTCATAGGCTTACTAACAGGGTTTCTACTGGGTTGCGGACCTTTACAGGCAATGTACATTATGGCTGCTGGCACAGGTAGTCCTGAAGAAGGTGCTACCTTACTGTTTTTCTTTGGATTGGGTACCATAATTCCATTGCTAGGATTTGGTTTTTTTGCATCAATAATGTCTAGAAACACTATTCATGATCTGGTAAGAGTATCTGGTGTGCTAGTGATTGTAATGGGCGTTATGATGGCAAACCGAGGCTTAAAAATGACTAAGTCAGGCTATGACTTTAATTCTATACAAAAACAAGTTCAGCAATCTATTAATAGCATTCGCGAAAAAAATAAATAACGACTACCTCAGCTACATTAAAAACAGGACTGCTTTATAGCCGTCCCTGTTTTTCTGTTATTTTTTCAAGCAGCACACTGCTCAAAGACTTCAACCGCTTCTTCACAAGAAATAATATCTTTTTCGCTACTCAAAATATAATGCGCCAGATTTAAAATATACTTCCAGTTATCCCTATTTTCTATAAACTGAAAAGCCTGAGAAAACAATTCAATCATTTTTTCTTCACGCAAGCTTTCTGAAGCAATAAAGTAGGTTAAATAAGCATAGGCCTTCTTAACATCGGAAGATCCACCATAATAATTTAAAGCCTGAGTATTTATTAGATTAAAATTAAATGCTTCATCATCTCTTATTGAAACATATTTTGCTTCCGCTAACGGCCCGACTAATAAATTAACAATATCTGCTTCATAAGCCAGCTGATAATCTAATTGATCCTGTATTGATAAGGACTCTATACTATCAAGACCTGCAATCGGTAAATTCTGAATTAAATGTCCATCTATAACCTTCGCAACCGTTAACTTATCAGAGCCAGTGGCTTTTTTAATCTGAATTTGAAAATACACGGGGGGTAATCGTTTTTGCTTATTTCCTAAATAAATACTGGCAGCATGACCCGCTTCATGAAAAGCAGTTTGCTGAGTCAATTCCTGAGTATTTTGAAAAAAGGTATGATCTGATTGATAGTTTCGCTGCATGGATATCTCCAAAAAAAGATGCGGCCAAGAGACCGCATGAGAGGAAGGATCTGATAAACTCTATAAACCCCTTAAAAACTAAAAGGTCGCATACAAGAGTTAGGCATAGTCTAGTCAGCAGAACGATTTATGGAAATGTGGCATTTTGACGCGTGACAAAATGCCGCCAAAGATGGCATTCTACTTGCAACGTATAACTTTTGGGGGTTTGAAATCCACTTAAAATCAATAGAATACCCCGAATATAGCGTCAACATTAGGTTATATGCCCTATCTGAACAGGGTATTTCACCCAGTTTTATTTATTTTAGCTTTTGCCTCATAAAATCAGCGATTAAATTATTTAGGCCCGGCTTATAAACTTATCGCAGTCATTGCCAAATCACAGCCCCTTTAATTTCTACAATTGAAATAAAAAAACCACTACCGCAAACAGCCTTCATCCCTTAAACTAATCAGCTAAAATTCCGATTAACTTCCACCCTATAAACCAGCAATGCACTTGCAAGAAAACTGTTTTACTGCCTTCAAACACCCCATCTCTTCTTTCCAGCTGCCTGAACGATTTACCTTTCCCTTCTATTATCAACCTCACCCTTTATGCTCATTAGCAGCAAAGGAGCTACAAACACATCTGCAGACACAAAAAGACTGGAACCATAATTTTGGCATTGCAAATAATAAAACAAATGCTATCGGTAAGATGTTTGGGGTTTTACTGGTTCAAAACAAAGACAATGAAGTGGGATATCTGGCCGCTTTTTCAGGAAAAGTGGCGAATAGCAATCATCTTCCAAAATTCGTTCCTCCTGTTTTTGATATGCTGGCTGACGATGGTTTTTTTAAAACTGAACAATTGGAAATTAATCGAATAAACCAACTTATTGCCGATTTGGAGAAAAACCCTCAACTACTCGCTTTTGAAAATGCTTTAAATGCTGAAATACAATCTTCCAGCGTAAAAGTCAAAGAACATAGAGAGAGAATGATTGCAGGCCGCAAAAATAGAAAAGCCAGAAGGCTTGCAGCGGAAACAAAACTGAACGCTACTGACTTTTTACAGCTCAAAGAACAATTAGGCAAACAAAGCGTCAAAGATAAAAACCAGTTAAGAGACCTAAATATCTATTGGGGCGAGCGTATAAAAAAAGCAGAAGATTGCCTAAAGCCGTTAAGCTCCGAACTTAGCAATTTAAAACAGCAACGCAAAGACTTATCTACGACTTTACAACAAAAACTTTTTGATCAGTACCGCTTTCTTAATAGCAAAGGCATAAGCAAAAACTTATCTGTCATTTTTAAAGGGACTAGTCGATTAACTCCGCCTGCTGGGGCTGGAGAGTGTGCAGCACCAAAACTATTACAATATGCCTTTAAATGGCAGATGAAACCTCTCGCGATGGCTGAGTTTTGGTGGGGAGAGTCACCTAAATCAGAAATCAGGCAGCATCTCAATTTTTATCCTGCTTGTCACGGCAAATGCAAACCTATTTTAGATCATATGCTTGAGGGGATTAAACTGGATAAAAAC
>Ga0209495_1002486_pt1 | contig 12039 bp, 9 predicted proteins | sample EN1Hudsemesocosm_FD_184629 | JGI IMG/M metagenome (GOLD analysis project Ga0209495, IMG submission 184629) | Methane-oxidizing microbial communities from mesocosms in the Hudson Canyon - EN1E Hudson Canyon (SPAdes) (version 2) | ecosystem: Environmental > Aquatic > Marine > Cold seeps | place... | reverse complement strand
ACTTGTTATCATTGTAAATTTTGTTCTGCCTTTTTGATTGTTATGCAGTGAAAAATAATTCATGTGTGTGTTAATCTAAGTTCGCGCAAACTTATAAGAATTTGAAAGGCAAGGATCCGCAATGATTGATATCAAATTGTTCAGGCTAAACCAGCAAGTAGCTAGTGTGGCTGATTTAGAAAAGGCCAAGTCTTTAATCCAGCTAAGCTTTGTTAGCAAGTAGAGGGAATTGAAGTATGCCTCCCATTAATAAAAAAACGTCCAGCGAAACCGATATGATCAGCAAATTCATTATGCCTGCTATTGAGAAAGCGAGTAGGGATGATACTGCATGAAAATACTCCACACCTCTGACTGGCATTTGGGGCAAAATTTCTTCACCAAAAGCCGTAAGGATGAACATCAGGCTTTCATCAATTGGTTGCTCGACCGGGTAAGGTCAGAGCAAATCGATGTGGTCATTATTGCTGGCGATATTTTTGATACCGGTACCCCGCCCAGTTACGCACGAGAAATGTATAACCAGTTTGTGGTGGATATGCAAAAGCTTAACTGTGTTTTAGTGGTGCTTGGCGGTAATCACGACTCGGTTTCTACGTTAAACGAATCCAAACAAATTCTTGCCTGTTTGAATACCTTTGTTGTCGCCAGTACCGGCATCGCTATTGACGAACAAGTCTTTACCATCCCCGATAAGTCAGGCCTGCCCGCCGCGATTTTATGTGCCGTACCTTTTATCAGGGCCAGAGATGTATTGCAAAGCACTGCAGGTGAAACCGGACTTCAAAAACGCCAGGCACTGGGCGACGCTATCAAGCAGCATTACCAAACTCTTTATCAAATTGCTCTGACTATGAAACAAGACTCTGGACTGGATTTACCTATCATTGCCACCGGCCATTTAACCGCGCTAGGTGTGAGCCAATCTGAAAGTGTACGCGACATCTACATCGGTACTTTAGATGGCTTTGCCGCTGATGGCTTTCCTCCTGCCGACTACATTGCGCTGGGGCATATTCATAAACCGCAAATCGTGGCTAAATCTGAACATATTCGTTATTGCGGCTCACCTATTCCTTTAAGTTTTGATGAACTAGGCACTCAAAAGCAGGTCATGCTAGTGGAGTTTAGCGGTGCAAAGCGTACCAGTTTACAACCTATCGATATCCCCATTTTTCAGCCAATGAGCGTGCTTAAGGGCGACCTTGCAAAAATTGACAAAGAACTGCAGCAATTCAAAGTTGATGAAAAAGCGGATACAAGTCTGCAGCCTGTCTGGTTATGTTTAGAGGTGGATACCCAAGATTATTTATCTGATCTGCAGCAGCGTATTCAAACCATGACCGAAGGGCTCAATGTGGAAGTGTTGCAACTGCGTCGTTCACAAAACCAGCGCAGGCAGTTACTCAGCCAAATGCAAAGTGAAACCCTTGCTGAGTTAACCCCTGAAGACGTTTTTGAAAAACGCTTAGCTATGGAGACATTTGAAACAGATGAAGAACAAACAACACTGCAACAAGTGCGACAACGGTTCAGCCAAATATTGTCTGAGGTAGAGCATCAGGATACTGAAGTATGAAAATTCTCAGCATCCGCTTAAAAAACCTCAATTCACTCAAAGGTGAATGGAAAATAGATTTTACTCAGTCGCCCTTTGCTGAAAACGGCCTGTTTGCTATCACGGGGCCAACGGGCGCGGGTAAAACCACCTTATTAGATGCTATCTGTCTGGCGCTTTATCATCAAACCCCTAGGCTTGGGCAAATCACTAATTCATTCAATGAGATCATGACCCGGGGTACAGCCGAGTGTTTGGCTGAAGTGGAGTTTGAGGTAAAAGGCACCGCTTACCGAGCGTTTTGGAGTATGCGCCGTTCGCGGGGTAACGTAGACGGCAACTTACAAGCCGCCGATGCTGAATTAGCCGAAGTCGCCACAGGCAAAGTACTGGCCACACAAATTAGGCAAAAAAGTGAAGAAATAGAAAAATTAACCGGCTTGGATTTTGGTCGTTTTACGAAATCAATGATGTTATCCCAAGGAAATTTTGCCGCGTTTCTGAATGCAGATGAAAATAAAAGAGCTGAGTTACTCGAAGAGCTTACCGGCACTGAAATCTATGGGCAGATTTCAGTTAGGGTGCATGAGCATCACAGTCAAGCTAAACAAAAACTAAATGAATTACAGGTGGGGGCGAATACCTTCCAAGTGCTCAGCGCAGAGCAGAAACAAGTCTTACAAGATGAACATCAACAATTACAAGACAAACAAAGCGGCATTGAGCAACAGATCCAAACCCACCAAAGCCATGTGAACTGGTGGGATAAACGCCTCAGCGCTCAGCAAAGCCAAGAAGATGCCACACTCTTGTGTACTGACGCCAAACTAGCCATCGCCCATGCACAAGTCGATTTAAGTTTACTCGAAAAAAGCGCACCGGCTGAACGCCTGCGACCCAATTGGTATCGTTTAATTGAGGTAACCCAGCAACATCAAAAAACTAATGAGCAACTGGCTAGCCAACAAGAAACAAAGGCAAAGTTAGCAATAGAATTAACCAGTACAGCTGATAACTTGGCACTGGCTGAGCAAGCATTAAAAAACAGCAAACAAGCTCAGCAAAGTCAGGAACAGTTGATAACACAGCAGGTTATACCGCTGGATAGTCAAATAAGCGCCTTAACTGAAAAGCACAGCGATAAACAACAGACTATTGGTCAGTTGCAGCAACAACAGCAAGAGTCGGCCAGTAAACAGCAATTGTTAACTACAGCGTTAACCGGCCTAAATGAGCAACTTACCCTTGCGCAAAACTACCTAACTGAGCATGCTGCAGACAGTGCTGTAGGCGAGCAACTTAGCGGCTGGAGTGCATCACTTGAGCAACTTGAACGCGATAATCAAAGCGCCCAAACATTACAAAAACAAACAGTAGGCATCGACAGCCAACTCAATGAAAACAGCAAGGTTAAGCAACGTATACAAGGACAATGGCAAAACCTGTCTGAACGTTTAAATCAGCAACAAGCAGCGCTTGCAGAAAAAGAATCGCAATACCAAAGCTTAACTATTGAGTCAGATACAACAACTCTTGAAAATCAATTGGCCACTATTCATCATCGTTGGCCTGAATTACATAGCGCCCAAGAAATCCAGCGCCGTTACCTGCAATTAGATAAAGATAAAACACACAGCCAAAGTGAGTTGCAAACTAGCCAAACACAGGCCGAAGCACTCAGCGCCCAGCGCAATACTTTAGTGCAGCAGTACCAAGAACAAACACAACATTACAAAGATTTACAACAGTTGGTAAGCCAAGAAGAGCAGCTCGCTCAATATCGCCAGTTGCTCAAAGCAGATGAAGAATGCCCATTGTGCGGGGCAACTGATCATCCAAAGTCATCGGCTATGGCAATAGACATTCCCGAAACTGTAGGCAGAAAACACCAAGCAGAAACGCTGTTAAACCAATTAGAGCAAGACGGAAAAGCGGTTCGCGAAAAACTCGACTGCCTAGACCTAAAGATTAAACAACTACAAAACCGCTTAGCTGAATTTCACACACTCGAAGCTGAGTTAAGCGCTTTATGGCAAGGCCGAGTAGAAACCTTACAACTAGACTTTGCCATAAACGACCAGCAGAGCATGCAAACATTCGAGCAAGGTAGTAAAAATCAGTCAGAACAACTATCAAAGCAATTAAAACAACTTAGCCAGCTAGATAAAGAACGCCAAGTAAACAAAGAGGCGGTAAACGTTACCGAACGCGAAGGTGACAAACTCAGCAGCGAACTTAAATTACTTGAGCAAAGCCAACAATCACTGCAACAAAGCAGTCAAAAAACGACCCAAGAATATGCACAGCTTATTGAGTCGATAGATACAAATCGAACTACCTTACTCACCAGTATTGTGGCCCTAGGTTACATTGCACCGCCAGAGAATGAACTGCTGCAATGGTTGCAAAATAAACGCCAAGACGTACAAAGTTATCAGCAAAAAACACACGAAAAAGATAAACTAAGTCAACAGCTGGCGGGTAAAAGTGCCGAACATGCAGTAAACGAACAACAGTTGCAGAGTCTAGTTAAACAACTCTCTTCGGTGCAATTAGAAGAAGTCACCCTTAAACAACAAATAGAAGACGCTAAAAAACAACGCCATCAACTGTTTGGTGACATAACAGTTGCGCAAGCGAGGGCAGATTTAAATAGTCAAGTAGACTCGGCAGAGAAAAACCTGCAGCTTGCTATAGCCAAGCACAAACAAATTGAACAACAACATAATGATCTAGTAGCAGCCATAAAGGCCATTAGCCAACAACAGACTGAACTTGAACTCTCACTAAAAGAGCGCAGCGACAACTGGCATGAATTACTGACTAACAGCCCTTTTGTTAATCAAGCCGAATTTGAAATGGCATTGCTACCCGAAGAACAACGCAACCATCTTATCAGTGTAAAACAAAAACTAGATAGCCAATTACAGCGGGCTAATACCTTGTTAGAACAGTCCGCTGCCCAGCTCAACGAGCTTAATAATGTCGAAGAAGCAGCCTTGTGGCAGCAAACCCCACAAGAAGAAGTCAAAGCACTACTGCAACAGTTACAAACTGAAAAAGACCTACTGGTAGAACGCCGAGGTGGCATTAGCAGTCAACTATCAGCAGACCAAAAAGAAAGCTCACGGCAACAAGCATTACTCGACCAAATCGAACAGCAAAAACAAGATTATGATGAGCTTAGTTACCTACACGGTTTAATTGGCTCCGCCAACGGCGACAAATTCCGCCGCTTTGCTCAAGGACTCACCCTAGATAACTTGGTATATTTGGCAAACAAACAACTCGACCGCATACATGGCCGTTATTTGCTTAAACGTAAAGAAGAACAAGGGTTGGCGTTAACTGTGCTAGATACCTGGCAAGGTGACGTAGAGCGCGACACTAAAACCCTATCGGGTGGCGAGAGTTTCTTGGTCAGCCTGGCACTGGCTTTAGCCTTGTCTGACTTAGTCAGCCATAAAACCAGCATCGACTCACTGTTCCTCGATGAAGGGTTTGGCACCTTGGATGCTGAAACTTTGGATATCGCTTTAGATGCTTTAGATAACCTTAATGCTTCTGGCAAGATGATTGGGGTGATTAGTCATATTGAGGCGATGAAGGAACGGATACCAACGCAGTTGCGGGTGACTAAGAAGAGTGGGTTGGGGGTGAGTGAGTTGGATCGTGAGTTTGCTGTGAAGTGAGTGTGGTTTGCACACTCACTTCGTGAATAGAGCATGCGCTGTCGCTTATCTGCATCCATGCAGTTTTTCGATTGGCATCCCTGCCAAACGACTTACTTTTTTTATAAAGTGCGTCCTGCATTTTACCTTTCAGGCCAGCTAAAGCTGTTCCATATTTATCCCGTAAATATGGTCAACAGCCGCAAAAAGTAAGCAAAAAGGCCCGCTCGCCAACTATGTTCCTCATCCAATTATCTAGCAAATTTAGCAGGTCTTTCGTAACTAAGTTTAAAACCTTCAATGTAGTCAATTACACATCCCTGATGATCGGCACCCAATCTCGACTTCCTTGTCGAGCTGTTCAACTGGGCGAAGCCGTGCTTCTTAGGAATCCAGTTTCACCCATGTAAATTGACCTACAAAATCTCAAAAATAATTGGCGAACATGGATGCGAGGGTAGAGCTAAAGCATCGGCTTTGCCGACAAAAGACTGGGTTAGTTTTATAGTTAAGGGATTAAATTCATTAAATTGGATTTGACCCCTTTATTAAAGACGAAGGATTGTTATTTTTTGATCATAATCCACGTTTTAGCATAATCAGGTAGGTGTTTATTGGCTTGGTGATAATCGTCCCAGCCATAATAACTATCGGTTAAGAAATCTAATTGGAATAAATTATCATCAAATGCTCCACCGGTATCAGCTAGCACTCCCATTTGACTCACTGAACGGCCATTATTTAGATAGTTAATCATGATCAGTTTACCCAAGCCTAATTGGTCAATATTACCGGCAAATGTAACCTGTGGTTTTACTTCAATTTTGTTACCGATTTCGGTTCCGTATCCCATTATCGAAGGCACTTCTGCAAAATACCAATAGCGACCTTGTGCTGCTTTGCCAATACTGTAGTTGTAGCTAATGCCATTATTGCGATGCACATTAAAATACCGCGTTTTTCCATCAACATTTAACACTCCTGTGCCTTGTAATAACACATCATGTAAATCGGCTTCTGTTAGCCATATAAGTGGTTTGGCTAATTTCTTTTGGGTAAGCACACCTTGCATAATTTGTTGGCGAGTATATTTGAAGCGGGTTAATTGCGATTTTTGCGAGTCCGCTTCGACTAAGGTTAAATTAGCTTCATCAAATGGCAAAGCATATAACGCTTGATTAAATTCGGGGGTGTTAACTGAGCTTGCGGTTAATAATTTAGTGTAATATTTGGTAATAAATAGCTGTTTATCGGGAATGTTGGTTAATAGCCCATTTTTAACCTGGTTAGTGCTTTTTAGTGCAATTTCACCGGCTTTATCAGTGTCTGCGTGCCAACGGTAAAAATGAAAGTTTTCTTGTAAAAACTGACTATCTTGTAAACGACTGTGTTGTTTATTACGCACATCATCTCGATAAGTATTACAAATAAACTCAAGGGTATTTTTTACCAACTTTTCAGTGATGTCGCTTTTGACTAATAACGCCATAGGCGGTGGCACTGTATTTTCATTATTACCATCACTGTTGTGGGCAATATATTTCAGGGTGTTAATGGCTACCTTGCATAAATCACTGGTTTTAAATAATTGCATCTCCCCAATATTGGGATTTTGCTCTAAAACAAATTTAGCCGGTGCACAATGGATAGAAAAACTCATACTGAACAAAATGAATAACAAGTAAGCGTTTAAATTGAGAAAAGGTTTCATCTGAGCAATGTACCGATTGTTATTTTTTACTGCATTAAGATAAGAGTATTACACTTCTGTGTTGGTTAGTGTATTTGAATGAATATTTGATATTGAATATTAGGTATCTACGCAGAGATACGGGGTGAGTTTGTTATCGCTTTGCGATGGTTATTCACTTCGTGAACGGAGCATTCGCTTTGCTTGTAATGTATGCGCTGCGCTTACCTGCATCCATGCAGTTTTTCGATTGGCATCCCTGCCAAACGACTTACTTTTTACCTACAGCCGCAAAAAGTAAGCAAAAAGGCCCGCTCGCCAACTATGTTCTTCATCCAATTATTTTTGAGATTTAGCAGGTCGTCGCAATGTGCTCCCAGCACTCTGCGACTCAATTTACATCCATGTAAATTGACCTACAAAATCTCAAAAATAATCGGCGAACATAAATGCGAGGGGTAGGGCAAAAGATAAAACAAAAACATCGGCTTCGCCGATACCGCTTTGGTGGCCCCGCCACTGCTTTTACCGCATTTAAAGTTTCAGCTCAAAAAGGCTTATTTTAGGGGCAAATGGCAAGGATGCCATTTGAGTGGAAGTTGGAGGGACTCATTTGGAACGACCCTAAAATAAGTCTTTTGTGCGGTTAAAAACTTTAGGAGTCGGCGGCATTTTTCTGGTTACTCTATTTTTTGCTGTTGAAAAAAGAGTAACTGGCTCGAAAGGATTCGAGACAAAAACCTTCAAGGATGAAGGCGCGCAGCGTGCTTTTTCCCTTTGCACTAATGTTGTAATAGAAACAGGTGGTCAGATCCAAATTAAAAACTAAACTTCGTCGATAACCACTTCGCCGGCTCCGCCACTACTCTTCCGCATTTAAAGTTTCAGCACAAATATTGTAGTAAAATGCTTAAATAAATTCATAAAGCTATAAATCAAAAAATTTGAGCATGATAAAAATAACCGGAAAAATACGACAGCAGCATTAAATCTATGATGAGATGTTTAAAGCTATATTAAATTAGAAGATCTAAAACATGTTTAAAAAAAACCAAGATACAAAACCTAAGGAGATAACCTACGAAAGAGTGAAAGGTTATTTCTTGTGGTTGATTGGCAAATATGGCGATTACACAGCAAAAACCTTAATGCAAAAGGCAAACCTATTATTCAAAGAAGACACCTCATTTAATGAAGAAGCGCTTAACCATCTTATCGAACGAGGCATTGTTGATGACCTCCGGTATGCACAACGCTTGACCTTAAGTTACTCAGAAAAAAATATTGGTCCAAACAAAATAAAACAAAAACTTTACACCAAAGGTTTCACATCCCAAATAATCAATGTGTGCGTAGAATCAATCAGTAACACTGAAGAAGACTATTTAGATAAAGCACTAACCCTTAAAATTAAAAAATTCGGCGAAGCCCCTATTACAGACGAAAAACTTAAACAAAAAGCATTGAGACATTTGATTGGGCAAGGTTTCTCATATTCAGTTGCCAATAAAGCGATTAGTCGTTCAGGTGAAGAGGAATAAAAGGGGGCTGATTAAAATTAAAGATTAGGCTTCGTCGATATCCGCTTTGGTGGCTGTGCCACTGTTTTTTCGCCTTTAAAGTCTCAGCGCAAAATAAGTCTTTTTGTTCGGTTAAGAACTCTACCAGTCGGCGGCATTTTACAAAGTACATCCTTATCCTTTTCCCTTCGGACCATCTTGTCTGGATACTCTTTTTGCTGTTGACCATGTTTACGGGATAAATATAGAACAGCTTTAGCTGGCCTGAAAGGTAAAGTGCAGGACGTACTTTATAAAAGAAGTAACTGGTTCGAAGGGATTCGAGACAAACACCATCAGGGATGATGGCGTGAAGCGTACTTTTTTTACTAGCACTAACAGAATAAACAAACTTCTACTTCAAATGCCTCCCACCATCAAGATGTATAGTCCGCCCAGTGATGTAAAGACTTGCCAACAACCACTCAACGGTATTAATGGCTTCTTGAAACGAACCTTCGGTTTGCATCAAGGATTTATGCCTAGCCTTTGTTTTATAACTCTCATCATCATCCTCATTAAACGCTAATAAAGCAGGGGCGATAGCGTTAACCTTAATATTTGGACTAAAGCGCTGAGCGAATGACAAGGTTAAATTTTCGAGTGCCGCTTTACTGGCAGCGTACGCGACATGCTTTTTACTACCTATAGATGCCACATAATCGCTTACGTGAATAATGTCAGCAAACTGATCATCATTTTTAGGCATAAGAAGTGGATGAAAAGCTAAGTTTAACTGGTAAGGGACTTCAGCATGGATGGTCATCATTTTGGAAAATATTTGATGATAATCTGCAAAATCTAAAATACCGTTATCATCATGCCAATCCGATGCGTTATGAATTAGGCAGTCTATCGCATCAGTAGTGCTAGTGACTGCAGCAATAAACGTCTGGGTTTGCTGTTGATCGTAAAAGTCGACCTGATACAACTGGACTCCCATTGCCCGTAATTTTTCGATGGAGTCTCTTTGGGTTCGATAAGTACCGATCACTGTGTATTGCTTGGCCAAAAAGTGCTCGGCCAAACACAAGCCTAAGCGTTGGCCTACTCCTGTTATAACAACCGTTGGCATTTATTTTAAAAACTCTTGTCGAGTAATGGCATTTTCTTTAAAACTGCCGCCAAGTGCAGTGGTTGTGGTATAAGAATTTGCGTCCATCACGCCACGAGACTTAACGCAGTAATGGGTGGCCTCAATTGACACTGCTACATTGTCGGTATTCAATAGTGTTTGTAGTGCCACTAAAATTTGTTGGGTTAGGCGTTCTTGTACTTGTGGACGCTGGGCAAAAAATCGAACAATACGATTTATTTTTGATAAGCCAATAATGCTGTCATTAGGTATATAAGCAACGCGGGCAGTACCATCAATAGTCACAAAGTGATGCTCACAGGTACTGATTAAACTAATCTTGTCTACCTTAACCATTTCATCAACATTCATCTTGTTTTCGATGGCTGTGACTTTAGGAAACGACTTGTAATCTAAACCAGAAAAAATTTCATTCACATACATTTTGGCCAGCCGATGAGGTGTTTCGCACAGGCTATCGTCTGCCAAATCTAAGCCGAGTGTGGTCACTATATCGGTAAAACTGTCTTTGATTTTGGTGTATTTTTGTTTGTCGGTTAGTTGATTGTCAATCATAGGGGTTTCTAAACCACGCTTAATCAATGCATTTCTAACCATTAATGCTTCTTGGCTGATTGGGCTAGAGGACTGATTTTCACTAGCAATACTCAAAGTAGCTGTTTGTGGTGTCATGATTATTTCTCCTGTGGACTGTTGCTGCGAATATCGAGTGAAAGAGATACCGAATCTGCAAAACGCAGTGCATGCGGTTTGTCTATTTTGACTTTGGCATAGACAACGTCTTGGTGTTCATTACAAATATTGAGTACATCTGCAACCAGCTTTTCGAGCAATAAAAAGCGCCCAGATTCGACATGTTTGATAATGGCTTTGGTGATAGTTTTGTAATTGAGCGCATCGGCTACCTGATCTTCCAAACATCCACTGCTAAGGGGGTAATGAATTTCAGCATTAATCACTATGTCTTGTTGTTTGTTTTTTTCTTCTTCATTAAACCCAATAAAGGTTCTGAGCCTTAGGTTTGTTATTTCGATAATGGCGTTCATTTTTGAGGAGGAATTCTTGGAAAACTGATGAATTGAGTTATCTGTTAAAGCGAAAGCAGGAGCATTCATTGCACATCTCTACACTGTTTTTTGGCATTGGCTATATTGTACGCCCTTGCTTTGGTTTTGGTTCATTTTAAGAATGGCAGCAAAAACTAAGTGAAGTAGTAACTGCGGATTAGTATAACAAGGAGGCAGAGCCTCTAAAATTAATTAACATGGATATCCTGTTAATTATTCTGCTCTTTTACTTGTTGTTTAAATCTAAAACCGTTTTAAATTTAGTTATGTATTTCAAACAAAAACTACTGTTCTAACAAAGGAGAAATAGCCTATTGTTAAGATGCAGCTGTATTAATATGCCTGTAATACAACTTGGTTTGAAAGTGGATTAATAGGATAGGGGGATTGTAGAGAGTGAAGTCTGATACTGAAACCCAACGAGCTAGAGCTTTCGATTATCTGTTTGATGCGGTTGTTGTTACTGATACTGAAGGTCGTATAACAGATTGGAACAAAGGTTCTGAGCTTCTTTATGGATATACCAAAAAAGAGGCAATTGGTAACTTTGTTAGCATGCTACATGTTCCTGAGGATAGCGCTGAGCTCATTTCAGGAATTATGTCTGAGGTTCAGGCTAATGGAAAGTGGTTGGGTGAAGTTAGAATGCTGCATAAAGATGGACACATCGGTTGGATAGAATCAATGTGCATACCTCTTTATGCCGAAAATGGCGAAATGGAGGGAGCGTTAGGTATAAACCGAGATATTACCCAGCGCAAAAAAGAAACTGAGAGGCTTCAATATCTTGCCCATTATGACCACCTTACTAACGTTCCTAATCGATACCTGTTGCTTGACCGTTTAAAACACTTAATTGCACAATCTGCTCGAAGTAATCGAAAATTTGCCTTGTTTTTTGTTGATATAGATAAATTCAAAAGTATTAATGACAGCAAAGGGCATGCTTTTGGTGATCAAGTACTCATAGAAGTTGCTAATATTCTAAAAGGAAACATTCGTAATTCAGATACGGTTGCTAGGTTTGGGGGTGATGAATTTGTTTTGTTACTTGATGATATTAAAAACCAAACGGGTGTCCAATACATGCTCGAAACATTAACCAAGGAAGTAAACAAGGAATGTGTTATCAAGGGTGAAAAATATAAGATAAGTAGCAGTATTGGCGTAGCCATTTTTCCCTCTGATGGCTCTACAATAGAGCAATTACTTGCGGCAGCAGACAAGAACATGTATCAAATGAAATCCAAGGGATAGGCTTTCAAAGTTACAGCGATTATTGCCAAAACTCTATTTGAATAAAAGTTGCCGCCCTATAAGTAGTCAAGACTACGGGGGCAGCGCTGAAAGCGATTTACGAAGCAACTTCTTAGTCGGTAATGCGGCCGCCGCGCGGGA
>Ga0209495_1002482_pt1 | contig 12043 bp, 8 predicted proteins | sample EN1Hudsemesocosm_FD_184629 | JGI IMG/M metagenome (GOLD analysis project Ga0209495, IMG submission 184629) | Methane-oxidizing microbial communities from mesocosms in the Hudson Canyon - EN1E Hudson Canyon (SPAdes) (version 2) | ecosystem: Environmental > Aquatic > Marine > Cold seeps | place... | reverse complement strand
TTCCCTTAACTTATCCCCTGAAAACAGGTGAACAGGTCACTATACTTACCTCCAATAACCCTGCTCCCAGCAGGGATTGGCTTAATTCTAGCTTAGGCTACATTCAAACCTCCCGTGCTCGTGCCAAGGTTGCTCATTGGTTTAAAGAGCAGAACCGAGACCAGAATATTATTGATGGCAGAGCCATACTTGAAGATGAGTTCAATAGACTCTCTGTCGATGATATTGAACTCAATGAGTTAGCTGAAAACGTCAATTTCAAGAATGCGAACGATATGTTTGCCGCTATTGGTGCAGGAGATCTACGGCCTACACAGGTCGCTAATGCCGCACAGAGAATGACAGAGCCTCATGAAGAGCAGTTGAGTTTGCAGCTCAATGTGTATCAGGAAGAAAAAAATACCGACTCTGATATTCAGATCCGTGGTGTCGGAAAGCTAATGACCTCAATTGCCCATTGTTGCCAGCCAGTACCTGGAGACTCCATCATAGGCTATATCACTATTGGGCGTGGGGTATCTATTCATCGTGATGACTGCAGCAATGTTCAGCAGCTTCAAGATAAAGAGCCTAATAGAATCATTGAGGTATCCTGGGGTAAAAAACCGGAATCTACTTATGCGGTTGATATTGAAATCCAGGCCTATGACCGGGAAGGTTTAATACGTGATGTGACGATTGTTCTGGCTAATGAGCGGGTTAATGTTATTGGCATGAATACCTATTCAGATAGAACGCAAAGCACCGCGACCTTGGTGCTGAAAGTTGAAATTAACGGTCTTGAAAGCCTTGGACGCCTCTTGGCTAAAGTTAAGCAACTTCCTAATGTGATAGATGCTCGCCGAAAGCGGGATAGTTAAGGCAAAAGTCTTATGAATAAAAACTACAGCATTGAAGATCTTCTTTACCTAATGGGGCGTTTGCGAGACCCTAAGAATGGCTGTCCCTGGGATACTAAGCAGACCTTTGATAGCATACTTCCATATACCCTTGAAGAAGCCTATGAAGTTGCCGACGCCATAGAGAAAAAGGATTATGATCACCTGAAAGATGAATTGGGTGATCTACTATTTCAGGTTATTTTTTATGCGCAAATGGGAAAAGAAGAAGGACACTTTGATTTTTCAGATATCGTTTCGAACTCTGTTGCCAAGTTACTTAGACGGCACCCTCATGTGTTCCCAGATGGAACGTTGAAGAGTGAACTAGCCGGTGGGGAAGTGATTTCTGAAGACGAGATAAAGCGTAACTGGGAGCGTATTAAAGCAGAAGAACGTGCTTTGAAGACGGAAAAGGAGTCTGAGAATGATACTGATGATGACTTTATCAGTGTTCTGGATAGCATCCCAAGCAGCCTCCCATCATTAGCCCGAGCTGAAAAGTTACAAAAGAGAGCCGCTCATTATGCTTTTGACTGGCCTGCTATAGAGCCTGTTTTTGATAAAATTCAAGAAGAGCTAGAAGAGCTCAAAGAAGCTTTAGCTCACCCAGAAAGTGAAGCACCCGCTCAGCAACAACATATTATTGAAGAAATGGGTGATGTGCTTTTTTGCTGCGTCAATTTAGCCCGGTTCATTAAAGTTAACTCAGATACAGCCTTACGCTCTACTAACCAGAAATTCATTAATCGTTTTCAATACATAGAGAAAGCTGTTCAGGAACAAGGAAAGATCCTTGGGGATGTCACCTTGGATGAGCTTGACCAGTTATGGGGGGATGCTAAAAAGGCAACATCATAAAAGTAGCTAATACTCATTTGTCATCCCCATCGAACCCGGAGCACTTTCTCTTGCTTTGCAATTTACCTTATTGGTAAGGATGAGAGTGAGGGCGTTGTTATTTTAATGGCCCCGGCTTTGCAATTCCGAAGCCCTGACCAAAATCTACCCCCATTGCCTTGAGTGCCTCTTCTGTTTCTTTGTTTTCCACAAACTCCGCAATAGTCTGAAGGCCAGCTGCATGGCTTATCTGATTACACGCATCAACAATACCTTTGTCGATAGGGTCATTCAGCATATTCTGTACGAAGCTACCATCAATCTTCAGATAATCTACAGGGATGGTTTTGAGATACGAGAATGAGCTCATGCCTACACCAAAATCATCAAGAGCAAACTTAAATCCTTCGTCCCTGATTTCTGAAATAAACTCAACGGCATCGTTAAGGTTGTCTATTGCTGCTGTCTCTGTGATTTCCAAGCAAATGCGATTAGGTTTGACATTGTATTGTTTTAACAATTTTCTAATGTCATTAAAAAATGACTTATCACTTAACGAGGTGCCAGATAAGTTTATGAAGAAAGTCCCTTCGTCTTTTTGGCCAAGCCCCGATTTCGATAAATACTTAAATACATTCTCAACCACCCACCGGTCGATAAGAGGCATAAGGTTGTATCGTTCTGCCGCAGGTATGAATGCTCCGGGAGGCACTATTCCGCCTTCATCATAAAGCCTTATTAGGAACTCACCATGATCACCAGAGCAGCTAGGCTGCAGTCCAAGCATTGGTTGGAAGTAGAGCATGAAACGATCTTCTTCAAGCGACTGCTTTATCTTGCTGGCCCATTGCATTTCATTGCGTCGCTGGTTGTATTCTGCGTCATCGGCACTGTACCATTGAATTCCATCGCGGCCCTTATCTTTGGCTGCATAGCAAGCCATATCAGCGCAACTCATTAACTCATGAACGGATGTGGTGTCTTTATTGATGGCCACCATGCCAATACTAATACTGATGGCAAAGGGTTTGTCTTGCCATGAAAAGCGTAGGTCTTTAATGTCTTGCCTAATTCGTTCTGCCAGACTTATCGATTGCTCTTGTGACGTATTCTCGAGCAATATGCCGAACTCATCACCGCCCAGGCGTGCAAGGGTATCTGTATCTCTTATATGAGTCTGTAATGAGCGTGTTACTTGTTTGAGGAGTTCGTCACCCGCAACATGACCACAGGTATCATTAACAATTTTAAACTGGTCAAGATCCAGGTACATCAATACATTCGGGAAACCATCCCGTTGGCTATCCTCTACTGCCAGCCGAAGGCGTCGTTCAAATTCTTTTCGATTAAGCAGGTTGGTCAGGGTGTCATGAAAGGACAGATAATGCAGGCTTAGTTCTGCTTCTTTGTGTGCTTTTCGTCCTTCAGTCTCTTTAAGTTCTCTTTCAATAACAGGAACAAGTCGTGCAAGGTTATCTTTCATTACATAATCTTGAGCACCTGTTTTCATGGCCTCTATACCAACACGTTCCTCTATGGTTCCAGATACCACAATGACAGGTAGTTCAGGATAAAGCTCTTTAACCACTTTAATGGCTTCTTGAGAACCAAATTCAGGCATGTTGTGATCTGATATAACAACATCCCAGTTTTGACTGTCGAGTGCAATACGCAGTTTTTCTTCGTTATCAACCTGATGGTACTCGGGCTTTAATCCACCTTTACGAAGTGCGCGCATGATTAACAATGCGTCATCTTCTGAATCATCGATTATTAATAGTTGAAGCGCTTTATTCACTGTGCGGCTCTTCTCTTTTTGGTCAATGGGGTGTTTTATTAAATCCAAGCCAATACCTTCCTAGTACTTTTACTTGTTCAATGAATTCATCAAAATCTACCGGTTTATTGATGTAGCTATTGGCTCCCAGTTTATACCCGTCCACCATGTCACGCTCTTCATCGGAGGAGGTTAGCAGTACGATAGGAATAAGAGAGGTTCGTTCATCTTCCCTTATGTTTTTAAGCACTTCAAGGCCATTAAGTTTGGGTAGTTTTATATCCAAAAAAATCACCTGAGGCGTTTCGTTTGGATTTCGTCCGTTAAATTTGCCCTTTCCAAAAATATAATCCAGGGCTTCTTGGCCATCACGCGCAACAACTACATTGTTCTTTGTTTGTGCTTTTTTCAGAGCCCTCAATGCAAGTACTTCATCATCAGGGTTATCTTCAACCAGTAGTATCGTTCCAGAATTCATTCTTAGCACTCCATAAATACCCAATCTAAAGTCTAGCCCAGCCAGTGTTTTCTGCCAGTAAATTACTCACTTTCAGTACCTGTAACAGATTCATCAGATTTTGTGTCAGGGTTTGTTCCACTTGAAAACGACTTGGTTTCACCCCTCTGAGGACGGTCTCCATACAGTGTAAAGTAAAATGTAGCACCCTCATCAAGTACTGATTTAGCCCAAATTTCACCATGATGGCGTTGGATAATTCGGAATACAGTGGCTAAACCAATACCAGTGCCTTCAAATTGCTCAGGGGAATGGAGTCTTTGGAAGGCTGTAAATAAATTTTTTGCATACTTATTATCGAAACCTGCGCCATTGTCTTTAACAAAGTAAACGGTATGGTCGTTTTCAACAAAATAGCCTATTTCAATTTTTGGAAATTTCTCATATTTTGAATATTTCCAAGCGTTGCCTATAAGGTTGTCCAGAGCGACTTCAATTAACTGTTCATCACCCATCATATACATTTCAGGCTGAATCTGTATATCTATAATGCGCTCAGGGTCTTGTTCCTGCAGTTGGTGTACGATATTCATTACCAGATCGCTAAGGTCAAAGTGTGTGTCTTTGAGCTCTTTTCGGGTTACTCGAGAAAGTTGCAATAAGCTACCTATTAGCTCGCCCATTTTCTGGCTGGCTTTCCTTACTCGCTTCAGGTAATCATGGGCGGTGTGGTCAAGATCATGACCATAATCTTCTAACAAGGCTTTACTGAATCCATCAATGGCTCTGAGAGGAGACCTTAAGTCGTGTGAGACAGAGTAACTGAATGCTTCTAGTTCCTGGTTGGCGATGGCAAGTTCTTTCGTCCGTTCTCCTACTTTTAATTCAAGGCTTTCTGCGTCATTAATAATGGTTTTGTTCTGATCTTGAAGGGTTGAGAGCATTTCATTAAAGGTGTCTACCATGTCGCCAATTTCATCATGACTCTCTTTGCTTGCGCGTAAAGTATAGTCTTTATTTTTAGTGACCTGGCGAGCCGTGTTTTTTAGCAGTAATAGCGGGGTGGTAATAAAATTTTGTAAATATGAAGAGAAGATAAATACTGCAAGAATAATAATCAAAGAAAATACGGCTGTAGCAATAACATAGGTTGATAGGTGGCCGTTAAGGCTTTTAAGTGAGACTTTTATATAGAGAAGTCCCATGGATTCGCCATCAACAACAATAGGTAGGGATACCTGGTAATACTGATCATCAAAATGATTAAGGTTTCTGCTAGGATGGATGGGGCAGTCGCCTTTTGAGTTGTCCCCTTTATTAAAATACGCAAGAATATCATCGGCTTCATTGTAGAGGCATGTTGCTTTAACATCATCATGAATTTTCAGGCTATCTACGTTTTCCTGCAGGGTAGCGGTATCGCTAAATAATAGTGCCGCATGACTTCTGTTCGCAATGATTTTAGACGTAGTCGAAAACTCTTTAATAATACTGTTTCTAAGCGAGATATATTCGTAAACGACGAATACCGAGCTTAATAACACCACCGCTAACAGCGCTGATGTCATGATAATCATGGATAATTTCTTTTTGATGGGTAAGTATTTAATATTAACCCCAGTTTTTGTAAACACTAACCTTACCTCACTGTATGACATGGTTAGCCAGTTCCAATAATTTGGAACTGATTTGAATGTTTGATGACCGCGCTTGCTTGAGATTAATGTCGAACTTGACGACATTTCCTAGCTTGATAAAACCAATAATGCCACCTTTGTTGGTAAAGCTATCGATATCACTAATGGTCAGAACGGGTTTACTATCAATATCTATTAGCAGGTCATCTGCGACGTTGTCTTCAGATGGACCTATAAACACAACTGAACAACTGATGTCTTCACCAATATTTGGAAAAACAACTTCTAAGGGGCGATTGCGGGCTTTTAATGTATTTAGCTTTTGAATGGCGTCACCAAAGGTATTCTCACCGTACAGGCAAATCGTAATATTGCTGGTGGTAGGTTCTTGGGGCCATGTGATGAATTTGATGAAATTGTAGAGATAGACAACTTTAATTTCATTTTCAGAGCGAGCGTGTGCAGTCGAGCAAAATAAGATAAGCAGGAGTATGAGAACGGATGTAATACTTTTTGCCAAATGGCTAATCATCAATTTTTTGTGTAGTTATTTTTTTGGTGTAAATGTTCTGAATATGAATACTAATTACTTAATTATTTGTTTTTATTGCGTGTTTTGTATTACGCGTTTCTATCATAGCTATCTATATTAACTACCGCAAGTTTTAGGCGAGAGTGGCTATACTGTAAAGTACTAAACGATTATTTGTGAATCTAGTTTGTTATTTTATTTACTTTTCTCAGGGAGAAACCTATGTCAGAGCTACATCCATCGTTAAGAGATAATGTAAGAATGCTGGGTGAGCTATTGGGGCACAGCATAGAAGAGCACTTAGGGAAGGGCTTTCTAAATAAAATTGAAGCAATACGTACCGCAGCAAAAGAAGATAGGAGTGGACAGCAAGAGTCGAATAGCGCCTTGCTGACACTTTTATCTGAAATGAAAGATGATGAATTAGTTCCCGTTACCCGTGCTTTTAATCAATTTTTGAATCTGGCCAATATTGCCGAACAATACCATGGCATCCGGCGGCATAAAGAGTCCGATTCAGTGGGGGAGCTTGAATCAATAGATGCGCTGCTTTCAAGGCTTGTTGGTTCAGGTGTAGAGCCTGCCGAAATCCAGCGATTAAGTAATGAGCTTAATGTTGAGTTTGTGCTTACCGCCCATCCCACAGAGGTAACGCGTCGTACTTTAATCATGAAGTATGAGTCAATTGCGGATTGTTTGGCCAAGCTTGATCAGAATGACTTAAGCATGAGTGAAAAAGAAAGCATTGTTGAGCGTTTACGTATTTTGGTGGCAGAAGCTTGGCACACAGATGAGATAAGACATGAGCGGCCCTCAGCAGTGGATGAGGCAAAATGGGGTTTTGCTGTTATTGAAAACAGTCTATGGCATGCGGTACCACAATTTCTTAAAAATATGGATTCTTCACTAACGTTACAGTGTGGAGGCGGGTTGGCTATTGATGCTTGCCCAATTCGTATTGCTTCGTGGATGGGAGGGGACAGAGACGGCAACCCTAATGTAACGGCTGTGGTGACTCAAGAAGTTATGTTACTGAGCCGATGGATGGCTGCAGACCTTTATTTAAGAGACATTAATACCCTTAGAAACCAGCTGTCAATGTGGGATGCCAGTGATGAATTGATAGCAAAGGCCGGATCTAATCGAGAACCATATCGTGAGTTACTAGGGCGCTTGCGTAAACAGCTTATGGCAACACGGACATGGGCAGAAAAATCCATTGCTTCACTTAAGCTGGGGCAGCTCGATTTGGGAGGGCAGGGCTTAATGAAACCTGATTCCCTGATATTGCTGGAAAATAGTCACCTAGTAGAGCCTTTGCTGCTCTGTTATCGATCGTTAACGGAGAAAGGTCTTCATACTATTGCTAATGGCTCATTGCTGGATACGATTCGCAGGGCACATTGTTTTGGTCTGGAGTTGGTGAAACTTGATATCAGGCAAGACTCAGAGCGCCACCGTGATGTACTTAATGAGCTTACTCAATACCTGGGTTTAGGTGCTTTTTCTGCTTGGAGTGAAGATGAGAAAATAGCTTTTCTTGTTAGGGAGCTACAAGGTAATCGGCCACTTGTTCCGCAAAAATGGCCTGCTTCTTCCGAGGTAGAAGAAGTACTTGCAACATGCCGTGTTGTTGCGCAGCAGCCTCCTGAGGCATTGGGTTCTTATGTTATTTCAATGGCTGGTCTTCCTTCTGATGTGCTAAGCGTTATTTTATTACTTCGTGAGAGCGGCATGACTCACCCTATGAGAATTGTGCCCCTTTTTGAAACCTTGGATGACTTACAGTTTGCGCCTGAGTGCATAGATCGTTTGTTATGTAATGACTGGTACAAAGCGTACACGCAAGGACATCAAGAGGTTATGATCGGTTACTCTGATTCCGCGAAGGACGCAGGACAGATGATGGCTGCATGGGCTCAATATCAAGCACAGGAAAAACTAGTGAGCACTGCTGGTCAGCATGACGTCAAATTAACCTTATTTCATGGTCGTGGTGGCACGGTAGGGCGTGGCGGTGCGCCGGCTAACAGGGCCATTATGTCTCAACCACCAGGGTCTGTTAATGGCAGTTTCAGGATAACAGAGCAGGGTGAGATGATTCGCTTTAAATTTGGACTACCAAAAGTGGCGGAGCAAAGCTTAGCGGTATACACCTCGGCAGTGATAGAAGCTTCACTTTCTCCACCTCCACCACCAAAAGATGAGTGGCGAGATATGATGGACTGGCTCACCGAGCGGTCATTAACCTCTTATCGAAGCATAGTACGCGAGCATCCTGATTTTGTGAGTTACTTCAGAGCGGCAACCCCTGAGCAGGAGTTGGGTAAATTAGCGTTGGGTAGTCGTCCAGCAAAACGTAAAGCTAGTGGGGGTGTTGAAAGTCTAAGAGCTATTCCCTGGATTTTTGCCTGGACACAAACACGATTAATGTTACCGGCCTGGCTAGGAGGGGATGAAGCACTTAAAGCGGCCTTAGATGAAGGTAAAGTTGAAATACTGCAAGAAATGATTCAGAACTGGCCATTTTTCAAAACACATATAGATATGCTTGAGATGGTGGTTGCCAAAGCAGATTCTCGTATCTCACGCTATTATGACTGTCACTTGGTTAGTGATGAACTTATTCCACTTGGAGATACGTTGAGGCAAAGGCTGAATGATACGGTTCAGTGGGTGAATCAGGTGAAGCAACAAGGTGAATTATTGCGAGATAATCCAGCATTTAAGCATTCTATGATTGTACGAAACCCGTATACTGATCCTCTGCATTATCTTCAGGCCGAATTATTGAAAAGAGAGCGTTCAGAGGATGATGCAAGCCTTGAAACTGTTGAACGAGCCTTGAAGGTTACCATGGCGGGGATCGCGGCAGGAATGAGAAATACAGGGTAAACATACCCAACGGCTGCAATTTGCGTAAACATTAACTTACAAAACGTAAATTTTGGCTACAGGGTAATGTGACATGATCGTCATGAAGTTGTTGGTGGTGGCGTTAAAATAGACGTATGGTTTTAAATAAGGGTTTTCAAAGAATAGTTTAAGAGTGGTGAATGTGTGCCTGTTGCAGTGAAGTTAGGTCAGTTTTTAAGTCGGCAGAATATTTTTGTTCATGAAATTCATCATGAGCGAGTCAACTCGCTTACGAGTGCGGTTAATCTAGCCCGTGTACCCGCTGAAGTAACTTTAAAGTCTGAATTGTTGATTGATGTTAAGGGCGCTGTAATGGCGGTTTTGCCTTTTCCTGCCAGTCTTGATATTGATGCTGTAAACCATTTAATGGGGCGGAACTTTCAGCCGCTTACCCTGGCACAATCTGACCGTTTATATACAGACTGTGAACCTGGGGCTCACCCTCCTGTGGGGGCGGCCTATGGTATACCTGTTATTGTGGATGAGTCCTTACTTGAACAAAATTTATTTTATATTCAAAGCGGCTGTAACACGACTTTATTACAAATGGATGGTCGTGCTTTCAGGTCATCTATTGCTGGAGCCGTAAAGGGGCGCATTGCCACCTGGAACGAACAGGAGAAAACATCTGACTGTATTACCCGTTTATCTAGCGGTCAGTTGTCGATTGATGACGTAGCCAAAAAGCTAGAAAAGCTTTATCGCTTACCTCCCATGCCCGCTATTGCCGTTAAAATCCTTCACTTGGTGACGGACCCGGAAGCCTCTGTAGGTGAATTGGCTGAAGTGATTGAGTGTGATCCTAGTTTAGCCGCTCAAATTATGCGCTATGCGCGATCAGCCTTGTTCAATTATCAGGGTGAGGTCAGAAACGTACAAGAAGCAGTTAACATTGTGCTTGGCTTTGAACGAGTGGCTCATATTGCTATGGGGGTTGCTGCATCCAGAGCATTTAATATTCCAAAAGACGGCCCCTTAGGCTTAGACGCCTTTTGGCGGCATACGCTTTATAATGCCGCTTTGTGTCAGCAGCTAGCAAAAAAATTGCCCTCAGAAGCGAATGTTGATCCAGGTTTAGCTTACCTTGTAGGTCTTCTTCATAATTTTGGTTTGTTACTGGTAGGGCACTTGTTCCCCCAAGAGTTCAGTTTGCTTAATAAATTGAGTGAAGCAAATCCAGAACTCCCAATGGAAGCGATAGAAAAACAAGTGTTCGGAATGGGCAGTGCTCAAGATCTTATTGCTTTAGGTCACGGCACAATTGGCGGTATCTTACTAAGAATGTGGAACTTACCTGAAGAAGTGGTTAAGTCCGCCGCAATGCACCAATGTGTAGGCTATGAAGGCGATTGTCAGAATTATGTTCATCTTGTTCAGTTAGCTAATTGCTTACTGAAGCAAGAAGGCATTGGTGATGAATTAAACGCACAAGACCCAGAGCCATTAATGGATGCCTTGGGTTTACCTGTCGAGCAAGGACTACAAATTGCTCAGAAAGCACTTGAAAGTTTTAGTGATCTGGATGCAATGGCTGCTGAAATGGCTGCTTGAGTTATTTACTTTTCTTGCCTTTTATCCCCCCAACTTCGTATAATGCCCGGCTTATTGTCGTAAACGTTTACAATATCTACTGTGCTGGCGGGGGCCTGCGGTAGATATTATGTATAATAAATCAGGGGAGCAATCCAGTAATGCGAGTCATTTTATTAGGCGCACCGGGCGCAGGAAAAGGTACTCAGGCGCAGTTCATCTCAGAAAAGTTTGATATTCCTCAAATATCAACAGGTGATATGTTACGTGCTGCTGTAAAAGCGGGTACTCCGTTGGGTCTTAAAGTTAAAGAAGTGATGGCTTCTGGTGGTTTAGTCTCAGATGAGACAATCATTGCTTTGATTCAAGAGCGTATACAAGACAAAGATTGTGCTAAGGGTTTCTTGTTTGATGGTTTTCCCCGAACAATCCCTCAGGCAGAAGCATTAAAGACTAATGGTGTTGATATCGACGCTGTAGTAGAAATAAGCGTTGATGACGAAGAGATCATTGGCCGACTGAGTGGTCGTCGTGTACATGAGGCAAGCGGTCGTATTTATCATACTATTTACAACCCACCAAAGGTTGAAGGTAAAGATGACGAAACAGGTGAAGCGTTGATTCAACGTGAAGATGACTCAGAAGCAACGGTTCGTAAGCGTTTAGATGTTTACCATGCCCAAACAGCACCATTAATAGATTACTATCAAGGTTGGGCTAAAGATGACGCAGGAAATGCGCCCGCTTATGTAGCTGTTCAAGGTGTTGGTACAGTTGATGATATTCGAGAGAAGGTGATCTCGGGTTTAGAAGCTTAACTCTCTTAAAGAGCTTGGCTGAAAGATCTTGCATGAAAAGAAAAAGGCTGTATCTGGCTTGTCCGATACGGCCTTTTTTGAATTTGAAGATAATTTTTTATAGAAAAAGAGACTGATTAATGGCTTGTATTCTCGCACTTGATACTTCATCAGAGGCTTGTTCAGCCGCCGTGATAAAAGACGGAAAAATAACAAGCGTTTATGCGCTGGTACCAAGAGACCACACGCGTAAAATTATTCCGATGATTCAGCAAGTACTTGAAGAGAGCGAAACGGAAACGCATCAGTTAGATGCTATCGCATTTGGGCGTGGCCCAGGGTCATTTACAGGCTTACGTATTGCAGCAGGGGTTACTCAAGGTCTTGCTTACGGTCTTGATATTGAAGTGATTCCGGTTTCTACGCTTGAGGCTATGGCGCTTGAGGTTTCAGGTTCATCTTTGCCTTCATCATCAGGTAAGTGCTCCCATGTGGTTACCGCTATAGATGCTCGAATGGATGAAGTTTATTGGGGGGCGTTTGAAGTTAAGGACGGACAGGTAAGTGCATTGCAGGCTGAGCAAGTTTGTAAGCCAGAAACAGTTAATCTTCCTGAATCCCAAACTTTTTCTGGTGTGGGGACTGGCTGGGGATTTTTATCCAGAATGCCCGATGCCGT
>Ga0209495_1002463_pt1 | contig 12090 bp, 11 predicted proteins | sample EN1Hudsemesocosm_FD_184629 | JGI IMG/M metagenome (GOLD analysis project Ga0209495, IMG submission 184629) | Methane-oxidizing microbial communities from mesocosms in the Hudson Canyon - EN1E Hudson Canyon (SPAdes) (version 2) | ecosystem: Environmental > Aquatic > Marine > Cold seeps | place... | reverse complement strand
GGATAAAGAAACTGCTCTTGCGGGTTTTGATCAATAATAGCAATGAGCTGCGGGGTGGCTTCAGGGTTTTGTTGGAATAATCGATAATCGGCTAAAAAAGTATTGAGTAAATGTTGCGCTAATTTATCTGAAAATTGAGTGTTTGATGAATGGTAACTACGATCAGCAAACCATAAGCCGCCTGCGTTAGTATTGACTTCAATTAACTTAGCAACGCCATCCTCGGTGATATGGAAATCATAGCCCATGAGAACAGAGTAATGAGAACTATCAATTTGAGCGTTAGGTGTTAGGCTGAGGTGATTGTTGGCGTAATCAGGATGTTCGCAAAGTGATTGCAAATCACGCACAACGTGAATCATTTGTTTTAATGCGGAACGAGGTAAGTTCGCAATATAAGGGCTAATGCCATGCTTTGTAATATCCATATAAAGCTATTTTTACATGGAAAGAAGAAAAGTTAAATATGTGAATGGAATTATTACTGCACTTGTAGGCAGGGGCTGTTTATTGCTGATCTTGAGTAGCGCTGAAGCAAGGACTAAATTGCTAATGAGTTGCCAATTTAGTCCTTATTAATCGCAGTATTACAATGAAATTAAGTTGATTTTTATTTCAATGAGATGGTTTCAGTGCGGCCCTTCATTGTGATGGTCAGTTTATCTTCGTTTGCTAGCCAGCCTAATGCGCGTTGAGCGACCTTAGCTTCTAACTTGGTTTCTTTAGTCATTTTAGAGACGCTGCTTTCACCATTTTCATTTAAATAGTTCCAAACTACGCCAGCGGCAGTGCCGATTACATTTTTCATGAGATTACCTATAAATTTACATAATGAGCGATGATAGATCCAGGTTCAAATTAACCTGGGGACTGGGCGCTTAAGTTTAGAAAAGTTCTGTTAAAGATGAAAAACAAGAAGCTGAATAATCATCTTTGGAATATGATAAATAGATCACGTTTTTATTTCAAGATAAATACAGAATATTTTTAAATAAAGCGCTGAAGAAAGGCTATATTGTAGTTAAGGTACAATCCAGCTTGATTTGAGATATTATTGCTTTTTCAAGCTTGCTGCTCCTTTGATGAATGATGATATTAAATTATTTGAAGATTATAAAGAGTACTAATACCAATTCCATTAAATTCGCTTGCTATTCCTTCTCCTGCTGGAGAAGGTTAGGATGAGGAGATTAAAATAAAAACTTATTGGGATTGGAATAAGAAGCAAGTGCAAGTAGCAACTATGCCATTGTATGCAGCATGCCGAGTAGGCGTTTATACGATGGATGAAATTGTAAGACTTGACCCTATTTCTGCTTAGAAAAACGATTAAAACAAGGAGTGACGACAATGACGCGGCAAGATACTTTCGATTTCCAAACACTTTTCTTAGAAAATATTCCCATGATGGATGTACGTGCTCCGGTGGAATTTAATCAAGGCGCTTTTCCCTCGAGTCAAAATATTCCTTTGCTGGATGACGAGCAACGCAAAGCGATCGGCACACATTATAAGGAAGAAGGGCAAGATGCCGCGATTGCTTTAGGTTTGGAGCTTGCTACGCCTGATATTCGACAGCAAAGGATATCTCAATGGCAACAGTTTGTGAAGACGCATCCTGAGGGATATTTATATTGTTTTCGGGGTGGGTTACGTTCGCGTACAACTCAAGCTTGGTTAAAAGAGCAGGGCATTGACTACCCGCTAATTAAAGGTGGTTATAAAGCCATGAGAACCTATTTATTACAACAATTAGACCTTAGTGCAGAAGAGCTTCCTGTTGTTATCTTGAGTGGACTAACAGGGTCAGGAAAAACCCGCTTATTGTGTAAAACTCAATATAAAATTGATTTAGAAGGGCTGGCAAATCACAGAGGATCAGCTTTTGGAGGAGATGTTACTAATTTTCAGCCCACGCAAATTAATTGGGAAAATGATTTGTCCATTGCTGCTCTACAATACCGGCATCAGTATCCTCAAGCAGGCTTATTATTAGAAGATGAAAGCAAACGAATAGGGCGTAATATTGTACCGCCTGCTTGGTATCAGAAAATGCAACAAGCCTCCGTGGTATTTCTTGAATGTGACTTGGATGACCGAGTGACTATTATTCGTGAGGATTATATTGCGAGTAATTGGCCGCTTTATCAACAGCAGTATCAAGAGCAAGCAGAAGAGCAATTTTCTGCTTTTGTATTAGAAAATTTAGCGCGCATAAAAAAACGTTTAGGCGGTGTTCGATATAAAAAAATTGATGCTTCTTATCGATTGGCATTGCAACGCTTATTTACAACAGGCGAATATGATTTATTTGATGAAGGTATTCGCATGTTATTAGTGGAGTATTACGACCCTATGTACCAGTATCAATTAAAAGAAAAGCAGCTGAAACCCTTATTTAAAGGTTCGGAAGCAGAGGTCCTTGCCTGGGTTAATGAGCATTTAAAGGCCATGAAATAATGATAACAGCCCCTATTTTTAAAGAGTTGGTTTTCGTCGGCGGTGGACACAGCCATGCACTTGTTTTACGGCAGTGGGCGATGAATCCGTTGCCCGGTGTGCGCATCACCTTAATTAGCCCACAGGCGATGACACCTTATTCAGGTATGTTGCCCGGACTAATTGCGGGGCATTATAGTTTTGAACAGACACATATTGATCTGGTGAAATTATCACTGTGGGCTAATATTCGTTTTATTCAGGATAAAGTGACGGCTATTGATGTTGAGGCTAAAACACTCACACTCGCGAATCGACCTGCTATTGAATTTGATGTAGTTTCGATTGATATTGGTTCAACACCTAATCAGCAAATTGAAGGTTCGGCTAAGTTTAGTACGCCGGTAAAACCGATCAGTGATTTCTATGCGCGCTGGAATGTTATTCAGGCGCAGGTTAAACAACATAAAATTAAAGCCCTGTCGGTTATCGGTGGTGGCGCGGGCAGTGTTGAAGTCATTATGGCTATTGCGTGTAAATTGCAGGAATTTGATGCACGCGTAGAGTATCACTTGATAACCGGTGCTGACGATATTTTACCCGGCTATAATCGCCAAGTTATTGCGCAGATTAAGCAGCAGCTAAAAAAATATAATATTACGCTACACAACTCAACGCGGGTCACTAAGTTGAGTCAATGCATGATTCATAGCCAGCAGGGTGAGCCAATTGCCTCTGATGAAGTTATCTGGTGTACTCAAGCATCCGGCGCGCCTTGGTTGCAGGATAGTCAGCTAGAATGTGATGATGCCGGTTTTATGAAAGTCAGACAAACCTTGCAGTCGTTACAATATGATTATGTTTTTGGCGCGGGTGATGTGGTTGATATGGTTGCCAATCCGCGGCCTAAAGCGGGTGTTTATGCAGTCAGGCAGGCACCGATTTTATTTGCCAATCTACAAGCTGTGTTGCTTAAGCAAACACTGATTAACTATAAGCCTCAGGATGGTTTTTTAAGTTTGTTGGCACTAGGCGAAAAGAAAGCGACAGGCTCTAAATCGCTATTGAGTTTTTCAGGTGATTGGGTTTGGCGCTGGAAAGATTCAATTGATCGAAAGTTTATGGATCAGTTTCACCAATTGCCCGCTTTATCAATGAACGCTTCAATGCAGATCAATCCCTTGTTAATTGAAGAAACCGAGCAAGCTGAGCAACATAATCCCTTAAAACGCTGTGGGGGATGCGGGGCAAAAATAGGCGCGAATGTTTTACAGCAAGTGCTGAATGAAGTTTTAGGAGAAGGGCATTACCAACCTCAAGATGCAGTACAAATTACCCCTAATGCTGAGACTGTTTATCAAAGTGTCGATGCGCTTAAAGCACCGATTCAAGACCTCTGGTTATTTGGGCAAATTGCAATCAGCCATGCGCTAAGTGATCTGTATGCCATGAACCTTAAACCTGAATCTGCGCAAGTGCTGATTACCTTGCCTTATGCCAGTCAAGCAATACAAAAACGCCAATTAAAAATGCTGATGCAAGGTATTTTTATGCAACTGGATACGCTGCAATGTCGATTCTTGGGAGGGCATACCTCCGAAGCCAGTGAGCTTTCAGTCGGTTTAGTGGTTAATGGTATTCAGCAGGATAGCCCTTTATTTAATAAGCAAGGCTTAAAACCTGGGGATAAATTGGTATTATCAAAACCCTTAGGAACGGGCGTGATATTAGCCGCAGCCATGCAAGGGCGATGTGATGGAGAGATGTTTAATCAAGCAATTAACAGCATGCTGCAAGCGAATGATAAGGCTTTAGCATTGTTGAATGGGCTAAATGTTAAGGCGTGTACCGATATTACAGGGTTTGGTTTATTGGGACATTTATATGAACTGTGCCAAGCTTCGACATGTTCAGCGACCCTAAATTTAAGTGCTATACCTTTATTAGCAGGCGCTGAAGCGTTGGCCTCACAAAATATTAAAAGCAGTCTTTACTCGCAAAACCGTCAAGCGCTTGCGGCATTGAGTTGGGATAAGGCTATTGAGGAAAAGGCCAAATTTAAACTCCTGTTTGACCCTCAGACTTCGGGGGGATTACTGGTAGGAATACCTGCTGCATCTTATGAGGGACTTGATGAAAGTTTTCATCAACAGTTTTATACGATAGGTGAAGTAACGGAGTCTAATCCTTCTTTGTTGCAAATTACACTGGAAGAAATTGACAATTAAATAGCCTATCTGCTCGTTCCCATAGGCTCCGTCACTACAATTATGTAACCCAGAATTTCTGGGTTACGTTTGCCGCGCTACGCTTGCAAATCTAACTCAGCCTACGTCATAGCGCTTTGTTTACTATTCTTTTAATGCTTAACTTAATAGCAGTGACGCGGCGTGTTACACCAATTCCAATAAATTCGCTTGTTATCCCTTCTCCTGCTGGAGAAGGTTAGGATGAGGAGATTAAAATAAAAACTTATTGGGATTGGTATTACACCATCAATTCTTTAACACTATAAAAATACAAGGTTATTCATGAAATTTAAAGTGGTACTTTTTTCCTTTTGTTTATTCTTCGCCGCTACTCAATCCAGTTATGCTGACGAGCAGGGGCGTATCAATATCAAAGTGGACTTAAAAGTTCCTGAGACACCACAGGCAGCTAAAATATGGCTTCCCTATCCCATTTCATCTCAGTATCAAACAATAGAAAATATAATCATTAAAGGAAATTTTGTCGACTCAGGCGTTTATAAAGAGCCAAAAAGTGGCGCTTTATACTTCTTTGCCGCATGGCCTAAAGACATCCAAGAAAAAAATATAGATCTAGGGTTTAAAGTGAATGTTAAGGAAAGGGAAAAGAGAAACTTAATAGAGTCAGGCGCGGCTATTCCTGTTGAAGTGCAAAAATATTTACAGGCAGATAGTTGGATTCCAACAGCAGGCCCCGTAGCAGGCATTGCACAAAGTATACAAAAAGATAAGCAAGGTATTCTTGAAAAATCGCGTGCGGTTTATGATTGGGTAGTCGAAAACACTTACAGAGATCCTAATGTAAAAGGCTGTGGCTTAGGTGTTGTCGAAGTCACTTTAAGTAAGCGCAGTGGAAAATGCGCTGATATTAGCTCTGTTTATGTCGCTTTAGCCAGAAAGATAGGTGTGCCAGCACGAGAGGTTTTTGGCATTCGACTCGGGAAAAAAGCAACGCAGGATATCACCGGTGATTACCATTGCTGGGCTGAATTTTACTTGCCCGGTACAGGCTGGGTTCCTGTTGATCCTGCTGATGTAAGAAAAAAAATGTTAGTTGATAACCTCAAATTAGCGGATGTAAAAGAGCTGAGAGAATACTTTTTTGGCAGAGTGGATGCATATCGCGTTGTTCTTGAGCGAGGCGGTAGAAATATTTCATTACAGCCAGAACAAGCAGATAAACCGGTTAATTATTTAATGTACCCTTATGCAGAAGTGGGTGGAAAAGCACTGGATTATTTTGATCCGGAGAATTTCCGTTATTCAGTGCAGTTTAAACAGCTGTAATGATAGGCTTAGGTAACTTGCACTAACCCGCTTGTTCTCACGGGTCACTTACTCGTGGGGCTTGTATAAGAACGCACGCTGCGTTCAGTGATTCAGAGTGTTACAGGCTACAAAGCATAGGAGTAATATTTGAGAGGGCTGTGACGTGAACGTGATTCGGTGAATTTTATGCATAAAAAAGGCTTTGCGTTTTTGCGCAATGCCTTGATTCATCAGGAGGGTTGGACTCGATCTGGTATTGTAAGTATTTGATTTTACTGCATAATATGTAATGTGGTTTTTTCGATACCGTGGATGGTACCATAAAAGGTTTTCACTACTTTGTTGATAGTACTTTTTTTATCGTAGCAGCGATTGGTATTCATTTAATGTGCTTTATATCGAGCTGCTTAAGAGTGAATAATGACATCACAAGTAGCTCACCAAACTGAAGGTGTGAATTTCTGGCAATAAACCTAAACAGGTTAACGGTAGTCCGTTGTCATTATTTGCTCTTCAGTGGCAATCTTTAGTTTTTGGTATAAGTAGCCGCATGATGTTGTGCGGTTGCGCTAATGATGAGCTACATAATCCTTAAGCACTTCATCCATTCTAGTTTGCCAGCCTTTCCCTGTGTCTTTGAAATAATCAACTACTTCAGATGATAGGCGAATGCTAATAGGTTTTTTGTGAGTGCTGGATTTAGGCCTGCCCATTGGTTTCAATTGAGCAAATTCTGCCTTAGTTAACTCATAGGTATCATTGTCGGCTGCAATGCCGGCATTGATCGCTACATCCTCTTCATCCGTTGGAATAATAGTATTGGCTTTAAGCATTGGCATATTTCTTTACCTCTCTTTTATTGGCTTTTCGTAAGCTAATCACTCTGCGAATATCGCCTCTGTCGGTATAAATGACATTCATTAAGCGTAGCTCTATGTAAGCGTACCCTATGATGCGTGTTTCTTGGTAATTACCTCGTAAATCTTCTGTTGCCCATAAAGTATCCCACTCAAGTAATTGTGCATCAGCAAGTGAAAAACCATGCTTTTCAATATTGAGTTTATTTTTATTTGGGTCAAATGTAATTTCCATGCACTTACCGTATATACAATAAGTAAAAAAGTAAAGGTTTTGGGAGGAATATAAAACAGTCCTCCTAAAAGTAAGCACAATATTATTAGCATCACGGTCTTATGATGAAAAGATAATGCTTGTTAGCACGTCAACGGTCTTTGGTGACTTTAGCCCAGTCAGAAGATTTTTCTTCAAGCCATGTTATAGCGATAGCTTCAAAGCTGCCATTTTTATCGATGTCTTTTTTTTCTTTGCGGTGACTATTAGGGTCAATGTCATGCGCTAGTAATTCTTTAGCTTCCGCTAATCGTTTTCTAGCATCCTTTAGTTTTATGGAGGGGTACGAGCCAATGGCGTGAGTGTTACGTTTCTTGTTAAAACTGTATTCTAATCGCCATAGCTTAGAGCCGTTAGTTTTGATTAGTAAATACATTCCTTGGCCGTAAGTAAGTTTATATTGTTTGCTACGAGGCTTGGCGTTCTTGATTTGAGTGTCTGTTAATTTCATTTTACGGTACCTAAAAAGCAGGTACTGTACGATACCGTAATAAGTGCCGTAAATAGTACGGTATATGATGAAACAGAAAGATACTTGATGGGACAAGAAATACCCATAATACCCCCGCACTGACTGCGGTGTAGGACGTTATGGGATTTGTTGGAACGAATTAGTGGTACCGAGGGCCGGAATCGAACCGGCACTTCCGAAGAAATCGGATTTTGAATCCGACGTGTCTACCAGTTTCACCACCCCGGCATAGAACAGCTGATAATTATATGTAATTTACGTAGATATTGCCAGATGAATTTGTAGAAAAGCACTTGTTTTGCAGTTAAGCTTCTTCTGTATCTTCGTTATCGACAGGCTCTTTATCGTGATTCAGTTCTGAAATCGCCTTTAAACGGGAGATAACTTTAAAATTTAGGCTATCTTCAGGGTATTCGCCGACTTCATTTTTTTCTCCAATGATTTCGCCGGTAAGTAGTTCAAGTGCTTCGTTAACGGTTGAAACTGCATAAATAGAAAATAAGCCTTGTTCAACGGCAGTAATGATTTCCTGTTTAAGCATTAGGTTGTTAACGTTGGCTTTGGGAATGATGCAGCCTTGTTCACCGGTCAATTCACGCGCAGCACACAGTTTAAAAAAGCCTTCAATTTTTTGATTTACACCGCCAATGGCTTGAACCTCACCATATTGGTTAATTGAGCCAGTGACGGCAAAGCTTTGATTGATAGGAGTTGATGTAAGCGATGAGATTAAGCAGCAAAGTTCAGCTAAAGAGGCGCTATCGCCATCAATATGACCGTAAGATTGCTCCATAGCGATGCTGGCTGAAATAGCGAGAGGAAATTCTTGCGCATAGCTATGACCTAAATAGCCGGTCAAAATAAGTACGCCCTTGGAGTGAATGGATAAGCCTAATTCGGCTTCGCGTTCAATATCGACAATGCCGCGAGAGCCTGGGTAAACGGTAACTGTAATGCGACTAGGTTCGCCAAAGCTGGTATCGCCAACTTCAAGCACTGTTAAGCCATTTATTTTTCCTACTGCTGTACCGCTGGTATTGATTAGAATCGTATTATTAAGCATTTCTTCAAGAATATCTTGGGCGATTCTGCCGCTGCGGTGCTCTCTGGCATTGAGTGCCGTTTGTATATGTTCGTCGGTTATTTGATCGCTTTTGCAAAATAAGTTGGCTTCACCAATGATTTCTAGGGCATCGTTTAGGTGAGCCGAAATGCGATCTTGATGCTCAGCGAGTCGACAGCTATATTCTAGTAGGCTGATGATGGCAGATTGCGATAAGGTTTTGGCGCCAGAGTCGTTTGCATGCTGAATCATGCGCTGTGCAAAGCCTTGCATGCTGGATTCTGTGCGTGGAATAACGTAATCAAAATCGGCTAAGACACGAAACATTTCATTAAATTCACTGTCATGATCTTGCAGTAAGTAATATATTTCGCGAGGGCCAACTAAGATTATTTTTATATCTAAAGGAATGACTTCTGGCTTTAATGTGACAGTATTGACGCCAAATTCTGAGTAAGGAGATTCGATTTCTATGCGTTCAGATTTTAACGCGCGCTTTAGGCCTTCCCATACAAAAGGGTATTCGAGTAGTTTGTCGGCATCTAAAATTAAATACCCGCCGTTGGCTTTATGTAGCGAACCGGCGCAAATGCGTTGGTAGGTGGTGGTTAATGCGCCTTGTTCGTTGTTGTATTCAATGCGACCAAATAAATTTTGGTAGGTTGGATTGGGTTCGTAGATGATGGGAGCGCCAGTCGATTCTTTATGATCCACTAGGATATTGGGTGAATATTGATCCTTAAGCAGCTGTTTTTTTATGGTGTCACTTAAGCTTTCGAGTGATTGCGATTGTAAAAACAGGTCTGTAATCGTCTCGTTTAAGTCTTTTTTGACTTCAGATAAGTAAGTAACGATATGATCAATATTTTGATAGCGTTCCGTTAGTTCTTTGAATATAGGGCTGATTGCTGCACGAATCGCGGCATTATCGAGTTTGCGGTTTTTTTCAACTAAGCTACGGCGCCATTGCGGAAGTTCAATCAGGGCATCACCCAAGGTATCTTCTAATTTTTCTGTATCTTTGTGAAAATTATCGCGCTCTATTTGAGAGAGTTGATTGAACTGTTCTTCATTGAGTACTTTTTCATCTTTAATAGGCGAAAAGGTGATGGAGTCAGTATCGCGAAATAATGCGATGCCTTTTTCTTTAGCTGCTTGCTCAACGCCATCAATTGCGCTGTTATATTGTTGAGTGAATGCGCGCTCGAGTGTGGTCTTTTTTTGTTGATAACTAGGGCTTTCAAAGACTGCAGGAAAAATGGCGATTAAATTATCAATTAACTTGTTTATGTCTTTGCAAAAGTCGTGAATTTGATTGGCGGGAACTTGTATGGCAAGGGGTTCGCGAGTATTTTCAAAATTTTCGACATAGGCATAAGCCGGGGGTGTTTCTTGCTTTTGTGAGGTGGGGGTAAGTAGGTTGGTAATCATGGATAGCCGACCAGTGCCTGGTTCGCCCATGACATATATATTATAGCCCGGTGTTTGCATGGCTATTCCAAAGTCGAGTGCGGATTGCGCGCGCTCTTGCCCTAATATATTGTTGATGCGTGTTTCGCTACTTTTGGTGATGGTGCTGTAGTCTGACGAATTAATTTGAAGTTTAAGATTATTTGCAGAAAGTTTTTTTTGGCGTGTCATTTTCAAATTATTAGCGTAGTCAAAGTATCTAACAATTTTAACATTGATAGTTGCTTTGTGTGATAATTATGCCGCTTATCTGGTGGTTTTTACTGGATATTTCTTTTATTTTTAAATGAGTTGCGGGAGCAAGTGTGGAAAAAGAATCGTGTAAAAAAGTATTAAAAGAGTGTAAAAAGTTTACAGGTGCTTTTGCGTATTTGGTTGCGGATACTACTGTGTTGGCAGAGTTGCATCAAATGTTGATGCGAGTGAATAAATCATTAGATGTAGTTATATCGGAGCTTAATAATTACCAAGCGGATGATTGGCAGGTACATATACATGAAATGGAAGAAATTGCTTACTTAGATGAAATAGTTGATTTTGATCCAGTCAGTGAGCTAGAGGTGCAGTTTTTTGATATGGCAGGAACGAAGGGTGAGGGCGTTTTGTCGGAATTTTTGATGCAAATTTTAGATAGAGTAGAAAAGGCGCATTCAGCACTTATTGGAAAGTTGCATGAGTTGAATGCGCTTTTAGAAGCGTCATACTAAATTAGTAACTACGCTGTACGGCAAAGCGTGCAAGTAGTATGAGCGCCTCTTTGTATTCTGAGTCAGGAAGTGCGATTAAAGCATCAATTGCTTTTTGTGCTTCTTCATCGGCACGTTGTTCAGTGTAAGTAATCGCTTTAGTTGCTTTTACAATTTCGTAAACTTCATTAAATGAATCGCGATTCCCTTCTTTTATCGCAGCAATCACGGTATCGGCTTGTTCTTTAGTACCATTCTCTATGGCATAAATAAGCGGTAGCGTTGGCTTGCCTTCTGCAAGGTCGTCGCCTAAGTTTTTACCGAGTTCATCTTGTGTTGATGTGTAGTCTAAAGCGTCATCAATTAATTGAAATGCAATCCCAAGGTGTTGTCCGTAGTCAGCTAATGCGGTTTCTGTTGCTGGGTCTGCTTTTGCTAATACTGCGCCAAGTTGAGTTGCAGTGCTGAATAAGATGGCTGTCTTGCGTGAAATAACTTCTAAATATTTTTCTTCTGTTGTTGCAGGGTTGTTGCAGTTCAGTAGTTGTAGTACTTCGCCCTCTGCAATCAAAGTAGTAGTTTTAGATAATATGCTCATTACACGCATATTATCGGTACGCACCATCATTTCAAATGCGCTGGAATATAAATAATCGCCAACTAAAACACTAGCCGCATTACCCCAAACAGCATTTGCTGAGTCTTTGCCTCTGCGTAAGTCCGATTCATCAACGACATCATCATGTAGCAAGGTAGCAGTATGAATGAACTCGATAACAGCCGCTAAAAGCAGGTGGTCATCGCCTTTATAGTCGAGTGATTTTGCCGCAAGTAATAGCAGCATAGGGCGTAGGCGTTTACCGCCACTATTAATTATATAGTGACTGATTTGATTAATGAGTACGACATCAGACGTGAGTTCTTTAATAATTAGGCCGTCAACTGCTTTAGCTTCGGTCTCTGTTAAGCGCTGAATTGATTCAAAATCAATTGCTGCTTTATTGGTATTGATCGCGTTTTGTGCTGTAGTCATTATATAGATAGCCAAAATATGTACATAGAATCGCTATATTAACAGAAAAGGTTGTGTAAAAAAACTTTTATCATGCTAAGATAAGCGGCTAAAGTTAATTAAGTTGTTTGCTTTTTTTGTTTATTTTTATTGACGAAAAATGGCTTTATCAACTATAATTCTCTGTTCACTTTTAATAGAATATTGCTTGATGGAGCTGACGCAAATGTATGCGGTAATTCAAACTGGCGGTAAACAATACCGCGTTGAAGAAGGTACTACCTTAAAAATAGAAAAAC
>Ga0209495_1002460_pt1 | contig 12100 bp, 9 predicted proteins | sample EN1Hudsemesocosm_FD_184629 | JGI IMG/M metagenome (GOLD analysis project Ga0209495, IMG submission 184629) | Methane-oxidizing microbial communities from mesocosms in the Hudson Canyon - EN1E Hudson Canyon (SPAdes) (version 2) | ecosystem: Environmental > Aquatic > Marine > Cold seeps | place... | reverse complement strand
TCTTTATGTCAGGGCTGTGGCAGTTGTACAGCAGTATGTCCTTCAGGTGCTATCTCTTATGCCTTGCCAACGCTTGATGTCAGTGTCAATCGTGTCCGCAAAATGATTCAGACATGGCTTGAGCTTGATAATCGACCACCACATATCCTCATCCATGATATGGAACAAGGTCAGCTATTGATCGACACCATGGGTGATAGTTTAGCGGCGAATGTGATGCCTTTTGCGATTGAAGAAATTGGTGCATTGGCGATGCCATTTTGGCTCAGTGTTTTAGCTTATGGTGCCACAGGCGTCACGGTTTGGGATGCGGGCAGCCATAGCGATCATGATTGGTTAGAGTTGCAGCAAGAAATATCTAAAACCAATCAAATGGTAAGCGGCATAGGCTACCAACAACAGCTGATAAATTGGTTTTCTGGCAATGATATTCGCCAGTTAAACGAACATTTGGCAGAGACAAACGGCCTGACAGATATTGAGGTTGCAGCATTTGCCGGTGTTGATGATAAACGTCGCATGATAAGCATCGCACTGGACCACCTACACAAACAGGCACCGCAAAAGATCGCGTTACTCAACTTAGATTCGACGGCTGCTTTTGGTGAAATTCAAGTCAATCCGCAGACCTGCACCTTATGCCACTCATGTGTATCGGTATGTCCCGCGGGTGCGGTATTAGACGGCGTCGATCAACCACAGCTTAATTTTATTGAAGATCTCTGTGTGCAATGTGGTTTATGTGAAACAGCCTGTCCTGAAGATGCAATCAATTTGATTCCACGTTATTTATTTGACCGTGAGCAGGCTCGTAAAGTAAGACTGTTACATGAAGAAGCCATATTTAATTGCATTAAATGCGACAAAGCATTTGCGACCAAAAAAATGATTGATACGATGACTGAAAAATTAAAAGGCCATGCAATGTTTCAAGGTGCAGCATTAGAACGATTGAAAATGTGTGAAGATTGCCGTGTCAAAGCGGTGTTTAAAGATAGCCAAGGTTTAAATTGAATGAGTGATGATACAAAACTATGGCGTGCTCAAAGCTATGCCTTATTAGCCAACTTATTTGCCCAAGCACCAAAGCAAAGTCTATTGGATCATATTGCCGCTGTTGAAGTCACCGAGCCAGAAAGCCCAATGGGCATACAGTGGCAGAATTTAATTGCTATTGCCAAAAAGACGGATGTCTCGGTGCTAGAAGATGATTATCAAACGCTGTTTATTGGTGTAACACATGGCGAAATAATCCCTTATGGTTCTTATTACCAAACAGGTTTTTTAATGGAAGAACCTTTGGCTGAATTAAGAACCGATCTCGCCAAACTCGGTTTAGTGAGACAACAAGAGACTGCTGAACCAGAAGACCATATTGCAGCGCAGTGTGATGTGATGCGCTTGATTTTAATGGCTGAAGGCACTGCAGTAGTGACAGATAAAGAATTTTTTCTGCATCACCTAAAACCGTGGTTTGTTGATTTTCTCACCGATTTAGAGAAAAGTAATACCAGTGAGTTTTATCAAGTGCTGGCTCAGTTTGCTAAGGTTTTTATTAATATGGAATTAAGCGAGTACCGATAATAATTTAGCCTTGCTCAGAAGGCGAATCTGAGCGATACTTTGTAGTAATAATTTCGAAATAAATCCATACAGAATACAAGGATTGTATAACGTATTACTTAGGAACATAGCATGGCTGATACAGCAAAAGTTGCTAGACGAGAATTTTTGGGCAAGCTAACAGCAACCATTACTGGTACTGCAACATTAGCGGCGACATCTTCATTTGTTCAAGCTGCACCCATTGAAACGCCACAAGAAAAGCCCAGCAATGTAAAAAAATCAAATGGTTATCAACGGACTGAGCATGTTGACACCTATTATCATCTCGCTGACTTTTAAGAACTATTTATGAAATTAACTAAACGTAATTCTGCATCAAATACGACTAAGTCAGGTGTTGATCGTCGAGCCTTTATAAAAGGTTCTGGCATCGCAGCAAGTGGTGCTGCATTTATGACCTTATTGCCATCGGCAATGATTCAAAAAGCGCAAGCATCCGAAAAATCACGTCATAATTATGATGAAGGTGACATCAAAAAAGTCCGTAGCGTTTGTAGTCATTGTAGTGTCGGTTGTGGTGTGGTTGCCGAAGTACAAAATGGTGTTTGGATTGGTCAAGAACCGAGTTTTGAACATCCATTTAACCTAGGTTCACATTGTGCCAAAGGGGCTTCATTACGTGAACATGGCCACGGTGATAAACGTTTAAAATACCCAATGAAGAAAGTGGCTGGTAAATGGCAGCGCGTTTCTTGGCAGCAAGCGATTGAAGAAATCGGTGACAAAATGTTATCGATTCGTGAACAATCAGGCCCCGATTCTGTTTATTGGTTAGGCTCGGCCAAACATAATAATGAACAAGCCTATTTATTCCGTAAGTTTGCCGCTCTTTGGGGGACTAACAATGTTGATCATCAAGCCCGTATTTGTCACTCAACAACGGTAGCCGGTGTAGCGAACACATGGGGCTACGGCGCCATGACAAACTCGTACAATGATATTCATAATGCCAAAGCGGTGTTTATCATCGGTGCTAACCCCGCTGAAGCGCATCCGGTATCACTGCAACATATTTTCCGTGCCAAAGAAAAAGGCGCACCGATTATTGTCGTTGATCCACGTTTTACACGTACCGCCGCTCATGCAGACCAACATATTAGTATTCGCCCAGGTTCAGACGTTGCCTTTGTTTGGGGTATGTTGTGGCATATTTTTAAAAACGGTTGGGAAGACCAAGAATTTATTGATCAACGTGTTTTTGGTCTTGATGATATTCGTAAAGAAGTGGCTAAATGGACACCTGATGAAGTTGAACATGTCACTGGAGCCAATGAAGCTGAGGTATTAAAAGCAGCGCAAACAATGGCTGAACATCGCCCTGGTACCTTTATTTGGTGTATGGGTGGTACACAACATACTACGGGTAATAACAATACCCGCGCTTATTGTATCTTTCAGTTAGTACTGGGTAATATGGGTGTGTCAGGTGGTGGAACTAATATTTTCCGTGGCCATGACAATGTGCAAGGTGCAACGGATTTAGGTGTGTTATCACATACCTTACCAGGTTATTACGGTTTATCTGCAGGCGCTTGGAAACATTGGTCTAGCGTATGGGATCTTGATTATGAATGGGTGAAAAACCGTTTTGATCAGAGTTCTTATGAAGAATCAGGTGGTAAAGCGGCTAGCCCAATGAATACCAAAGGTATTCCGGTATCACGCTGGATTGATGGTGTTTTAGAAGATAAAGATAATATCGCTCAAAACGATAATGTGAGAGCCATGGTGTTATGGGGGCATGCGCCTAATAGCCAAACACGTGGTCCTGAAATGAAATCGGCGATGGAAAAACTAGACCTAATGGTGGTAGTGGATCCATACCCATCTATTTCTGCGGTATTAAGCGATCGCCAAGATGGCTTGTATTTATTACCAGCTTCAACACAGTTTGAAACCTATGGTTCTTTAAGTTCATCAAATCGTTCGATGCAATGGCGCGACAAAATTATTGAACCTTTGTTTGAATCAAAACCTGATCATGTGATTATGCATAAGTTTGCTACCAAGCTTGGTTTTGCAGATCAATTGTTCAAACATATTAAAGTGAATGGCGAAGAGCCATTGATTGAAGATATTACCCGTGAATTTAATAAAGGTATGTGGACGATTGGTTATACCGGTCAAACGCCTGAACGAATGAAGTTACAAGCGGCAAATCTACATACCTTTAATAAAACCACATTGCTTGCCGAAGGTGGCCCCTGTGATGGTGAATATTATGGTTTGCCTTGGCCTTGTTGGGGTACGGCTGATATGAAACATCCGGGTACGCCATTATTATATGACACCAGCAAATCAGTAGCCGAAGGTGGTTTAACCTTCCGTGCTCGTTTTGGTGTTGAGCATAATGGTGAAAACTTATTAGCTGAAGGTTCCTTCTCGGCAGGTTCTGAGATAGAAGATGGTTATCCTGAATTTACTGCTGATATGTTGAAAAAACTAGGCTGGTGGAATGATCTGACTGCACAAGAAAAAACAGCGGCAGAAGGCAAAAACTGGAAAACTGATTTATCAGGTGGTATTCAACGTGTTGCTATTAAACATGGTTGTGCACCGTTTGGTAATGCCAAAGCACGAGCTGTTGTTTGGCAGTTCCCTGATCCTGTGCCAATTCATCGTGAAGCTTTATATACCAACCGTCGCGATTTGGTTGAAAAATACCCAACCTATGAAGATCGGCGTAGTTTCTACCGTCTACCGACCCGTTATGGCTCGATTCAGGCACAAGATTTTAGTAAAGATTATCCTCTTATTATGACCAGTGGGCGTTTGGTTGAATATGAAGGTGGTGGTGAAGAAACTCGCTCTAATCCATGGTTAGCTGAATTACAACAAGATATGTTTGTTGAGATTAACCCTGCTGATGCTAATGATGCTGGCGTGAAACACGGTGAACAAGTGTGGGTAGATGGTCCTGAAGGTGGCGAAATTAAGGTGATGGCCTTTGTCACTCCTCGAGTAGAGCGTGGTGTAGTGTTTATGCCATTCCATTTTGGTGGACATTACCAAGGCAAAGATTTGTTAGATAAATATCCTGAAGGCACAGCACCATATGTACGAGGTGAATCCTGTAATACGGTATTTACCTATGGTTATGATTCAGTGACTCAAATGCAAGAGACTAAAGTATCTCTTTGCCGAATTCGTGCGGTATAGGGGATAACAATGGCTAAAATGAAGTTTTTGTGTGATGAAGAGCGCTGTATTGAATGTAATGCCTGTGTCACCGCGTGTAAAAATGAACATGAAGTTCCTTGGGGTGTTAACCGTCGTCGAGTTGTTACTCTAGATGATGGTCAGCCGGGTGAAAAATCTATCTCAGTGGCGTGTATGCATTGTACTGATGCACCGTGTCAGGCCGTCTGTCCGGTAGATTGTTTTTATACCACGGATGATGGTGTTGTATTACACGATAAAGATATCTGTATTGGTTGTGGTTACTGTTTTTATGCTTGCCCATTTGGTGCACCGCAATATCCACAAGAAGGTGCGTTTGGCTCTCGTGGCAAAATGGATAAATGTACTTTCTGTGCAGGTGGCCCTGAAGAAGATCATTCCCATGAAGAATTGGAAAAATACGGTCGTAACCGTTTAGCTGAAGGTAAATTGCCTTTATGTGCTGAAATGTGTTCGACTAAATCATTGCTAGCAGGTGATGGTGATGTAGTGTCAGAATTATTCCGTAACCGAGTGGTACGTCGTCAAGGTCGCCAAGAAGCATGGGGCTGGGATACAGCGTATAACGTAAAATGATGAAAGTATTATTGTTAATCACCATGATGTTTAGCTTAACTGCTTGTTATGAAGACACGGATGTGACTTTGCATCAAGCAGGTGAATATAAAGGCAAACTAGATAGTCATAGTCAAACTGCTGAGCAACGTGAGGCCATTTTGGCAAAACGTTTTGGCCAAGTTCAAACGGATCGCTAATGTCTACTACAAGCTCACTCACTAGACGTAAAAAAATGATGACCTGGACAGGTATTTTGATGTTGTTAGCGATATTTTTATTGCCGATGACAGGTTATATCTCAACGGGCTTTGCCACGGCAGATGACAAAAAAGTTGAAGCGACCAATGCCAAAGCAGATTACTGGCGTCAAGTGAGAGACAATACGGCAGGTTATTCAGCTGTGAAAGGCCGTGAAACAAATGAGCTGATTCAAGGTTCTGGACAAAACTGGCGCCAGCTACGTAATGGCCCCATTGCCACTTATGGCAGTTGGTTATTAGGGTTTACCGTAGCAGTATTAGCCTTGTTTTATCTATGGCGCGGCAAAGTAGAACTTAATCACCCTCGAACAGGTAACACCATTGAACGTTGGAATGCTAAAGAGCGCCGCCTACATTGGGTTACAGCGGTTTTATTTATTATCTTAGCTATTACTGGTCTGAGTTTATTATATGGCCGTGCAGTATTGATTCCTTTATTTGGTCATCATGGTTTTGCTGCTTATGCTGATATCGCTAAATTAGCCCACAATATTTTAGGTCCTGTATTTATGGTGGCCTTAGTGTCTATGTTTTTCCATTGGTTTAAACAGAATGGCTTTAATCGCATTGATTTGCAGTGGTTTAAAGACTTCGGTGGCATGATCGGTGATAAACATCCGTCAGCAGAACGATTGAATGGGGGTGAAAAAGTATGGTTCTGGTCTTTAATACTCATTGGCTTAACAATAAGCCTTACTGGTCTAGTATTAGATTTCCCAAACTTTGATCAGCAACGAGAGTTGATTCAAATCTCACATTTGATTCATGTGGTGACCGCGCTAGTATTGATCGCCTTTACTTTTGGCCATGTTTATATTGGTTCTGTAGGTACGGAAGGCGCACTAGAAGGAATGGTCTCTGGGCAAGTTGATACTGCATGGGCGAAACAGCATCATGATTTATGGTTAAAACAAGTACAAGATAAGACGACTAGCGATAAATAACACCTTGATCTAGATCAGTAAATTTACTGATCTAGATCTGCTGAATTGAAGATTGTGATAATCTGAAATCATCATATATCAAGGAGAAAAAAATGCCATTAACACACCACCCATTAACAACAGAATTTCCAGAATATAAAGATCAAATTCATGCACTGAAATCGAGCAACAATTATTTCCATCATTTGATGGAGCGCTATGAAGCAATTGATAAACAAATTTATCGTATCCAAAGTGGTGAAGAGCCAACCAGTGATGATTATGTCAATCGCTTAGGAAAAGAAAGGTTATCAATGAAAGATGAGTTAAGACAAATAGTGATAAAAAGCAGTTAGTTGACTGTTTAATTTGACTTAATCACTGCGTGTATAAAAGTAAACAAAGACCATCAAATAGTTTCTATTTGATGGTCTTTTTGCATATGGGCTTTGTATGAGGAATTGTTTGTCCTTTCAATCAATGCCTATGACTTCACAATTACTTCTAGGCATGATATTTTCGTCTATTAAGTAAAAAAATAGTAGCACCAACTTGGTGCTAGTCAAACATCTAAAGAGAGAGTTGTAGATGAGTAAGCAGGAAATTAGTGCTCGTAAAGCGGGCAATAAACTGAAGTTGCCAAGAGCGGTTAGTAAAGGTCGCCAAGTTGATACTAAAGCCTTAGAAGAAGTTCGAGCTTTATTAGGTGATGAATCTAGACAGAAAGATCTGTTGATTGAACATCTACATAAAATTCAGGATGCTTATCAACATATCTCAGCTGCACATCTAGTCGCTTTAGCACGTGAAATGAAACTATCTCAAGCAGAAGTTTATGAAGTGGCTACTTTTTATCACCATTTTGATGTGGTTAAAGAAGGCGAAACAGCGCCTCCTGCATTAACAGTGCGAGTCTGTGAGTCTTTGACCTGTGAAATGAAAGGCGCACAAGATTTAATCAGCTCATTAGAAAGTGGCATGGGTGATGGTGTTCGAGTACAACGAGTGCCTTGTATTGGCCGTTGTGATAAAGCCCCTGTTGCTGTTGTTGGCATGAACCCAATTGAAGAGGCTGATGTGGCGAAAGTAGAAGCCGCAGTCAAAAATAATGCGATAGCTCCTGAAACTATTGAACCCATTGACTATGATACTTATTTAGATAAAGGCGGCTATAACACCTATCAAATGTGTGTGAATGGGACTTATAAAGTTGAAAAAGTACTGGATGCAATGGATGATTCTGGTTTACGTGGTCTAGGTGGAGCAGGTTTCCCCGCTGGTCGTAAATGGCGCATTGTTCGTGGCATGCCAGAGCCAAAATTGATGGCGGTTAATATTGATGAAGGTGAGCCAGGTACATTCAAAGATAAATATTATCTAGACCGTGATCCGCATTGTTTCTTAGAAGGCACATTGATTGCCGCTTGGGCTGTGGGTATTCATGATATTTATATTTATTTACGTGATGAATATGCGGCTATCAGAGAAAGTTTAGAACAAGAAATTGCCAAATTAAAAGCAAATCCACCCGTTGAACATTTGCCAGAAATTCATTTACGTCGTGGTGCAGGTGCTTATATCTGTGGTGAAGAATCAGCAATGATTGAATCAATTGAAGGTAAGCGTGGTATGCCTCGTTTACGTCCGCCATTTGTGGCTGAAGTTGGTTTATTTGGCAGGCCAACCTTAGAACACAATATGGAATCACTGTATTGGGTTCGAGATATTTTAGAAAAAGGCCCGAGTTGCCTGACCGACCATGGTCGAAATGGCCGTGTAGGCCTGCGTTCATTCTCTGTTAGTGGTCGTGTTAATAAACCCGGTGTTCACCTTGCTGATGCCGGGATCACCATGAAAGAGTTGATCGAGGAATACTGTGGTGGCATGCAGGAAGGCCATGAGTTTTATGGTTACTTCCCTGGTGGTGCCTCAGGCGGTATGTTGCCAGCCTCAATGGGCGATATTCCACTTGATTTTGATACCTTAAATGAATATGGCTGTTTTATTGGTAGTGCCGCTGTGGTGGTGTTTTCTAATCAAGATAGTGCAAGAAAACTAGCTGTTAATGCAATGAAATTCTTCGAAGAAGAGTCCTGTGGCCAATGTACGCCATGTCGAGTAGGTACAGCAAAAGCCGTGATCCTGATGGAAAAAGAAGACTGGGATAAAGACTTATTAGAAGAGCTATCTGATGTGATGATTGATACATCCATCTGTGGTTTGGGCCAAGCAGCACCCAATCCAGTACGCAGTGTGATGAAATACTTCCCTGAAGAATTAGCAGCAACGGAGGTGAAATAATGGCTATTAATTTCACTTTAAATGGCGAACAAGTTGTTGCACAAGACGACGATACATTACTAGATGTTGCCAAACAAAACGATATTGATATTCCACATCTATGTTATTCCGATCGACAAGGTGCTGATGGTAACTGTCGTGCCTGTGTGGTTGAAATTGATGGTGAGCGTGTTTTAGCGCCATCATGTTGTCGTCAACCTACTGAAGGAATGACAGTTCAATCAAACAGCGACCGTGCTGTGAAATCACAGAAAATGGTGGTTGAATTATTAAAATCGGATGTATCTGAACAGCCGCATACCTTAAATTCAGAGTTGGATTATTGGGCTAGTAAATTAGATATTGGCTTGCCACGTTTTGATGCACGCCATCAGCCTCAAGAAGATAGCTCTCATCCAGGTATCACCGTTAATATGGATGCCTGCATCCAATGTACACGTTGTGTGCGTGCCTGTCGTGACGAGCAAAATAATGATGTTATTGGTTTGGCTTTACGTGGAACCCATACGCAAATTGTCTTTGATCTCGATGATCCAATGGGCGAGAGTAGTTGTGTTGGCTGTGGTGAGTGTGTTGAAGCATGCCCAACTGGCGCCTTAGCACCTGCCAATGATGTGGCACTGATTGAACCTGATCGTATGGTTGATTCTGGCTGTCCTTTCTGTGGTGTTGGTTGTCAAATGACTTATGCTGTCAAAGACGACAAAATTCTCTATGTTGAAGGTCGTGATGGGCCATCAAATAAAGGTCGCCTATGTGTGAAAGGGCGTTATGGTTTTGACTATGTTCACCATCCTCACCGTTTAACCAAACCATTAATTCGTCGTGATGATGCACCAAAATCAGCTGAATTCTCAATGGATCCTAATGATGTTGATAAGATTTTCCGTGAAGCAACATGGGAAGAAGCATTAGATGTGGCAGCCAATGGTTTCAATAAAATCCGTGATGAACAAGGCCCTAATGCTTTAGCCGGTTTTGGTAGTGCTAAGGGTAGTAATGAAGAAGCTTATTTGTTCCAAAAATTAGTCAGAACAGGTTTTAAAACTAATAACGTTGATCACTGTACACGACTTTGTCACGCCTCTTCAGTGGTGGCATTATTAGAATGTTTAGGTTCTGGTGCGGTATCAAATCCCGTATCAGATGTTGATAAAGCAGAAGTTATTGTCATCATCGGTTCTAATCCAACAGTGAACCATCCAGTGGGTGCAACATGGATGAAAAATGCCATGCGTCGTGGTACTAAATTGATATTGATGGATCCTCGTACCACCGATTTATCTCGTCAGGCGACCCATCATGTTGCATTTAAGCCGGGTACTGATGTACCGATGTTAAATGCGATTATGCATACCATTATTGAAGAAGATTTAATTGATCCAACATTCATTGCCGAACGTACGGAAGGCTTTGAAGCGATGAAAGAGCACTTAAAATCATATACACCTGAAATGATGGAAACAATTTGCGGTGTACCAGCTGATACATTGAGACAGGTGGCTCGTTTATATGCGACATCACAAGGTTCAATGATCTTATGGGGAATGGGTGTTTCTCAACATGTGCATGGTACTGATAATGCACGTTGTTTGATCTCGCTTGCTTTGATGACCGGTCAGATTGGTCGTCCTGGTACCGGTTTGCATCCATTACGTGGTCAAAATAATGTACAGGGTGCCTCTGATATGGGCTTGATCCCAATGGTATTCCCAGATTACCAGCCTGTTGATGATGAAAAAGCCCATGCCTATTTTGAAGAATTATGGGGCTGTGACTTAGATAATAAGCCGGGTTTAACCGTTGTTGAAATTATGCATGCCATTCATGCTGGTGATTTAACTGGGCTCTATGTGCAAGGTGAAAACCCTGCCATGTCAGATCCTGATGCCAATCATGCTCGCAAATCGATGTCTGAATTAGAACATATGGTCGTGCAAGATATCTTCTTAACAGAAACAGCTTACCTTGCAGACGTTGTATTACCTGCTTCAGCTTATTCTGAGAAGACGGCTACTTTTACCAACACGGATAGATTAGTTCAAATAGGTCGCCAAGCGGTACCACCACCGGGTGATGCTCGCCAAGACTTATGGATTATCCAAGAAATGGCTCGTCGCCTAGGTCTTGATTGGAATTATAAAGATTCTGCCGAAGTATTCGAAGAAGTACGTAAAGCCGTGCCAACAATGGCAGGCATGACATGGCAGCGTTTAGAAGATGAAGGTTCAATCGTCTATCCATGTTTAAAAGAAGGCGATCCTGGTGACGATGTAATCTTCACCGAGAGCTTTGAACGAGATAATGGCTTAGGTAAATTTGTACCTGCTGATATTGTGCCGCCGGCAGAACGTCCAGATGCAGAATATCCCTTTGTATTGATCACTGGCCGAATGTTAGAACATTGGCATACCGGCTCAATGACACGCCGTTCTAATGTATTAGATGCTCTAGAGCCAGAAGCGGTAGCAACGATTAACCCGATTAGTTTAGATGAAATGGGTGTTGAGCCGGGTCAGATGATTACTTTATCTACACGCCGTGGTGAGATTTCAATGATAGCCCGTGCAGATGAAGCAGTACCTACTGGTGCGGTATTTATGGCCTTTTGTTATTACGAAGCCGCGGTTAATAAATTATCTAATGCAGCCCTTGATCCATCAGCTAAGATCCCAGAGTTTAAATACTGTGCGGTGAAAGTCACAGCAGGTGGTGAGCCAATGCAGTTCCATAGTTATGGTGGTGGCCAGTCTGATAATAAACTGATGTGATTAAACTATGAGCTTGTAGCAGCGACTTCAAGCGTGAAGGGTGTTTAATTACACCGTCATCGCCAGCTGCTTTTATTTACCGTCATCCCGACAGGCTTTTAGCCGGGATCTTGTTGATAAATCAACTTATCCGCGGTCTTATTGGGCTTTTCAAAGTACGTCATCCCGACAGGCTTTTATTTACCGTCATCCCCGCAGGTTTTTATTTACCGTCATCCCCGCAGGCTTTAAGCGGGGATCTACTTTTGATCGTTTTAACCCGTTCATGGTGAGCCTGTCGAACCACAACTTCGACAAGCAGTTCGACAGGCTCACTACAGGCTCAGGGCGAACGGCAAGCATGAGACAACAATCCTCAGACAAAAAAACAGAAGCTAAATAATGAAAAATGTTTGGTTTCTGCAAAACGAGGTGGTTAGAAAACAGCCAAAAATGCTTGATTGCAAGACCTGACCCCGATCACTTCCTCCTAAATAAAAAT
>Ga0209495_1002458_pt1 | contig 12104 bp, 8 predicted proteins | sample EN1Hudsemesocosm_FD_184629 | JGI IMG/M metagenome (GOLD analysis project Ga0209495, IMG submission 184629) | Methane-oxidizing microbial communities from mesocosms in the Hudson Canyon - EN1E Hudson Canyon (SPAdes) (version 2) | ecosystem: Environmental > Aquatic > Marine > Cold seeps | place... | reverse complement strand
GAATTGTCTGCAACAAAGAAGCGAGAATTATACAGCCCTCACTTAAACTGTCAATCTTTTATCTTGTTAATTTCTGCCAGCAATCTGGCTGAAGTCCTCAAGAAAAAGAGCATTCTACAGCCTATCTGGCCGCCGTCAACAGGAAGTTTTTCCCGACCTGTACTGTAAAGCTCTAAACCGTTGAAACCTTGGCGAATTTTCTTTTACCAACTTGGTAAATATGTTGTTCGCCCTTTGGTATCACTAGCTTTTTATCATCAACTTTGACACTATCTATTTTCACTGCGCCTGCTTTAATCATTCTAAAGGCTTCAGATGTGCTTGCTGTTAAGCCTGCATCTTTAAGAATATTGGCAATTCCCATTCCTTCATCAGGTACCGTTAGCGTCACTTCTTCAAGATCATCTGGGATTTGACCTTTCTTAAATTGATTAGCAAAGCCTTCTCGAGCATCAATAGCATCGTGTTCACTATGGAATCGTGCAACAATTTCCTCTGCAAATGTCTTTTTAATGTTTACTGGGTTAGCACCTGTAGCAACTTCATCACGCCATAGTTGAATTTGCTCTAAGCTTTTAAAACTTAGTAATTCAATATAACGCCACATTAAGTCATCTGAAATGGACATCAACTTGCCAAAGATATCTTTAGGGCTATCATTTATACCTATATAGTTATTCAAAGACTTCGACATTTTTTGTACACCGTCTAAACCTTCTAATATAGGCATGGTCAAAACAGACTGTTGCTTTTTGCCATATGCTTTTTGAAGTTCACGTCCCATCAACAAGTTAAACTTTTGATCTGTTCCGCCTAGTTCAACATCAGCTTCTAATTCAACTGAGTCGTAACCTTGTATTAAAGGATAAAGGAATTCATGAATAGCGATGGGTTGGCCGCCTTTATAACGCTTATCGAAGTCATCACGTTCTAGCATTCTAGCTACAGTATGATTCGAAGCTAAACGAATCATATCTGCAGAAGTCATTTTATTCATCCAGTGTGAATTAAATACAACTGTCGTTTTTTCAGGATCAAGAATTTTGAATACTTGCTCTTGATATGACTTCGCATTTTCTTGTACTTGTTCTTCTGTAAGCGGTTTACGCGTTACATTCTTGCCTGTTGGGTCACCAATCATCCCTGTGAAGTCACCAATAAGGAATAAAATTTCATGACCTAGGTCTTGAAATTGTTTTAACTTATTTAATAGTACGGTATGACCAAGGTGAAGATCGGGTGCTGTAGGATCAAAACCCGCTTTAATTCGCAGCGGGCGGCCTGTTTCAAGCTTTTCAACCAACTCACTTTCGACTAGGATTTCTTCTGCACCACGTCGTATTTCGGCTAAGGCTTGTTGTACAGGAACCATGATATTCTCCAGATAAAAATATAATTTGCGCGAATAGTATCACAAGATGGGGCAACAAAGACTTCCATTACAATGAAAATACTGCGAAAATGCATAGTTAATACCGTCACTTAGAGTTTACTGATGAAACGAAACAGACTGATATCAACTTCAAACCGTAAAAGTCTATTCTCTAATACTGCTGCGCGATCTATTAGCCGGCGCAATATATTAGTGCTCTCATCACTTACTATTGTAAGTGTTTTTATCACCTCTATTGTGCTTGCAACCAACCGACCAAGTACGAGCATTACTGAGTCGCAAGTAATTAACCTGCCTAATTTGCCAGCTGAAATGCAAAATATCTCAAGCATTAACGAAACTGTAAATACAAAGGTAGCAATTACAATTCCTGTAAGCACTAAAGAAGTAGTGTCTATAAATGCTGAAGAAACAAAAAACATAGAAGCGCACGAAATTGAGTTAACAGCACTGGAACAACAGGCAGCTCCAAAAGCAATAACAGAAAATATTGAAGCAATCGTAAATTGGCAGGAAGTCACTGTAAAGTCGGGCGACAATTTATCACTTATTTTTCCACGTGTAGGTTTATCTGCTCGTGATGTATATAACGTGGCACAACTTGGTAAAGATATTAAGCCTTTATTAAATCTCAAACCAGGACAAGTACTTCGCTTTGATATTCGTGAACAAAACGATTCTAAAATATTACAGCAACTCCAATTACAATTAAGCCCCATCGAAATGTTCAGCGTTAGCTCTGTTGATGATACTTATCAGACAAAATTAAATATTCGTGATGTTGAGCAACGTCAAATGCATACATCAGGCACGATTGAAAGCTCATTATTTGGTGCAGGACTTGAAGCAGGTTTGTCAGACAAACTTATTATGGAATTGGCGTATATCTTTGGCTGGGATATCGACTTTGCACTCGATTTACGCAAAGGTGATAGCTTCACAATGATTTACTCTGAAGACTATCTTGATGGTGACAAGATTGCAGATGGTGCAATTTTGGCAGCTGAGTTTACCAATCATGGTAAAACATTCCGCGCTGTTCGCTATACTGATGAGAATGATCGCAGTCAGTATTATTCTCCTAAAGGTGACAGTATGCGTAAGGCGTTTAGCCGTACCCCTGTGCACTTTTCACGTATAAGTTCTAAATTTAATCCAAACCGTAAACACCCCGTTCTAAAGACAAACCGCCCTCATCGTGGTGTTGATTATGCTGCATCGAGAGGTACACCAATCTTGGCAACAGGTGATGGTAAGATCAATTTTAGAGGTACTAAAGGTGGTTATGGCCGTACGGTTGTATTAACTCATGGTGGAAAATACACAACGCTCTATGCTCATATGTCGAACTTTAAAAAAGGTTTAAGAGTTGGTAGTCGCGTTAAACAAGGACAAACCATTGGTTTTATTGGTAGTAGTGGTTTGGCAACAGGGCCTCATTTACACTATGAATTCCGTGTTAATGGTGTACACCGTAACCCGCTAACGGTTAGCTTACCTAAAGCCGAAGCCTTGCCTAAAAAGTACCGTGCTGACTTTGAGACTAAATCACTGCCTCTACTCGCTCAACTTGATAGCCTCACAAACACTGCTTTAGCACTTAACGATTAATCCCTTTCAAGGTGAGTTATTACATTGGCATTATGTCTGGGACCAGTCTTGATGGTATAGATGTTGCCATTACGCGCTTTTCTGACGCTGGCGAGTTTCACTTTATTGCCGCCCAGACGTTTCCCTTTCCTGAGCAACTCTATAACAAACTACAAAGCTTAATTTCACAACAACAATGTCACTTTCAAGAACTTGGTAATATTGATATTGCTCTCGGCCAGTTAATTGGTCAGTCGATAAATCAATTATTAGTTGCAGAGAACCTAACGGCTAAAGACATTACAGCCATAGGCTCACATGGACAAACACTATTTCACTCTCCTACTGGTGATTTCCCATTTAGTCAGCAGGTAGGCAATGCCAATGTTATTAGCGAAATAACAAGTATCACTACCGTGGCTGATTTTCGTCAACGCGATATTGCCGCAGGTGGTCAAGGTGCTCCTCTTGTTCCTGCTTTTCATCAAGCATTATTCGGTTCAACTAGTGAAGATAGGGTGATCGTCAATATTGGTGGCATTAGTAATATCACCCACATTCCATCAGATCCTAATAAAGCTGTTATTGGCTTTGACACTGGGCCTGGTAATGTATTGATAGATTATTGGACTCAAAAACACTTAAACCAGTCCTATGATGATGGTGGACAATGGGCTGCATCAGGGCAGTGTAATGAGCACTACCTATCTCTACTGCTCAATGAAGCATTCTTTAGTATGGCTGCACCTAAAAGTACGGGACGGGAACTATTTAACCCACAATGGCTTAAACAAATAGCTGATAAAGATACATCAGAAATTTCAGCTGCTGATGTTCAAGCAACGCTTGTTGAATTAACGGTTCAAACCATCGGTAACGATATTAAAAAGTATGCTGACTCAAGCAGCCATATCTATATATGTGGCGGTGGCGCCCATAATGATTATTTGCTGAGTCGTCTTCAGCAACGACTTATAGATAAGCAGGTATCAACGACTGAGACGTTAGGATTAAATCCTAATTGGGTAGAAGCCTGTGCCTTTGCATGGCTAGCCTACAGAACAATGAATAAACAGACAGGTAATTTACCTGCCGTGACAGGGGCTACGCACCCCGTCGTACTAGGTGCTATTTACCCTGCTTAACAGACTTATTCGTCTAATGAACTTTCATAGCCTTCTGCCGAGAATAAAGCTTCAACATCATCATTATTATCTGCTTGAATTTTAAATAACCAACCTTCACCAAATGAATCTTCATTAATGATTTCAGGTTCATCTTCAAGTTTTGTATTTACTGCTGAGATCTCACCACTTACTGGCATATAAATATCAGAAGCAGCCTTAACAGATTCCAGTAACATACATTCTTCTTTTGCAGAAAAGCGTTGCCCTACTTCAGGTAATTCAGCAAATACTAAGTCACCTAATAAATCTTGTGCGTGATCCGTAATTCCCACTGTCAATTCACCAGAGTCTTCAACTCTGACCCATTCATGAGTATCAGCATATTTTAAAGAAGAAGGATTACTACTCATGTGTACATTTGCCTTTATTAACTACGTCCATACAATTCATTTAAGTTTTTCAATCTCAGAGAACATGTTTCATCAACCATAGCCCAATCAAACTTCCAACTCCAGTTACCTTCTGTTGTACCTGGGACATTCATTCTGTGATCGCCATCAAGTGCCAATATATCCTGCATCGGTAACACGGATAGTTGAGAGACCGATGATAATGATGCTCGGATAAGTAACCACGGTATTGTTTCTTGTGAGCCACCTAAGTATTCATAAACTCGAACTTTAGTATTATCGTCTAATTCGTTAAACCAACCAACGGTCGTATTATTATCATGTGTTCCCGTATAGCTCACACTATCTAGGCTATGTTGATGGGGCAAATAAGGGTTACTCGCATCATCGCCAAAAGCAAACTGTAAAATTTTCATTCCGGGCATAGCATATTTTTCACGTAATGCTGTGACTTCATCAGTAATAATACCTAGATCTTCGGCCACTAGTGGTAATTCACCAAAAGCATTAATCAATTGTGCAAATAGCGCATCACCTGGCGCTTTAACCCATTCACCATCCATCGCAGTTTCACAACTTGCGGGAATCTCCCAGCAAGCTTCAAAACCACGGAAATGATCAATACGGATAATGTCAAAGAGCTCTAATTGTGTTTGAACCCGTTGCTGCCACCAAAAGAAATTTTCATCACTATGCTTATCCCAACGATAAAGAGGATTTCCCCAGCGTTGACCTGTTTCAGAGAAATAGTCAGGTGGCACACCTGCAACCTTCTCTGCTTTGCCTTTTGAATCTAATGTAAATAATTCAGGATTTGCCCATACATCAGCACTATCATGTGCAACAAAGATTGGCATATCGCCAAACAATAGAACACCACGTTCATTGGCATACTCTTTTAGAGCATGCCATTGTTTGAAAAATAAGAATTGACCAAAGCGACGAATATCTAATGCTTCTTCACGCTCATCTTGTATTTTTTGAATTGCTTCTGGATGCTTATCTCTTAATTCTTCAGGCCATTGGAACCATGCTGTTGTATGGTTTAAATGACGAATTTCACGATACATTACATAATCATCAAGCCAGTAAGCTTGTTGCTGACAAAACTCAGTAAATTCCGACTTTTCAAAGTCAGTTGCCCGCCCAACAAACTGGCGAAAAGCATGTACTAAAGTAATTAAAAAACTATCACCGACTAATGTATCTGCATCGGCCCAGGCCTGTTTTTTTACTGAATCTAAACAAATTAATTTGGCATTTGCCGCATGGGCAGATAGGCATTGATAAGGCGAGCCATCACTATGTGTTGGCCCTAATGGCAACATTTGCCAGACTGTTACGCCAGACTCTTGTAGAAAGTCTACAAAACGATAGGCATCTTCACCTAAATTAGCAGAAGGTAGGCTCGTTATATGTAATAACACACCTGCTCTTCTTTGCTGGAATACCTCTGCTTGCTTCATCGATTAACCACCTCGGCGCATCGTGCCGCCTTGTTCAATACCACCACCGCCTTGAGATACGGTCTCAGATAAGTTTTGTGGTACTTCTTCGCCAAGCATTTGGTATAGGTTTGATAAGTGTAATCGGAATAAACGTTCGAAATCACTCACACTGTCGGACGAATTATAGTCACCAAACCACCAGAACCAATCAGATCCTTCACAAATTGCTAATTGTCGTAACAATGCTAGCTGCATATCTGAATCAAATGTTCTTTCAGACATCACTTTGTCGAATGTTTGTTTAGCTTGGCTTAATAAATCCCAACCGCGATTTTTATCTGGGTCTCCGATCCACGTTGAAAACGAACCATAAACCCAACTACCTGCAACCATTTTAGGAAGTGCCGCAGGTCTAACACCACTTTCGAGGCTTTCAGAAAATGTAGTAATCTCAATTTCAGGATGTTCAGCTAAACGTGTATAAAGTGCTTGTAGGAAATAGAAACCATTATATGAATAATATTCCCATGCATTTTCACCATCTAGAATGACTGATAATACGCGATCTTTGTCACCTTCAGAGTTTGATTTAATCGTCAGTAAATGATTTATAAAGTCATCAACCGCATCATCTGCACCCCATTTAGTGTAAGTAAAACCAATAAGATCAGACAAACCATCATCACGGAAAAAACAAGCAGGTGATGCACCCGGTAATTTATACGGCTTATGAACACTTGCATCTTGCATATCAGACAAGTTAAAGCTGTTTCGAAGTACATTCTCTCCTGAAGCAGCCCATGTAAACCCATGACGAGAAATGAGTTTTAATGTTTCTTCTGATACCGCACCTTCAGATGGCCAGCAACCTTTAGGTCTAAATCCAAAGAATGATTCAAAAACACGTAAGCCTTCTTCCATATGCCAATGCGCTCGTTCTTCACCACCAGGGTAATTCGTAATTTCTGGTAATGGTGAATCAGGCATTGCTTCCAATGTAGTATTGATATCCAACATTAGTGGGACAATAGGATGAGCATAAGGTGTCACAGAAAGTTCAACACGCCCTGTTTCCGCTAAACGACGATAACGTGGAATAAGGTCATGTAATAATTCACCAATCACTAACATCAATTGTCGTCGATCATGAAAGGTAAATAGTGAACCTTTTTTCATTAGTGCTTGTACTCGAACATCAGAGCGTCTAACTGATTCTCCCATCCAAGCCAAGTGATACCACACAACCATATCAATCATAAATTGAGCATTGATGTAATGAAGTTGCTCAGTATCTGCTAAAAAATCTCGAGCCATACCCGCTAATTTAGCAAAGTGTGGGAATGGTGCAATGAGTTTTTCATCATTTGCACGCAGACAATCACTAATAAGTTTTTTACGTTCTTCTACCGAGGCAGGTTGCACAGGAGAATCTAACGCAATGAGCAGTGGATCTTTTAGTCGACCCGTTCCTTTAAAGCGAGAACTTACTTGCTCATCATAATCTGCTATTTGCTCTATTAATGTCGGTGCAAAGTTAACAACGGCTTTGGCTCCAGGCACATTTTCCAAATGCCATGCCATATCAACATAATCTTTTATTGCATGTAAATACGTCCAAGGTAATTGGTACATGCCTCCCATCGGTTCGCTATATTGTGGCTGGTGCATATGCCAGCATAAAACAACTTTTAACTTATCTGACATATCGGTAATTTTGTCCTAACATTTCTGGTGTTACTAATACGACGCCTTCAGGCGACACTTCATATTTTTCTGCATCTGCAACCGGATCTTCACCAATTACGGTACCTTCTGGTACATGACAGCCTTTATCTAACACAACTTTTGTCAAGCGACAGTTTCTTCCGATTGTAACGTCCGGCAATACAACACAATCTTGAAGAGTCGAATAACTATGTACTTGTACTTTAGAGAACAGTACTGAATGTCTTACTGTAGAACCTGAAACGATACAGCCACCTGAAATCATCGAATCAATTGCCGTACCTCGACGCTCATCATCATCAAATACAAATTTTGCAGGAGGTAATTGCGCTTGATGTGTCCAAATTGGCCAATCATCATCATAAAGATTCAATTCTGGTGTAATACCAATCAATTCTAGATTAGCTGACCAAAATGCATCAATTGTACCTACATCACGCCAGTACCCAGGTTCATTACCTTGTACATCTTTGTATGGATGCGCGATGACTTTATAGTTATCAATTAATGATGGAATGATATCGTGTCCAAAATCATTGGTAGATCCTGGTGTATCTGCATCTTTAATCAATTGTTCATATAAAAAATCAGCATTAAAAATATAAATACCCATTGAAGCTAAAGCCACATCATCTTTACCCGGCATTGGATTTGGATTTTCTGGTTTTTCATCAAATGCGACAATGCGGCGATTAACATCTACAGACATAACACCAAATGCTTTTGCTTCTTCCAATGGCACCGTTAAACAACCAATTGTCATGTCTGCACCCTGTGCCACATGATCGGCTAACATATCACCGTAATCCATTTTGTAAATATGGTCACCCGCTAAAATGACAACATATTTTGGACTATGATTTCGTAAAATATCAATATTCTGATAAACCGCATCAGCTGTACCTGTGTACCACCCTTGTTCAGTTCTTTGTGATGCAGGCAATAATTCTACAAACTCTCCCAACTCACCGCGCATAAACCCCCAACCTTGCTGGATATGGCGCATTAATGAATGTGCTTTATATTGCGTTAAAATTCCCACACGACGGATACCAGAATTCACACAATTCGATAAAGGAAAATCGATAATTCGAAATTTACCACCAAACGGCACACCAGGCTTAGCACGCCAATCAGTTAACTGTTTCAATCGTGAACCACGGCCTCCTGCCAAAATAAGGGCCAATGAATCGCGAGTAAGACGGCTGACGAATCGCGTGTTATTATTGTCTGACATAAAGCATCTCCAATCTAGGTAAGCAAGCAAATTTGTACGACTTGAGTAATAGCCTGCCACAAGCAGGCTATAGACATCAACAAAAATTTAAAGGAACTTCATTATTATGGTTTTAGTAGGAAAATTATCTGAAGATTTAATCAAGATCATAGAAGCTCGCCACCACGATCCTTTCTCAATTCTAGGCCCTCAGCCTGATGGAAAAAAAACGACAGTAACCCTGTTTTTGCCAGATACTCAAAAAGCATGGTTAGATAATGACTTAATTCTAAATCGTATTGACGGCACTGATGTATTTCAGTGGACAGGTGATGCAAAAGAGCTTGATGAACACTATTTGGTTAACCGCATAGCAGGCAATGGCGATCCTGTTAGCCACTATGACCCCTACAGTTATTCACCTCAATTATCAGAATTTGACCTACATTTATTCTCCGAAGGTAAACATTGGCATGCCTACCGTATTTTAGGGGCTCACCAACATCAAGTTGATGGTGTTGATGGCATTTTATTTGCTACTTGGGCGCCAAGCGCACAACGGGTTAGTGTTGTCAGTAATTTCAATCAATGGGATGGCCGCAAACACCCAATGCGTGTTCGCGGTGATAGTGGTGTTTGGGAATTATTCATTCCTGGCTTGAAAGCAGGTGAAATTTACAAATTCGAAATTAAGAATAATGACGGTTCCTTACATTCAAAAATGGATCCATACGGCCAACAATCAGAATTACGACCTGCTACAGGATCGATTGTTGCTGCCAATAGCCAACATGAGTGGCAAGATACTGACTGGATGTCAAAACGTGAACGCGCAGATTGGCTTCACGAGCCGCATTCAGTTTATGAAGTTCATATGGGCTCATGGCGCAGAAATGAAGCGGGTGATTTTCAAACCTATCGTGAAATGGCTGAAACTATGGTGCCATACGTTAAGGAACTTGGATTCACTCATATTGAGTTATTGCCCGTAACGGAACATCCATTAGATATCTCTTGGGGCTATCAAACAACAGGCTACTTCTCTCCGACAAGTCGTTTTGGTTCACCTGATGATTTACGTTATTTTATTGATATTTGTCATCAAAATGGCATTGGTATTATCTTAGATTGGGTACCTGGTCACTTTCCAAAAGATGCACATGGCTTAGCTCGTTTTGACGGCAGTGCATTGTATGAACATGCTGATCCACGTCAGGGTGAACACCAAGATTGGGGTACTTACATCTTCAATTATGGTCGAAATGAAGTGACAAACTTCTTACTATCAAGTGCATTTTATTGGTTGGAAGAATTTCATATTGATGGTCTTCGTGTTGATGCTGTTGCATCGATGCTATACCTTGATTATTCACGTGAAGAAAACGAATGGGTGCCAAATCAACATGGTGGCCGTGAAAACCTTGAAGTAATTCAGTTTTTACAACATATGAACTCGGTACTACATCAAGAGCACCCCGGTTGCTTAATTACTGCTGAAGAATCAACCTCCTACCCAATGGTGTCACGCCCTTCACATATGGGCGGCTTAGGCTTCTCTATGAAGTGGAATATGGGTTGGATGCATGACATTCTTGAATATATGCAACAAGACTCTATTCACCGTCGTTACCATCATGATTCGCTGACTTTTGGACTGCTTTACGCCTTCACTGAGAACTTTGTTTTACCGTTCTCGCATGATGAAGTAGTTCATGGCAAAAAATCAATGATTAACAAAATGCCTGGTGATGAATGGCAACGTTTTGCAAATCTAAGATTGCTCTATACGCTGATGTGGACCTATCCGGGTAAGAAGTTACTCTTTATGGGCTGCGAGTTTGCCCAAGGTACGGAATGGAACTGTGAAAAGGCGCTAGACTGGTATGTAATGGACTATCCACTTCATAATGGCATGAAGACACTTGTAAGTGATTTGAACAAGTTATACACCAATACGCCAGCTCTATATCGCCATGAGTTTGATCCACATGGCTTTGAATGGTTGGATTGTAATGATCGTGAACAATCAATCCTAAGTTATATTCGTAAGAATGATGAACAGTACGTTATTTCAATCTTTAACTTCACTCCTGTACCACGTGAGAAGTATCGTATTGGTGTCCCAGATCTTGCAAACTATAAGATCATTATGAACTCCGACTCTGAGTATTATGGTGGTAGCAACATTAACAACGATGACACGATTACTGCAGAATCAATCCCATGGTCTGACAAACCTTATTCAATTGAGGTTAACTTGCCACCCTTAGCTGGGATTGTGCTAGAAAAAGCGTAAGAAAATACAGCGTTATTGCCTGCTAAGTTAACAGCAGGCAATAACGCGTTTTTTAGTCTTCGTCAGTCATTTCATAAGGTGCAATATCTAAGTGCCTTTCATCCATTTCGTAGATTGTGTCTGCTGAACCCACAATAAGCGGATCAGCTTTACAAGCCACTGTATAGTCTTTGTTTGGATAATCAGCTTCCGCTAGAACATGGCGAATCGCATTTAAACGTGCACGTTTTTTACAATCTGATTTCACCACTGTCCATGGAGAATCTTTTGTATCCGTGTAGAAAAACATGGCTTCTTTAGCTTCAGTATAATTATCCCATTTATCTAAAGATGCTAAGTCTATATCACTAATTTTCCATTGCTTTAAAGGATCACTTTGACGAGAATGCAAGCGACGACGTTGCTCGTTTCTACTCACTGAAAACCATAGCTTTACAAGCTTAATTCCACTACGCGTAATCATGCGTTCAAAGTCAGGACATTGGCGCATAAACTCAAGGTATTCTTGCGGAGAACAAAAGCCCATTACGCGTTCAACCCCTGCTCGGTTATACCATGATCGATCAAGTAGAACGATTTCACCTTTGGTCGGCAAATGTTGAATATAACGTTGAAAATACCATTGACCTTGCTCACGGTCATCTGGTTTTTCTAAGGCGACAACAGGTGCACCACGCGGGTTTAAATGCTCGGTAAAACGTTTAATTGAACCTCCTTTACCTGCTGCGTCACGTCCTTCAAAAATGATCAGATATTTTTGTCCAGTTTCTTTAACCCAATGTTGAAATTTTGCTAACTCAATCTGTAAAAGTTTTTTCTCTTTTTCATATTGATCCTTTTTCATCATTTTCTTATACGGATAGTTTGCCGTTGGAAAAATTGATTTTTTAGGCATATTG
>Ga0209495_1002454_pt1 | contig 12111 bp, 8 predicted proteins | sample EN1Hudsemesocosm_FD_184629 | JGI IMG/M metagenome (GOLD analysis project Ga0209495, IMG submission 184629) | Methane-oxidizing microbial communities from mesocosms in the Hudson Canyon - EN1E Hudson Canyon (SPAdes) (version 2) | ecosystem: Environmental > Aquatic > Marine > Cold seeps | place... | reverse complement strand
AACCCTTGATTTTCATTAAAGCCGAACATCACGTTCATATTCTGCACCGCCTGCCCTGCCGCGCCCTTTACTAAATTATCAATTACCGACAAGACCACCACGGTATCACCACCTTGAGGAACAACAAGCGCAATTTGGCAGTTATTGCTACCACGCACATTGCGTGTATCAGCATGCGTGCCTATCGGCAAAACGTCAACAAACGGCTCATTAGCATACCGCTGCTCATAAAGCTCTTGTAATTGATCGACTGCATCAGTTTTTAATTGTGCATATAAAGTAGCATGTATTCCCCGAATCATGGGCACTAAATGCGGTACAAAAGTCAAACCTACCGACTGTTCAGCAACTAATGACAAGCCTTGCTTAATTTCTGGTAAATGCCGGTGCCCAGCCGAAGCATAAGCCTTAAAACTCTCACCTGTTTCGCTCATTAAAGAAGGTACGGCAGCTTTACGTCCCGCACCACTGACTCCTGATTTCACATCGGCAATTAAATGCTCAACATCAACCAAACCATTTTCAATTAATGGCAAAAAACCCAATTGTACAGCTGTTGGGTAACACCCTGGACAAGCGATTAAATTAGCATCGACAATTTGCGCACGATTTATTTCAGGCAAACCATAAATCGCCTCAGCAATTAAATCAGGACACACATGTTCCATGCCGTACCATTTTGACCACTCAGTCGCATCTTTAATTCTAAAATCAGCAGATAAATCAATAACTTTTACATTGCGCGCCAAAAGCTGCTCAGTCATTAACATCGCCGTGCCATTCGGAGTGGCAAAAAATACCACATCACAAGCCGCCAAAGATTCTACATCAGGCTTGGAAAAACTCACATCAATACTACCACGCAAACTAGGGTATAAAGCATCAACACGCAGCCCATCATCAGACCTTGAAGTTACTACTGCCACTTCAACCTGCTCATGCAACGCCAAAATACGCAACAACTCTACTCCGGTATAACCTGTACCGCCTACAATACCTGCACGAATCATATCTAAACCTTTCTGAACTCTTAAAAATATCAACTATTCTAACTGAGGAATGTGAATTTTTCTTGTACTGCTTATTTATATTCCTCGATAGAGGGGCAACTGCAATGCAAATGCCGGTCGCCATAAACGTTATCAATACGCCCTACCGGCGGCCAATATTTATCATCATGCAGCCCCTTATCAGGAAAAAATGCTTGCTGCTTATTATATGGAAAATGCCATTCTTCAATTAATAAGCGATGCGTGTGCGGTGCATTGTGTAAGACATTATTATGCAAATCAGCCGCACCTGATTCTATATCATGAATTTCCTGCCTGATACTGATCATAGCCTGACAAAAGCGATCTATCTCGCCCTTTTCTTCACTCTCAGTAGGCTCAATCATTAACGTATCCGGCACTGGAAACGAGACTGTTGGCGCATGAAATCCATAGTCAATTAAACGCTTAGCAATATCATCGACACTAATATTGCAGGTCTTTTTAAATGCTCGGCAATCAATAATACACTCATGAGCGACATAGCCATTTTTACCGGTATACAAAATCGGATAATGGGGCGCCAAACGCTGAGCAATGTAATTCGCATTTAAAATCGCATGCAAAGTGGCTTTTTTCAAGCCTACCGCTCCCATCATGGCAATATAAGCCCAAGAAATTGTCAGAATACTAGCAGAACCCCAAGGTGCTGCAGATACGACGCCCACTGTACCTTGTTCAGTTTTATATGGATTTACGCCTTTTACCACCGGATGATCTGGCAGATAAGCCGCCAAATGATTCACTACACCAATCGGCCCAACACCTGGCCCACCACCGCCATGCGGAATACAAAAAGTCTTATGCAAATTCAAATGTGCGACATCCGCACCGATTTTACCCGGCCGACTTAAACCAACTAACGCATTAAAATTAGCACCATCTAAATACACCTGCCCACCATACTGATGAATAATATCGCAAATATCTCGAAATGACTCTTCAAATACGCCATGCGTAGAGGGGTAAGTAATCATTAATGCGGCCAGCGTATCTTGATATTGCACCGATTTTTGTTGTAAATCTTCTACGCTGACATTACCATTTGCATCACAGGCTAAGGCCACTACTTGCAATCCAGCCATAACCGCACTCGCTGGGTTAGTACCGTGCGCAGATTCTGGAATCAAACAAATATTACGTTGCGCTTGCCCGCGCACTTGATGATATTTGCGAATAACCAATAAGCCCGTATATTCGCCTTGTGAACCGGCATTAGGTTGAAAAGAGAAAACATCAAAGCCCGTCAAGTCGCACAGCATGTCCTCCAATTCCTCAAATAACTGCTGATAACCTAGCGTTTGATAAAGCGGAACAAAAGGATGCAAACCATTAAACTCTCGCGCTGAAATCGCCTGCATTTCCGTCGCTGCATTTAATTTCATGGTACATGAGCCGAGCGGAATCATGCTGCGATCCAAAGCAATATCCTTTCTGGCCAGCTTACGCATATAACGCATCATTTCTGTTTCAGAATGATATTTATGAAATACAGGATGCTGCAAAATAGTACCTTGGCGCAGTAACGCGTCAGGAATACATTCAACAACAACCTTATCTAAGGTGTTAATATCCGGCTGATCATCTGTGGCCGTAGAAAAAATACGCCAAACTGCTCGAATCAAATCTCGATTCGTAGTTTCATCCAGCGAAATACCTATATGATCAGCATCAAGAATGCGTAAATTAATCTCCGCCTCTTGGGCTTTACTGGCAATACGCTTAGCCTTTCCGGGTGCATAAACCACAAAGGTATCAAAATACTGTTGCGTAAAGATATTATAGCCAATTTGCTCTATGCCTTTGGCTAAAATTTGCGCATAGCGGTGCACCCGACTGGCCATTAAACGCAATTCTTTCGGGCCATGATAAATCGCATAAAAACTCGCAATAACAGCCAACAAAACCTGTGCAGTGCAAATATTACTGGTCGCTTTATCGCGTCGAATATGTTGTTCTCGCGTTTGCAGCGCCATACGCAAGGCAAGCTGACCATGACTGTCTTGAGAAACACCAATAATACGCCCGGGCATAGAGCGTTTATAAACTTCTTTAGTAGCAAAAAATGCAGCATGCGGCCCGCCATAACCCATAGGCACGCCAAAACGCTGCGCACTACCGACGACAATATCTACATCATAAGCCGCAGGCGGTTTAAGTAAAACTAAACTCAGCAAGTCAGCAGCAACAGTTACCAGAGCCGATTTACTATGAGCGATGGCAATAAGCTCAGTTAAATCATTAATTTCGCCTGTTGTTGTTGGGTATTGCACTAGCACGGAAAAAAATTCATATTGCGCTAATTGTTGAAACGCATCACCTACAACAGCGTCAAAGCCCAAGGATTCAGCTCGTGTTTGCATAACCGCAATGGTTTGTGGATGACATCCCTGATCAATAAATACGCAATTCGATGTACTTTTCGCTAAACGCTTAGCCATAGCCATCGCTTCAGCTGCAGCCGTTGCTTCATCCAGCAAAGACGCATTTGCTATTTCCATACCGGTTAAATCGGTAATCATTTGCTGAAAATTAAGCAGTGCTTCTAACCGCCCTTGGCTTACCTCTGCCTGATAAGGCGTATAAGCCGTGTACCAGCTGGGATTTTCCAAGACATTCCGCTTAATTACTGCAGGCAGCACGGTATCGTAATAGCCCATGCCAATTAATGAGGTAAAAACTTTATTACGGCTGCGCATTTTACGTAAATACTTAATAACCGCACGCTCGCGCATGGTATCGGTCAGCTTTAATGGCTCATCATTAAGAATATTACTAGGAATCGCCAAGCCAATTAAATCCTCCAGCGAATTCAAGTCCAGTTCAGCCAACATCGCATCAGTTTGCTCAGAATTACAACCAATATGGCGCTGAATAAAATTACCACGCATTTCTAATTCATCTAAGCTAGGACGAAAATCAGGCATAATTAGCCCCTATAATATTGATGTGCAACAAAAGGAAGTTTGGTCACATGTAATGCGATTTTCTTATTTCTAATCTGTGCGTAGAGCGTTTCATCCAAACACTGCGCATCAATCAAAGCCAGTGCAATCGGCTGGTTCAAGCTAGGGGAAAAGCTACCGCTGGTAATGGTACCGACCAAAACATCATCACCACTATAAACCTGACAGTGATCTCGAACGGGGATTTTCCCCTCAACAAGCAAACCAACTCGCTTACGCGCAGCTCCTTGCTGTAATTGTTGCTGAATTACTTCGGCGCCAGGATAGCCATATTTATTTTTATCAATCAACCAACTCAAACCCGCTTCCACAGGGCTAATATCCTCATTAAGCTCATGTCCATAAAGGCTTAGCCCCGCTTCTAAGCGCAAAGTATCTCTAGCACCCAAGCCTACCGGCTGAACTTGTGCAAAAGATAAAATCAACTCAGTTAATAATTGCGCATGCTGTTTTGCAACAGAAATTTCAAAACCATCCTCGCCAGTGTAACCGCTACGACTAACCGTACATTGCATACCATTAATATCAATTTGTAGCACTTGCATAAAAGCTAGATCACAAGCTTGGGCAGATAGTTCAGCCATTACGTCTTTAGCACTAGGGCCTTGCAACGCCAATAAAGCGTGCTCTGATAATAGTTTCAAATGCCCCTGCAAATTACTTTGCAAATAAGTGATGACTTTTTCTTTACAAGCCGCATTAAAAACCAGCATAAAACCACCTTCTAAACGAGCAATGATAAGGTCATCAATAATTCCGCCCTCAGTATTCGTTAAAACAGTGTAACGCTGCTCCCCTACGGACAAATTTAAAATATCGCTCGGCACTAGCTTATCAAGTTGCTCTGCGATGTTGTCACCACGAACTAGACATTGCCCCATATGAGAAATATCAAAAAAACCGGCAAGAGAGCGGCAATGCAAATGCTCTTTAATAATTCCTGATGGGTATTGAATGGGCATTTGATAGCCCGCAAAAGAGACCATCTTGGCGTTGAGAGCCAGGTGAAGATCATACAGAGGTGTGTGCTTAAGATCAGACATAGGCTTGTACTAGGTTGTTAGTAACAGCTATAGTTTAGGCTTATTTACTTATATTTATAAGTCTAAATACGGGGAGAGTAATAGTTAAACTAACAACCTATAGCCAAAACCTTTTACTGTTGTAATCCACATCGGTTTTTTAGGGTTATCTTCGATTTTCTTACGTAATAAATGCATATACTGGTGCAGGTCGGCTTTTGTTGCATGACTGTTTCCAGGCCAGAGACAATTAATAATTTCCTCATCAGAAATGACTCGATCAACATCCTTCGCTAGTTTTTCAAATAATTTAAATTCTTTGCAAGTTAACGATATTAACTTTTCATTTAAATATACACATTTCAATTGATTATCAATCTGAAAAGGACCGACTGACTTAATCAATTCAGTCGGTTTGTCTGCTGTGCTGCCATTTGAGTTTTCCTGGATTTCAGCATCACCAACTCTTCGACAACTTGACTGCCCTCTGCGATCAAAAAAATTGCGTCTATCACTATTTTTTCTTGATACAAAAAAACTTGCCCCTCGTTTAAACTTTCTACCAATATATTTATCCAGTTGGGCTACATCGGTTGGATCAACAAGTACCTCATCAAATTCAATATTCAGTCGGGATTTAGCACTGGCATTACTTAAGCCGCAGATGGGCACTTTTTTACTAAGAGTAAGCTGTTTCAATAATTTTTGGGTATTTTGACCGGAAAACCCCTTATTCACATCGAAGTCCCAAAAAATTAAATCCGGACTAACCGCATTAACCCTATCTGAAAACATGTTACCATCAGAAATGGTCATCAAATTACAGCCTAAAGCATGAAAATAACCTTTGTATATGCCAGCGGCATATTGATTATCACTAACAAAAAATACTTGAAGTTTTTTAAGCATAAGCCTCACCCACATCCCTTTATCATTATAATTTACTCTCAGCGAAATCTTTTCTAAAGAGTAGATTACAAAACAAAGCAAGGGGTAAGCCAATCGAAAATAACAATCTAAAAATCAAAAGCTTACAGAAAAAACATACAACTAAATATAGTACATTGTAAAATTAACCGACACAAATCACACGACAAATCATTGCTAAATTAACAATGATTTGTATAAAAACCAACACAAGAGAAGAGTCCATATACTCTATAGTAAATGGGTACTTATATGGGCAACACTCATTAAAAGATTGAAAATTCAAGCCATCAAGATTAGCTCTAAATAAAGATATCGTTGATTAATTATGTTTTTTACCTTTAAATTAAGTAAATTTTACAGTTACTCAAGAAAATAACTGTAAAACAATCAACACATAGAGCTTTCAAAGCAAATAATCCTGTAAATAGAACATGGTGACATCACAAGCTTACCATGGTGCCCCAACATCAAAAGTCATTGGCACCCTGAAATCCAATTTAAGGTCAGGCGAGTCCTCTGTAACGCCTATCCCCAAAGACAAGTTAAACAATGTTTGTTTTGCAAATTTATAAGAATAACCAACGAGTAACTGCCCGACATCCGCAGTGCTACCATCGATAGTGTTTCCATTTATTGACGAGTTAAAAACATGTCTATGCGAGTAACCTAAACTGAATGATGTACGCTCATTAAGACTAACCCCCATGCCAAAACTTACACCCAAAGTATCACCAGGGTCAAACGCACCAATATCTTCATTAGTCTTAAGGTTGACAGAATAGCTCAGACCACCAAAAAATACCGCAGGGTCGGTTGGATAAAGGGCTGTAATACTAGGTTGCAAGCTATAAAAACCACTTCCTGTCGCCAACTCAGTAGGAAACCTAACCCCCGGTAAGGCTGTTGATTCAACATACTCTACATCAAAAGGGCTTTTTCCTGTTGGAATCGTACTAATAAAATTACCTACAAAAATGGGCCATCCATCAGTACCGCTATTAAGCTGATATTTAACACCCAACTCCAAATCACCGATATTGCTCCCTGTTGCATTGAATATTGCATCATTTTCAGCCCCAACACTAACAGCTCGAGAGCGCTGCTCATCAGACCTATAAACATAAGGCACTTTAAAATCAAATTCCAATCTATCCGTAATACCGTAGCGAAGACTTAAATTTGCAAAAATGCTATGGCGTTTAATTTCACGCACATCAATAAGCCCGATAACCACTGCCGGCAGAAAGGTATATGCATCCAAAAACAAACGATTGGTATCTGTAAAATTATATTGCACAGAAGGCTCGACCACAATATTACCTTTGCGAGTTAAAACACCGCCTACAGTATCGCTAAGCCTAGGAATTTCAGGTGGTCTTTGTGTTTTTGGCTTAGGCGGTTTTTTGCCTACTGGTTTAATGGCTTGTGGGCCACTCACCTTTGCGGATTTGCTCTTCGTACTCGTTGTTTTAATAGCTTGCTGTTTATTTTTGACTGGCGTGCTTACCTTATCAGCACTCACATTGCGTGATAATGCGTTCACTTGAGACATTAATTCTTGAATTTTCTTTCCTTGAGCATTGATAAGCTGACTTTGCTTCTTAAATGCTTCCTGCTGGCTATCAATGAGTACTTTTAACTGCTCAATCTCACTCTGTGTGCTAGAGTCTGCTTGTAGCTCAGTCATATTGAAAAAAATAAAACAGCAAATAAATAACTTCGATAAGGAAAACCAAAAGTCGTTATAACTGTAATAATTGTTGACACTTTGTTTATTGCTTATAAAAACAGTTGATTTTCTTGGATATGAAAGAGGTATCTCTTCTTTATAAAAAAAACAAAAATATAACTGTGAAATATTCTTAGTTAATGTTTTTTTTATCATATTCCATTGAGCCTTTGAGAATGAATTTTATTAAAATTGCATTAGATCACGAAAATCTATTTGTCCGTTAGCAATAGTTGCAGCCTGTTTTGCACCGCTAAGACCAATATCAAAGGTTGTGATATTTGAGATAATCCGGTTATCAATATTATTCTGAATCACAGAGCTTAAGAGTGCATTACTTTGAGATAAATCATTCAGTCCTACACTATCAAAAAGAGCACCTTTAGGTAGCAGGTAACTCATAACATAAGTTTCTTCGCCATCAATTAAGATTTGCCTTTTAAAACTAAAATCAACTTCGACACCATTAGCAAGCATAAAGCCGCCTCTGACTTCAGCTAACTCACCATCAGATGCCTGCTCCCATGCACCTAAACTATCAGCGGCAATATCAACTGAAAAAACCAAAAGCACAGGGATGGCAATAATTGATAGTTGTCGATAAAAATTCAAACATAATCTTTTCATCACAATCACCTGTATAAAGCTAAAAATCAGAGTTACCAAGAAGCTGTATATTAAATGCTGCCAAGCTTGTTCGATCAATGGCCAGCCCTAATGGCGCTTTAATCCTCGCACTCCATTCGGCATTACTATTTAATTCGCTGACAAGTAACTGCTTATCCTGAATTAAAAATAAAATTCGATTGCCCCACATTTTTTCAAATTCATCTCTAGCAATAACTTTTACGCCCACAGCGGGATCGCCGACCAATACCTCTTGTTCATTTAAGCCTTTTATAATAATGAAATGAAAATAACCATTATTATTAATAATTGTTATGGCAGGAACTTCGGCTTTAATCAATTGATCTAAGCTTATTTTAAACCCATTTGAACGATAACCGCGCTGATCAAGGTATATTTTCATATCTAACAAGGAAAAACCTTGATTATGAATTTTCTCCTTATCTCCTGCGGCATACATATCTTTAAATACACTCTGTTCATCGACTTCATCATCGTAATGAAAGGCAAGTAAACTAGCTAAAGCCGCGGAACCGCAACTAAAATCATAGCGCTGTTTATAGACTGTTTTAAAGCGCAACTCGACAAAACTTTTAACTGGGATTTGATATGTCCCTCCTGGAAAAATATTACTTAAAATAACATCACCAGCATAAACATTAGAAACGGACACTAAAAGCATCAAACCCAATCTAAAAAAGCACCTCATATAAGAGGCTTCTGAAAAAAACAATTTCATTATGGCATCATTACAACATTCACAACCGTAGAATTTTGAATAATAACATTATTTCCTGTATTTTGAATGACGGATATTATTCCGGCAGAATCGGCAAAGGAACTGGTATCGATCATATTGTTCCCTGTCGTATTATTCATTGCCATACTATCCGTTAATGTTGCCTGTACATTACTTTCCTTAAGTACAGAAAGATCAACACCGCCTTGGCCGCGCTCTTCGTCTAAGTATTCAAGCAATACTATATGCTCGCTAAACCCATCCCAAATAACGTCTTCTGACCAAGCACTCTTAACAATAAGGAGACTCAGGATGCAACAGATCCAGATTCTTTTCATACCTCCCCCTTATGTAGTTATGTTACACACTTAGAAAAAAACAATGAGTGGCAACAAAATGCACCACTCATCAGTTTCACAGCTCATCGCAGCTAAAAATCAACTGCGCTCAAGAACTTATGGATTAACATTAACTGTACCGCTGATAGCAACACCTTGTTGTATCAAAGAAGAACCACCAAGATTTTGCGCGCTTTGATTAATACCTGCAGCACCATTAAATGAGCCAGAAACATTATTATTTCCTGTCCAAGTTGGAGTGTGACCTTGCATACCGCCCATTTCGCCACCAGCGGCATACCCTGCACCAGCACCAGTTACAGAGCCATCTAAAGAAGCTGTATTCACTGAATAAGATGAAGTCGCATTACCAGTAATAGCTGCAGCAGAACCATTAGAAGCATCTGCAGAGGTATAAGCACTGTTATCACTATTATTTACAGTCGCATCACCACCACCATTTGCAGCGGCACTACCTTCAGAAGCTTCTGCATAGCTATTATCTATATTAGTTGTGCTGTTATTACTGCTATCTACAATAGCATCACCACCGCCATTTGCAGATGCATTACCCATACCCATTGCACTAGCAGAGCTATTATCACTACGATCAGACTTTGCAGTACTGTTATAGTTCGCTGCTGCATCAGTAGCTGAGGCGTAGCTGTTATCGCTCCAATCATCATGACTATCAACTGCACTGTTATCGCTGTTGTTGTCATTGCTGTCATGAGTACTCTTATCATTCAGAACATCTGATACTGCCACATCTGTATTGCCTACATCTGAGCTGCTGTTATCATCGTTGCTGTCGTTGGTACTTTTATCGTTCAACACATCAGTTACAGCGACATCGGTATTACCCACATCTGAACTGCTGTTATCATCATTGCTATCTGTAGTACTTTTATCATTCAGAATGTCTGTTGCAGCAACATCAGTATTACCTACATCTGAACTGCTATTATCATCATTGCTATCTGTAGTACTTTTATCATTCAGAATGTCTGTTGCAGCAACATCGGTATTACCGGCATCGGTAGTACTGTTATCATCATTGCTGTCATTGGTACTTTTATCATTCAGAATGTCTGTTGCAGCAACATCGGTATTGCCGGCATCGGTAGTGCTGTTATCATCATTGCTGTCATTGGTACTTTTATCATTCAGAATGTCTGTTGCAGCAACATCGACATTACCAGCATCGGTAGTGCTGTTATCATCATTGCTGTTATTAGTACTTTTATCATTCAGAATATCTGTTGCACCAACATCGACATTACCAGCATCGGTAGTGCTGTTATCATCATTGCTGTCATTAGTACTTTTATCATTCAGAATATCTGTTGCACCAACATCGATATTACCTGCATCAGCAGTGCTATTGTCGTTAGTACTATCAGTTGCACTGCTATCGTTATTAGAATTTGCAGTATTATCTATATTGTCATTAGTACTATTATCGACAGACGATTGTGACTCATCATTTGCTGAACTAGATCCAGCTCCGCTCGTATCTGCCGAAGTAGTCACTTCACCTTCCGCGTATACCGCTGAAGACAAGCCTAAAGCAAGTGCGATACTTACTGCCATTATTGATTTATTAAATTTCATTTTTCCATCTCCTAAAAAGGTTTATATCAAATGAGGTTCCATTATTAAGATACCTCACCCAATATCACTGGATAACTTCCAAGTTACTTTATTCATTTAAAATGAATGATGAGCGGTAAATACCTTAACTTAACCTTACCACTCACCACCCCAAAGATCTCTGCAGCTAGAAACTGACAGTGATAACGATCTTATTGGCCAACATTAACCGTTCCACTGATAGCAACACCTTGTTGTATCAAAGAAGAACCGCCAAGGTTTTGTGCATTCTGATTAATACCAGCAGCGCCATTAAATGAGTCAGTTACATTATTATCTCCAGTCCAAGTTGGAGTGTGGCCATGCATACCACCCATTCCGCCACCAGCATATCCAGCAGCAGCACCAGTTACAGAGCCTTCTAAAGAAGCTGTATTTACTGAATAAGATGAACTCGCATCACCTGTAATAGTAGCAGCAGAACCATCAGAAGCAGATGAAGCATTAGTAACGCTATTATCACTATTGTCGACGCTTGCACTGCCACCGCCGTTTGCTGCCGCACTACGATCAGAAGCTGTTGCATAACTATTATCTATATCAGTTGTGCTGTTATCACTGCTATCTACGATCGCATCTCCGCCGCCATTAGCTGCTGCAGAGCCATGACCCTTTGCACTCGCAGAACTATTATCACTACGGTCTGACATTGCAGTACTGCCGTTGTTAGCTGCGGCATCAGTTGCCGATGCATAGCTGTTATCACTGTTATCATCATTACTATCAACAGTGCTGTTATCACTGTTATCATCATTGCTATCATGAGTACTCTTATCATTCAGTACATCAGTTACAGCAACATCTGTATTATCTACATCGGTATTACTGTTATTGTCATTGCTGTCATTAGCACTTTTATCATTAGCAACATCAGTTACAGCAACATCTGTATTATCTACATCGGTATTACTGTTATTGTCATTGCTGTCAGTAGCACTTTTATCATTAGCAACATCAGTTACAGCAACATCTGTATTATCTACATCGGTATTACTGTTATTGTCATTGCTGTCAGTAGCACTTTTATCATTAGCAACATCAGTTACAGCAACATCTGT
>Ga0209495_1002448_pt1 | contig 12122 bp, 15 predicted proteins | sample EN1Hudsemesocosm_FD_184629 | JGI IMG/M metagenome (GOLD analysis project Ga0209495, IMG submission 184629) | Methane-oxidizing microbial communities from mesocosms in the Hudson Canyon - EN1E Hudson Canyon (SPAdes) (version 2) | ecosystem: Environmental > Aquatic > Marine > Cold seeps | place... | reverse complement strand
TTAGGGATAAACGATGAGTAATAAAAAAACAGTTATGACTACTGCAGCAGGTTGTCCAGTGGCAGATAATCAAAATTCCATTACTGCTGGACCACGAGGTCCAGTTCTTATGCAAGATGTGCATTTATTTGAGAAGCTAGCTCACTTTAACCGTGAACGTGTGCCTGAACGTGTCGTGCATGCAAAAGGTGCGGGTGCATACGGAACCTTTAAAGTGACAGGCGATTTATCAAAGTACACGCGTGCCAAATTATTTGAAAAGGTCGGGAATGAATGTGAAGTATTTGTACGTTTCTCAACTGTGGCAGGAGAATTAGGTTCGGCAGATACGGTACGAGATCCACGTGGTTTTGCAGTGAAGTTTTATACCGAAGAAGGTAACTGGGATTTAGTGGGTAACAACACGCCGGTATTCTTTATTAAAGATCCGAGTAAATTCCCTGACTTTATTCATTCACAAAAACGTCATCCGGTTACCGGTATCCGTGATGGTGCTATGCAGTGGGATTTCTGGTCTTTAAGTCCTGAATCTATGCATCAGGTAACGTGGTTATTTGGTGATCGAGGGATCCCAGCAACATTAGCAAATATGGATGGCTTTGGTAGTCATACTTTTAGTTTGTGGAATAATGATAGTGAACGTTATTGGGTTAAATGGCACTTTAAAACTCAGCAGGGCATCAAAAATATGTCTGTTGAACAAGCAGCACAACTTGCTGCAGATAATCCAGATTATCATCGTCAAGAATTGCATGAAAGCATTGCCCGTGGAGATAATCCAAAATGGACAGTGAAGGTACAAATCATGCCTGAAGTGGCTGCACAAGATTATGCTATCAATCCATTTGACTTAACTAAGGTTTGGCCACACGACGATTATCCCTTGGTCGAAGTCGGTGTGATGGAATTGAATCGTAATCCGGTCAATCACTTTGCAGAAGTTGAACAGGCAACATTTGGTCCTGGCAATATGCCGCCTGGCTTGGGTGCTTCACCCGATAAGATGTTACAGGCACGCTTGCAAGCTTATCCAGATGCACACCGTTACCGTGTTGGTGTTAATCACGCGGCATTGGATGTCAATAAACCACGCTGCCCTGTTCAGCATTATCATCGTGATGGTCAAGGTCGTTTTGATGGTAATGGTGGTGAAACACCTGTTTATCAACCTAATAGCTTTGGTGGAGCGGCAGATGATGCAAGTTATAGTGAACCACCGTTGCGTATTGATGGTGATGCAGAGCGTTATGACCATCGTGACGGTGATGATTACTACACCCAAGCGGGTAATTTGTTCCGCTTAATGGATACGGCAGCACAGCAACGGCTTATCGACAATATTGTGGCTGCTATGCAAGGGGTGTCAAGTGAAATACAGCAACGTCAAATTGTGCATTTCACTAAGGCTGATCCTGTTTATGGAGATGGTGTAAGAAGAGGGTTGGGTCTGTAATTAAAAATAAGATCTGACTTTAATTAAAGAATGAGGTGTTCCGAGACACCTCATTCTTTTAACTAGGAGAAACATCATGGAAAAATACTTTATGTTAGAAGATGATACACAGGAGAAGAATGCAGATAATAGTTGGCAAGGCGTTTTAGCATTCGGTTCGAATATCAGCGCGACCGCACCAGAAAAAAAGCAATCACAACAGGTCCCTCGTTCAACGTTTGTTGTTATCCCTTAATTAAGTCGGAGAGTTAATGCCATGTATGCAATAAAACAATATTCATTACAACGTAATTCACCAAGTAATAAATGGCTGCAGCGAGTCTTTAAAACAGGTTTTGTTTTTTTCCTTATTAAAGGACTCGTCTGGACTGCCGTAGCTATTTGGTTAGCCTATTAGTTTTGACTTGCTAAGATAGCCTGACTAATAACCCAATATCGAACAAACTTACCGCTTGTTACAAGAACCAAAAACAAGCCGAGATTAACTTTCAACATTCCAGCGACAAATGTTAATGGATCGCCAATAATAGGAACCCATGCAAACAACAGCGACCACTTGCCATAACGGTTGAACCTTTGTTCAGCCTTATCAGTTTGTTGTTGTGTAAGCTTAAACCAGCGGTGCAGTATGCTCTCAGCCCCCCAACGACCAATTAGGTAATTGACTATTGAACCTAATACATTACCGAATGTAGCGATGATAATAACTGCGAGTGGGTTTTCCCCAGCAAGTAATAACGCTGATAACACCAGCTCAGAACTGAGAGGTAATATTGTGGCGGCTAAAAATGCTGATAGGCCAAGTCCAAAAAGTCCCAGTTCTGATAACATATTCATAAAGTTATAATACTTTTAAAATAGTTGAATGACTCTGTTTCAAAAAAGTTTCTTATATTCTAAATAGGGTGGGGTGAAACAAGTACTTGCTCTAGACCAGACTCTTATAGAAATATATCACCTTTATATTTGTACGTTATGTGGTCTTTGAATTAATTCAATTTTGTATCCATCTGGGTCGGTAATAAATGCAATGATTTCATTACTTCCTAATAATGGTTTAGCTTCAAGTGTCACATTGCCACCTTTTTCTTTAATTTCTGTACAGGCGATATAGCAATCATCAACACTGATCGCAATATGACCGTAAGCATTGCCCATTTCATATGTGGAAACACCATAATTGTAAGTCAGTTCAATAACGCATGTTTCTGATTCATCATCAAATCCAAGAAAGGTAAGCGTGTATTTTTCTTCTGGTTGATCCAAGGTTCGTAATACTTTCATTCCTAGAATATCGGTATAAAAATCTATCGAACGCTGCAAGTCAGTAACGCGTAACATTGTGTGTAATATTCTTTTCATATCATTAAATATCCATTATCAGTGGTTTTAGTATGTAAACGATACTTTAACAGTATTTTTTCAAGCTATAGCTAAAAGGGCATTTCAGCCCTCTTAGTTAGCTTGTTTAACCTTTTGAAATAGCCGACCCAAGCTCTTGATTAGTCATTGCTTTGCCATCTAGATTCCATGTGCCATCAACGGTATGAACCACGTTGAAATAAATATTATCTCTAGGTTGTTTCCCTCCTGATAGCTCATGGATTATATCCGTTGATTCTTTGGCTATACCAATTTGAATTTCTCGTTCTGTAAATGCAAATGAGGGTGTTTTCCATTCAATCCAAACGCCAGATACTTCCTCACCACCTGAAAATGTTGTGCTTTTTGGCACGACTTGAACTAGGGCAGTAACATTGGGAGTCATGACTTTATTGCTTGTTAGTCCATGCCATTTCAGGAATGTATTGGTTAGTTGTTTTACTGCTGTTTTTTCTGTACCAGAGGGTAAGATACCTTCAGTAATGTGTAATGTAAGCGGCATAATTGTTCCTTTTAAGATGTTTTTTAGTGAGTTATGATTGCGCATATCAAAGTACTTTTATTTAACGTCCCCTTTTTCTATTGTCGAGCGAACAAATGCTTCATAACCATCATAGTTAGAAAATCCTTCACTGATTGCTGCAAAATATTGTGAAGAACCTTTAATGCCAAAGCCATCAACTAGTCGATTAAGAAATGCATATGCTGATGCTATTGCAATAACATCTTCAGCTGTCTTTTCACTCCAGTTTGAATCAACTATGCTTTGAATATCTGATTGAACAATTCTATTGGGTTCTGTCGTTACTTTATGAGTAAGCTTTAATACGGCCTTAATCTTTGAGTCAATGGCTGCTGTTTCTATATCAGTCTTCAGTGCTAATAATATATTTTTATCGACATTAAATGACTTTGCCATAGCTTCATGAACGCCATAACAAAATTCACAGTTGTTAAGTGTGGATACATATGCACCGATAAGTTCTTTCTCAGCCTTTGATAATTCAGAAGGTTGGCCTAAGATGTTATCTAAAAATTGCACTATCGGTAAGTAACGATCAGGGTTGTTGATAACAATATCAATGAACCCATCATAATTTTGCGAATAGCTAAAAAAAGCCATGTTGTTTTCTCCTGATGTTTTTGAATTTAGTTATTTATCTCTAAACGACAACCATGAATTAAACCTGTTAAAATGAATTTATAATTGAACGTTTATTCAAGTATTGACTATCTTGAGTGATCATTCAAGATATATTTGAGCGGTCGTTCAATTATTGATTAGGTTAAAGGTGAGAGATATGGCTAGAACAATAGAGTTTGACCGCAATAAAGTATTGCAGGATGCCATGCAATTATTTTGGATTGAAGGCTATAGAGGCTGTAGTGTTTCTGATTTGGTTGCGGCTACTAATCTTAAGCCTGGTAGTATTTATGGATCATTTGATTCTAAAGAGGGCTTGTTTTTAGAATCGCTTGATTACTACGCAAAAGAATTTATTTCTAATCTAATAGATACCCTAAGACAATCTGAAACACCATTGAGTGGAATAGAAAACATTGTGAAAAATATTTCTGGACAAACCTTGAGCAAGCATCATCCATTAGGATGTTTTTTGATAAACACGGTGGTTGAGGCAACCCCCGATGATATGCAGATCCTTGAATCTGCAAATAAGCATCTGGAAACCGTTGAAGAAATTTTATATGTGGCATTGTTAGAGGCTAAAGAGTCGGGTGAGTTGACCTCTTTGCAGGATGCAAAGGTCTTAGCTAAATTTTTGATGGTCAATATATGGGGGCTTAGAGTACTTGCAAAAACAAACCCTAATAAAGAAAGTGTGAAAGCAGTTGTTGGTCAATTATTAGAGGTTATTAGTGGTAATAAACAATAACGTATCTGACAGATGTTTATATTCTTAGAAGAGATTTCTATTGACACTAATAGGGCGGACTATTAACAGCGACCACTTGCCATAACGGTTGAACCTTTGTTCAGCCTTATCAGTTTGTTGTTGTGTAAGCTTAAACCAGCGGTGCAGTATGCTCTCAGCCCCCCAACGACCAATTAGGTAATTGACTATTGAACCTAATACATTACCGAATGTAGCGATGATAATAACTGCGAGTGGGTTTTCCCCAGCAAGCAATAAAGCTGATAAGACAAGCTCAGAACTAAGTGGCAAAAAAGTAGCAGCAAGAAAGGCTGATAGGCCAAGCCCCCAAAGCCCCAATTCAGATAATAGATCCATAAATTAAGAATAACTACAGGTAGATTGGCTTGGGTGAATTAACAAAATAATCATTGTATAGATATTGCTGGCCTTTAGCTTCATTATGCGGTTTCAATGCAGAGTAGTTTACTTGTTTTTTTAGTACGTATCTTCATTACCTAAAGTATCTTTAATGTAGTAGCTCAATAGTGTCTATGATGAATATCAAATAGCCTTCGTCAGCTACCTTCCCCAAAATACGATACATGACCAACCGAGTTAAACATTATATAAGAGCTTAAAAATGAGTAAAAACACTTAGCTTAAGTTCTAACTTGCAATGACGAATTTGATATAATTGATATGAAAAATTATAAAAAGGCCTACACAAATTTCTCAAGGTCACTCCAACCACAAAAAAGTGTGGCTCGATAAAATACGTTATGTGCCTCTCCATTCCGGTAGCAGACAAATACATGTAATATTTGAATTTACAAATTATGAGGTTCACCAATGACTAAAATTGATGGCAAGGTCGAAGAGTTACTCGCTAAACACCCTAGTTTAACGAAACTTGAGGCAATCAAGATCGTAACTGAGAAAAATGAGCGCAAGAAGAAAAAACGTGTGGAAAAAACAGATAGAAGTAATGCCAAAAAGCTTAAAAACGAGGCAAACCGCCCAGAACGGCATGACGTTGACTCTTGAGCACATAACAAACTGTTGTAGTACGTTGCAGTCGCTTAGTTCCTGCACGTACGAATATCAGAATTAGTTTTTGTGTAATCATGAACCTATTTGATTCTAGTTGGTTTGAGCCATTAGCAATAACTGCAGATATTTATCATTACTTGCTGATTCAACTTCTAAGCTAGATATGTTCAGACTGCTTTCTCCTGTGGATTCAACCGGTCGATGAAACATTGCTTTTAAGCGTGTTGCGTTAAGATTATAGTTGCCCCTAATAGGGTGGACTATTAATAGACTCTATTTTCCATAACGATAAAAGTGTTGTTCGGCTTTATCTTATTTTCTGTAATAAGCTTTGGTTGATATCTTCGAATTGATAAATTTTTCCACCATATTGAGCAGCAAAAGTCTCAGCAACTTCCTTGTTCGAGAAGCTGGCTAATGTGGGCCCCATCGCACCTTTTTGTTCATGTCCTGCTACATACCATGCTGTACGAGCATTAATATAAAACTCATCATCAGGTGTATCCCAAAGTCCTTTTTCCATATCATGTACATACACTGTTTGAATAGCATGTTTATGCTCTGGATCGAGCAAGTAGGCAAACATGTCTCGTGTAGAACAAAACTTCATGTTTTGTTCACTGCCTCGTTTATAAAGCTGTCCTTTAGGGCCGGGAAACCCATTTATAATCATGCCACATAGATGACATTCATCACTTCGCTCAATAGCCATTGCATTTTGTGCAAGTTGTAGTTCGGAGGGTGTTTCACCACAGCCTGACACGATCAATAAAGTAATCGTAAGAATGAGCCAGCGAGGATATAAACTTAATATCATCATAAGACCTTTATAATTTTCTTTTATTAAAAAGTGTAATTGCGCCCAGCACTGGGGCTACAAACCAAGCTAACATACTTAATATCAGACTGGATGTTGAGAATTGAGCATGTTGTGCAACAGCCATGAGGCCTGTCAATTGTTGTTCCGCAAAGAAGCTTATGATGATTAAACGGAAAACATCAGTTGGATTGAGTAAGAGTAGATAAGGGAATAATTCAGCATTTACATTGCCTTCTGTGCCAACTAATAAGCCTAATAGACTGAGATCAAACATAAAGACAAAGAAAAACCAAATAATGAGTGCTAAACCAGCAGCTTTTGATTTTTCAGCTACAGATGCACTGATCATGGTGGCAATGGCGATAAATATCCACCCTAATACGATGGCGAAAGTAATGAAAAAAGCATAAGGCTTGAGAAGTTCAGACCATGTTGTATTATCAGAAAATAAACCCATGATAATAGCCGATAAGCCAAAACCAATAATGGTGGAAAATGCCATTATCATCCAGTGGCCCATCATTTTTCCTAAGACTAATTGCCAGCGACTCAGTGGATAGGTCATTAACAACAATAATGTACCACTTTCATCTTCCCCGACAACACCATCATAGGCTAACATTAGGGCTATTAAAGGGATAATAAAGACAGCCAAGCTTGCTAGGCTAACTAAGGTTGTCGATAAATTAGTGAAACCAGCTTGTCCTGATGCAGCTGCACCAAAATAAGCTAATCCAGTTGCGAGTAAGGCAAATATTAAACTTATCGACATCACCCAACGGTTACGTAAACCATCATGAAACTCTTTATTGGCAACAGTTAATATGGCATTCATTGTGATAACTCCATATGCTGAATATCATTCATATAATGGGTATAAATATCTTCCAAATTTGGCATATGAATATCAATATTTTCTAGTGAAGGTAGCGTTGCTAACTGTTGTAATGTTGCCATTTTCTGTGACTGGCTCACGTGTAACGTTAAACCACCATTAATTTCTGAAGCATTAGCCTGCAAGTTTTCTGGTAATTGTATATTTGAACCTTGTAGATGAAACGTGACTGGCAGCTCAGTTTGTTCAGTCAGTGTTGCTAATGAACCTTCTGCTAGCAAATGACCCTGACCTAATATGAGCGCCCGATCGATATATTTTTCTACGCCTGCTAATACATGTGAGCATAAGATAATAGTGCTACCTTGAGCTTTTAGCCTTGCAATACCTTGATAGAAGTCTTGGGTCGCTATTGGATCTAAACCTACTGTAGGTTCATCTAATAATAATAGTTTTGGTTGTCCTAACAGGGCTTGGGCTAAGCCTAAACGTTGACGCATTCCCTTGGAATAAGTTTTAACGCGTCTCATCGCTGCATGAGCTAAGCCGACTTCTTCTAATAAATCACTGACTTGTTTTTTGTCACAGCCTTTGAGTTTTGCAAAATAATTTAAAACCTCACGGCCTGTCATTTGTTGGTAAAAACTGACATTCTCTTGTAAAAAACCAAGTTGACGACGTAGATGGTAAGCATTGTCCCCAGTGGGATCCTCGCCAAATACACGTACTTTACCTGCTGTAGGTTTGATCAATCCTAAAATTAGTTTAATGGTGGTTGTTTTACCCGCACCATTATGTCCAAATAGGCCTAACACTTCGCCTTGTTGCAGACTGAGATCGATACGCTTTAACGCCTTTACACCTTGGTAGTATTTTTCAGCCTGTTGTAACTCAACAATATTCACGATGCTTGCTCCATAGGCTGATGCATTAGAGGATAACTATCCATAATCCCTGGTGATTTTAATACGGGAAATTGTCGTTGTACCCAGCGTAATATTTCAATTGCGGGGCTATTAAAAAGTAACTTTGCAGTAGGGTACTTCCACAGTAAACGATCAACGCCATCATTAGGTTCATAGGCGACATCACCTTTGCCATCTCCATCCATATCCCAACCAAGGTAATCACTCCAATAATTACCTTGTTGTTTTAGTGACCAATCTTGTGTTCGGTTTGCTACATATTTTACTTGTTTCGTATTGCTGACAAAGGCGTTGCCGGTAAATGTATTATCTTCTGATCCTGCTGTGAGATGAATGCCTATATCACTCTCGGCTAAGATATTATTATGAATGTCATTAAACAGAGAGTTGTAGATAAACAAGGCTTTGCCTTCTGGTTGGTAACGTTGTTGTGAATGTTGCATTTGCGAGTTTCGCATATTCTGAACACCAATCACTTTATTATTTTTAATGGTGGATTTGGTGATGAAGTTTAGTAACATGCCGTAATTTACATCATTTTCAGATATATTATCAGTCACGGTAAGGAACTTAGACTGCATTAGAGCATAGCCCGTGCGCGTGTTCTTCGTATGATTTTTGGTGACTAGATTGGTGTACGAGTACATATAATGAATACCGTAACGTAAATCATGCAAATAATTACCATTCAGTTCATTACCATTGCTGGTATCCATATAAATACCATCTCGAGTATGCCAAATTTCATTACCTTTAACTAAAGCACCACTGACATTATATAAGTGAATGCCATTGCCACGATCGGGTGAACGAACGGCTTCATTTCCTTCAATTGTATTATTGATAATTTGAATGTTGGGTGTGGCATCAACCCAAACACCGCTACTGTTACCTACAAATTGATTGTTTTTAATTTGAACATGTTCAGCTTGCGTATTTACAAATATCCCTGCGTCTAAGGTTGTTAGGTTGTGTCCCCAGTTTTGGATTTTCAAGTTCTGAATAAGCACATTCTTAGCTTTTATTTCTAGCGTATGTCCTTGAGCTTGACCGTCTAGTACTGTACCTTTTTCCCCACTGATTTTTAGCGTTTTATCAATGGTGAAATTACCAAGATAAACACCGGCAGAAAGAACCAAGTGATCACCGGCTTGAGCAATATTTAATTGGTGTTGCAAATCTTGTTCAGGGCCAACCGAAACAACAGATGCATTTGCACTATGAATAAGGCTAATGCCAAATAAAATAAGTACAAAGCTGAGATGTGTTCTCATAAATTATTCCGTAAAAAACCCGACTTTGCAGATACAAAGTCGGGCTTATACCTGTTATCAATAAAGATGCATGTTGATTCAATAAAACCCGTCATCCCCGTGAAAACGGGGATCCAACTATAGTGACTATATTCAAAGCCCATGGATTCCCATTTACATGGAAACGCAGTAACCGAAGGATCAATGACGGAGTGAAAAAATCTACACCTTTAACTGTTTTGGGTATGTTTTATCAAACTATAGTGTTATTGAAGCTACACTATAATTAAACTGATACCAACATACGACCACGCATTTCCATATGTAATGCATGACAGAACCAGTTACAGTAGAACCACTGAACACCTGGTTTGTCTGCAATGAAGGTGATAGAAGCCGTTTGTTGAGGACCGATTTCCATTTGCACACCATGATTGACCATACAGAATCCATGAGTCACGTCTTCAATCATATCTAGGTTAGTAACAATAACCGTTACTTCATCGCCTAATTTAACATTGAATTCATTCATGCCATAAGAAGGGGCAACAGACGTCATATAAACACGCACTTTATTGCCATCACGAATTACTTTGTTATCAGCTTCAAGTGTAACGCCATCTTTTTTCGCCATGGCACGTGTTGTTGCAAAGTATGGATCATCACGGGTCCAAAGTTTAGCTGGTTTCACTTTACTGCGGTGAACTATCATACAATCATGAGGTTCAGCATAAGTCGGACCGTCATGAACTAACTTCATTTCATCACCAGAAATATCAATTAATTGATCATTTTCTGGGTGTAATGGGCCAACAGGTAAGAATCTATCTTTAGAGAACTTACATAGGGAAATTAGATATTTACCATCTGCATCACGGGTTTCACCCATGGTGGTGTGGTTATGCCCTGGTTGATAATGAACATCTAGTTTCTGTTCAATATAAGAGCCTTTTTCACCTTTACCATTGTAGAACTCGATTGCTTTTTCGATATTCCATTTACAGATCTGACTATCGATGAATAATGTGGTGTAAGCATTACCACGACCATCAAATGCAGTATGTAAAGGACCGAGACCTAATTCAACCTCAGCGGCGATGGTATCGCGAGGTTCGATTTTGCCATCAAACAAGTCATCAAACTTAGAGATTTCCAACATAGAAACCGTTGGAGACAATTTACCGTTAACCACACAATATTTACCATCTGGTGCAGTGTTAATACCATGAGGGCTTTTTGGCACAGGCACGTAAGCAGTTAATTTAGAACCTTTACGACCATTAACAACAGGCACATCAGAACCCGCTAATTTTTGGAAGTCACCAGCAGCAACAGCCGCTTCAATACGTTCAATATTAAAGATCACTAAGTGATCACGCTCATTACGCATCGTACCAGCTAAATCAAGTCCTTCACCTGGAGAGTTGTAACACGTTGAAAAGGCATATTTACCGGTGTAATCTGCATCAGTATTATCTAAGTTACCATCAACGATAACTTGCCATTTTACTTCCATACTCTCAGCATCAATCGCTGAGAACATAGTGTAATAGGCCTCGATATCATCCATATTACTACCATCATTTGGATGAGGAATAACAAACTCGGCATTAGCAAATACATATTTAGTGTGAGGTACTTTTTGTACTCGTAGACCGTGAATTGCTTGAACATTAGGCACTTCACAAATCTTATCTGTTTTCATAATGTCACAGCGAATACGCGCTACACGGCTATTCGACTTGTCATTAATGAAGACATACTTACCATCATAGTGACCATCGGTCATACTCATATGAGGATGATGAGAATCCCCTGCAAGGTGTGATGTATGGTTAAGTACTTCTTTACTTTCATTACTCAAACCATAACCAGTAGCACTATCAATATTAAAGACAGGGATACGCATTAATTCACGCATTGACGGTACACCAATGATTCTTACTTCACCAGAATGACCACCACTCCAGAAACCATAGTATTCATCTAACTCACCAGGTCCAACAGAGTGAACAGCTGTGTTTTTATGATCGTCAGCAAGTGCTGGAGATGACATCATTGAACCAAGGCCTGCACCAATAGCACCGACAGCACCAACCATTGCCGTAGAACCACCTAAAAATAAGCGACGGCTCATTTTTACATGTTCACTGGCATTTTTATCTTCAACATCTACTGAGGGTAGATTTTTATCATTAGGATCAATCATTTTATTTTCTCCTGTCATTTAAGACGTACTTCATTTAATAAGGTTAACTTTTTACTGTGACTACGGGTATATCATTAAGCGCACGATCCATCTTGTGACGCTTTTTATATTTTTGGAGCAATGGTGGACATTTTTGTTCATCGTGAAAGGTCACTTGGCAATCCAAGCACCAGTGACACTCATTTGCATTAATCTCACCGGTAGGGTGAATAGCTTGAATCTCACATTCTTGGGCACAAATTTGGCATTGTGTGCCACATTCTTTACGGCGTTTAAGCCAATCAAATAGACGGAATTTAGAAGGTATTGCCAGTGC
>Ga0209495_1002436_pt1 | contig 12150 bp, 11 predicted proteins | sample EN1Hudsemesocosm_FD_184629 | JGI IMG/M metagenome (GOLD analysis project Ga0209495, IMG submission 184629) | Methane-oxidizing microbial communities from mesocosms in the Hudson Canyon - EN1E Hudson Canyon (SPAdes) (version 2) | ecosystem: Environmental > Aquatic > Marine > Cold seeps | place... | reverse complement strand
TTTTTTTCACCCGAAAAATAGTCACTTAAACCGGGTTCTGCTGGTATGCCAAATAAGTTATGGATATGAGGGTTTCGCAAATCAAAATCTGCTAATAAAACAGAATAATTAGCATCCATGGCTATACTGATAGCCAAGTTTACAGCGGTTAACGACTTACCGGCCCCCCGACCTGGACTGGTAACAGCTAGAACATTCCAGTTATTAGTTTGCATTTTTTGCAATACTTTTGTTCTCAGCATTTTATACAAGTCTGATCTAGGATCATCTTCCATACCTGCAATAATTCTATTCTTTTTTAACAGCTCTTCTGCTACATCAATATTCCGTGATTCTGAATATTCAATTTGCTGTGTCTCTTGTCTGATTGCTGAGGCATGTTGATCAGTTGACGGCTGTGTAGCTGCCATTTCCTGTCTTTGCTGCTGAGCTTTTTCTAAGGCTTTTTTAATTCGTTCCATTTTTATCTTTTTCTATGGTTGCAGTAATTGCACAAAATATTCTGAGTATTCCGGGGCCATAAGCGTTTTTTTATAGGATGTGCAGAGGAACGAAGCGCATCTTGTGTGGATGATGCGCTTCCTGCCGTCAGCATATCCTATAATATCTGCTTAACTAACCCCCATCGTCTTTAAGTTAAGGCAAAACAGGAACCCATGTCCAGGTTAGTTATGCTCGGAAATGAGGCTTTAGCCTCATTTCCTAAGCCAACAGCATTGAGGGTAACCCTTTAGGATTGTGCTCGAAATCATTCGGGGCGCAGGTCTTCAGCCTGCATGTTAAAAGCAGCCTAAAGGACTGCGCCCCAAAGTTATTAGTTTTATTTTATGCACATTCCTTAGTTCAATACCCCCATATGCTCACACCATTACCAATACTTTGAAATACACATGCCTACCCGACTTGATCCAACCCCACCTTTCTAAAAAGAACATACCATAATACATCTAAGGGCATAATCAAAAAGTGAAAAGCAGCGATAAAGACAATTATTCCAACAACAGAAAAAGTTAATATTCTTTGTTTGTGGTTTTTAGTTTTAGCGATATCTTCTGCATTGCGTATATATGGGATAACAACTAAGGGCTGTTCTCCCGTAACGGCCATGACCCCTCTTGATCCATAGACAACTGAACTTATTCCATCTTTTATAAATGCAAAACCCAAAGCCAGGCCAAGTGATAAAATAAAGCCTAAAAACACAATTGCCTTACGGTTTGGTTTAAAGGGTTCTTCAGGTAAAATTGGTGGCTCTATTAACGAAAACCGCTCAGCTTTTCGATCTTTTTCCATCGCTTGAGCCATATCTGCTTCCATTTGCTTGGCTTTAACTTCACGAAATTTCAACATTGTGTTGTCATATTCTCGTGTCATCTCTAAGTACTGCCTTTCAACCTGCGGTGCTTTTAGCAAGCCTTGCTCATATTTTTCCAATTTAGCTAATAATTTAGTTTTTAGCGTAAGCATTGTTGAGTGTTCTGCTTTCGCTGAATTCAACTGAGCTAATAATTGTATATAGGCTGGATTGTCTGGTTTAGCATCAAGTACTTTTTTAGCTACAGCAGGACGGTTCAATGCATCCGTCAGGCTATCCAGTTGCTGTTTAAGTACTTTAACATCTGGATGGTCAGCAGAGTAATTATCGGATAATACGGCTAACTCAGCTTGCTTGCTTTTTAGTTGTTTAGCAATTTCCAGTTTATCGACCCCTCCCACCTCTGCTTGCAAGGCTGATATTTCCTTTTCCATTTTAATCAGGTCCGGGTGGTTTGCTCCATACTTGGCTTTTAATGTGACCAGCTGTGCTTCCAGAGTTTTTAGCCTATCCCTGGAACCATAGATTCTTTGCCCTGTTTCAGAAAAAACGGTCATATTGGGTTCAATCTGTAATAGTTCAGCTTCTAAATACCGGATCCTGTCATTTGCTGCTGAAAGCTGTCGATTTGTTTCCATCAACTGTTGCTCAGTTCTATCCATTAAGTTCATATTTAATGACTGTAACTCAGGCAAACTGCCTTCATTTTCTTCCTTAAAAACGGCTAGCTTTTTCTCTAATACCGACATAAACTGCCCAAGTTTTTTAGACTCTATCGCTAAAAAACTGGTTGCTTCTGTAGCAATTTCTGAACGTCTTTTTAAGTTTTCATTTAAATACAAATTAACCAGTTCATTAGCAACTTGCTGTGCTTTTTTTGCTGATTTGCTTTCAAACGATAAAGTAAAAGCAATGGTTGCTTGAGTGGGCCGCCCACTAATAGGATCGACCACATCCGCACTCACCATTTCCAGATTTATATACTCTCGCATTTCCTCAAGCACAACACTTATTGGATCTGTTTTTTGTTCCTTTTTATACAACCCAAACTTTTCTACAATTTTTTTTAAGTTAACTGAACTCATTACCCGCTGACTGATGACCTGGATCCGCTGATCAGCATAACTGGTCACTGTTGAGCGCACTAAGTCTTGAGGAATTTCCTGCTGTTCAATCAAGATGGTTGCTGTTGATTTATAGCTGGCAGGCCATTTGACAGCAATGATTACTGTCAAAAAAAAGGCAATCAAACCAATGACCAGCATTTTATTTTTATTTCGTTTTAATATGCAGAGATAGTCCTGTATCCCTTTTTCCACTTCTTCTTCCATCATTCACCCTCTAAAAAACTAAACTTGTTAAACTCTATTTTAAATATCAATATCTTTGTGTCGCAACTTTATCCCATTGATAATTAAAATTTAGCGAGATTGCATTAGATACAGCCTCTTCACCATTACTGTCAAAAGATTGATTCCGATAACGATAAGCCGCTGTTAAACTAGCCTTGCGATCAAGCCGCCACCTGACTGAAGGCCTAATACTGTAATAGGTTCGACCATTACCATCATCTTCCTCTCCCGAGTTTGTTCGTTCATTAATATTTGCATTGATAGAAAACAACAGAGACTGGGTTAAGCTATGTCTGTAGTTGGCAGATAAACTATCACTCACCTGCAATCGTCCGTCGCCCTGCGCACTGGTTGAACGCGAATAAGTAACATCCGCACTTGCTGTTTCAAATTGTTTAGTCAGGTTCAAGGAAAAAATTAAACCTTGTACATCAGAAGAAGTCGTTACTTCTTCAAACCTGCCAGTATTGAAATTAAAGTTTTGTCTTTCTTCGGTGTTGGTAAATCGCTGACCCACAGTTATTGAGGTAGACCAGGTTGGCGCTATTTCATAATCGGCACCGATATTGACACTGTACTCTGTGGTCTCTCTACTGCTTTTAACAAAACCATTGATAATCTCAGGTATATCAAAAGACATGGCTGTAACGCTTATATTATTGCTAAATACTGCCGTCCATTGTTGCCTAAAGCTCAGTGAAATATTATCAATACTATAATCAACAAACGAACCGAGCTCTGATTCCTCATAAGTAGTTTCTGAATGGGTATAACTTGTTTGTAGAAATTGGGTATTAGATAAAGAATAACTCCAATTCGGGGTAATAGACCACTGCTGTCTTATAATATTATCTTGCACTAGGCCCGTGCCATTACCGCCTTCAAGCTCACTGGTTAAAGTGGTATCCCGAGTAAAATCAGCACTCAAGCCTAAACGACTTTTTGCTGAGAAATTATACCCCGCTGTTAAATCAAGATTAAAATCTTCACTGTCTAAATCAAAGTCACTTTTATATCGATTGATAATCAGCTGATTATTAACTTCTAGATCATATTGACTTGAACGCATACCGACTTTTGCACCTGCACGGGTAATAACACCATAGGCAGAAGTATCAACAGCTGAAAACCGATCAGTACTCATGCGTTTATTATCATCGTATTCTGCTTGTAGACTGATTGATGGCTGAATATAGATCTCTTTAGCCTGGGCTGTCTCAGCCCAGGCAGTAACAGTAACAAGAATTAAAAAATGACAATGATGCCTGGCAGGCAAACTGTTAAAAAAAATGGGTTTCATATATAGGCTATTCCAGGCAATCCTTTTTAAGAACAATCCCATCTAAGGTACGACCACCACATCCCCTGCTTGCATCATTATATTCTGTTGCAATTCATCACCATCTTCTAGTTCGCCGTATTCAAACGCTATGGCTTGTTGTTTTCCGTATGAGTCTCTACGCAAAATAATAATATCATTGACTGCTGCAAAGGGTGTCATTCCTCCCGCCATACTCAGTACTTGCATCACATCGACATAGCTATTAACAATATATTCACCAGGTTTATTAACCTTTCCAATAACATATATTTTATGTCCTAATAATTGCTTGGCCGAAACGGTCACTACGGGATCCGCTAAATATTGGCTAAGTCTCTCGATTATCGCTTTCTCTATCTCAATTAAACTTAAATTTTCTACTGTTAAATCACCAACCAAAGGAAAAGAGAGACCGCCATCAGGCCTAACTAAGACCTCTTGTATCATGCCTTCTTCCTTCCAGACATTAATTTCCAAGATATCACCAGGGTTAACTTTATAAACATTTTTTACAGTTTTGCTGATTGTTTTTTCAGCCTCTTCGGCAGAACTACTGTCAGAAAAGATCACGCTGCTTGTTTTTTCTACCTCTTCAGCAGAACTACTGCAAGAATAAAACATCATGCCTGTTACTGCTAATAAACTTACACCCCTTTTAAACCTGAACATCAAATTTCCTTTAACTTTTAATAAACAATTAAATTTTACACAACAAAATACTTATAAAGAGAGACAACTCTCTTAACACGATTAATTTTACCCGCAATATATTACAGAGGAATAGCAATCAACAAAACCCCATTCGATTTGCTATAAACATAGAGTAGACATTAAAACTTCACAATATGAGCAAAGTTTTTTGAAAAATTAGAACAAACCCAAAAAAGAAAGCAATAATCAAGCCATCTGCTAAGCAGAGAGAAAGTTACTTAACAAAAAAGTAACCCCATTAGAAATCAAGTCATATGCCCTAACAATAAGGCATATGCCACACCCCACCCAATTAAGCAGAACGGTTAAACTTAAGCTAATCTCCAGCAAAATCAGCCACAATTTAATACATGGGAACAGGAAGGTCTAAAAACATTTGTTGCCTGGCTTCTAAATTATGACATTCAATTGCTTGCCTGATGATCACTTGCGTTAAGTGGGGAGCAAACAATTCAATAAACGGGTATATATAAGGCTTTATATATCGATCTTTTTTAATTGCAATCTGACTACAACTAATACCAAATAAGTGCTCAACGTTGATAACACATAAGTCATCATCCTGTTGCGGGCTATATGCCATATCAGCAATAATCCCCACCCCTAATCCCAGCCTGACATAAGTTTTAATAACATCAGCATCAACAGCTGTTAATACTATATTCGGCTTGAGCTTATACTGATTAAACACTTCATCTTGCCGATAACGCCCTGTAAAACCTTTAACATAAGTGATGATAGGATATTTCACAAGATCATCCAGTGTCAACTCATCTTTTTTCGCTAAGGGATGGTCTTTTTTACAAATAACACTTCGACTCCACTCATAACAAGGCAAGGCAACCAGTGCTTCCCTGCTTGCCAATACTTCTGTCGCTATTGCTATGTCCGCCTCACCCTGTTCCAAGAATTCCGCCACCTGTTCAGGGGTTCCTTGCTGGATATTAAGATTAACATCCGGATAAATTGATAAGAACCTTTCCACAATAACAGGCAATACATATCGTGCTTGAGTATGTGTAGTCGCTATGCCAATAAACTTTTGTTGATGGGTAAATTCTGCTGCAGTCTGCTTAATATCCTCCACTTTATATAACACTTGTTTTGCAAGTTCCAATATCTCACGCCCCCCTGCTGTAAGGGCTGTTAACTTTCTGCTATTTCTAACAAATAATTCTATCCCCAACTCATCCTCTAATAACTTAATTTGTTTACTAATCCCTGATTGGGAAGTACATAAAATAATCGCAGCTTTAGATATATTGAACTGTTGTTTTTCTATTTCCTGCAAATAACGTAACTGCTGTAATTTCATCGTTAGCTCATTTTGGAATAAAGTTATATTTTTAAATCACTTTTAAATATATACAACTTCCGTTATATTTGCTCACCTTTTGCATAACTTACACTTAAACTATTGTGGAACTCTTTCATATTGCCGCTGGTGCGCTGGTTGGTTTGATTATTGGTCTGACGGGCGTTGGAGGTGGTTCACTAATGACCCCTATTCTGGTCTTGGGCTTTGGTATACCCCCTGCTATTGCCGTGGGCACCGATTTATTATATGCAGCACTAACCAAATGTAGTGGCATCTATTTCCACCATAAAAATAAAACTGTTGACTGGAAAGTTGTTCTACTTCTTGGTAGTGGTAGCGTTCCTTGTTCAATTATTACCATTTCTATTCTGGAGCATTTAAAACAAGCTGGTGTTAATTTTGATAACATAATCATGCTTACCTTGAGCGTGATGCTGATTTTAACCTCATTTATTATCTTTATAAAAAGTCGCTTACTTGCTTTTATTCATTCAAATCATGGCGATAGTTTTGCCGTAAATTTTGTTAGAAACTTCAGGCCTCAAATTACTATTTTCTGTGGTTGTATTTTAGGCTGCGTGGTAACGCTTTCCTCAGTTGGTGCTGGGGCCATTGGTTCAGCTATTCTTTTTTTATTGTATCCGCGCAAATCATCAATTGCCATTGTCGGTACCGACATCGCACATGCTGTTCCCTTAACAGCTATTGCAGGCTTAGGGCATTTACACTTTGGTAGCGTCGACTTTAGTTTATTGTTTGGTCTACTATTTGGCGGCATCCCTGCTATTTATTTAGGCAGCCTGATTGGGAAAAAACTGCCCGATAGCATTTTGCGTCCTTTAATCGCTTTTTTATTGCTTGGAATGGGCATTAAACTCATGCTCTCACAACCCTTAGCAATCAATTTTATTGAAACCTTGTTCCAGCAATCATCGGCATTTTTATCTGCTCAATTATCAGGCGTTCCAATATTAATTGATCATGCTATCAGCTTATTGAAACAACAGCTTTAAACAGTAGGGTGCGGCATTGCCCACCTTTATTGCATTTAAGGAACACGCATAAAATAAAACTGACAACTTTGGGGCGCAGTCCTTTAGGCTGCTTTTAATATGCAGGCTGAAGACCTACGCCCCGAATAATTGCTTAAGTTATTTTGTAATGGTCTAATAATATTGGAAGAGTTTATAACCCATCACCCTCTTAATAACATTGAGCAAAGCGAGGCTAAAGCCTCACATCCAAATCCCTAATACTTTCACTTATAAGACCTGGCTCCAAATAAAGCAGTTCCTATCCTCACTATTGTTGAGCCTTCTGCAATAGCTGCTTTTAAATCCCCTGTCATTCCAAAAGAAAAGGTATCTAAATCGGCCAGGTTCATTGCTTTTACAGTTGCATATAATTCTTTATAGGGCTGGCATTGGCTTTCAAAATCTGTTGCTGGCTCTGGAATTGCCATCACGCCTCGCAATCGAATATTCGCCAACTGGCTGACCTGTTCAATCAATGTGGGTAAGTCAGCCAAAGCCAACCCCGATTTTGTGCTCTCATTACTGATATTAACTTGTAAACAAATATTCAAATCAGGCAAATGACTTGGTCGCTGTTCACTCAGCCGCTTGGCTATTTTTAAGCGATCAACACTGTGCACCCAGCTAAAATGGCTCGCTATCGCTTTAGTTTTATTTGATTGTATTGGGCCAATAAAATGCCAGCTTATATCGAAAGCTGACAACGCCTGCTGCTTAAGCAAAGCCTCTTGCAAATAACTTTCTCCAAAGGTTCTTTGCCCGGCCTTGTAGGCAGCTACAACATCAGCCGCAGGTTTTGTTTTACTCACCGCCATTAACTGCACAGAATTTTTAGCTCGCCCAGCAGCATACTCAGCATGACGAATCTGGGAATTGATTTTTTTTAAGCGTTGTTTTATCTGGTTCATATTCAAATCACTATAGTCTAGCCCTATATTAAACCTCAGACCTTTCAAAATACAAAGAGATGAACTATGTTTAAAGAATAATTTTCTATTTTGATTTAAATACTGCGGAGACATCTATGGATATTGCTGAATTACTCACCTTTTCAGTTAAAAACAAAGCCTCAGACTTACACCTTTCTGCCGGCCTTCCTCCAATGATCAGAGTCGATGGCGATATTCGCAGAATCAATATTCCAGATCTGGACCATAAAGAAGTTCATGCGCTGATTTATGACATCATGAACGACAAACAACGTAAAGATTATGAAGAGTTTCTTGAAACTGACTTTTCCTTTGACTTACCTGGTGTTGCTCGTTTTCGTGTTAACGCCTTTAATCAGGAACGCGGAGCAGCGGCTGTTTTTAGAACCATTCCTTCTGAAGTGTTATCTCTTGAAGACTTAAATGCCCCCAAGTTTTTTGAAGAACTGTGTAAAAAACCCAGAGGCCTTATTTTAGTCACAGGTCCTACCGGTTCAGGTAAATCAACCACCTTAGCGGCCATGGTTAATCATATTAATGCCAATGATTACGCCCATATTTTAACCGTCGAAGACCCGATAGAATTTGTACACGAAAGTAAAAAGTGCTTAATTAACCAACGGGAAGTTCACCGAGATACTCAAAGCTTTAATAATGCTTTACGTTCGGCATTAAGGGAAGATCCAGATATTATTCTAGTTGGTGAAATGCGGGATTTGGAAACGATACGCCTAGCCTTATCCGCTGCTGAAACGGGTCACTTAGTCTTTGGTACATTACACACCACCTCTGCCGCCAAAACCATTGACCGTATTATTGATGTGTTCCCTGCTGCAGAAAAAGACATGATTCGTTCTATGCTGTCAGAATCATTACAGGCTGTAATTTCCCAAACACTGCTTAAGAAGATTGGTGGCGGCCGAATTGCCGCACATGAGATTATGGTTGGTACTTCTGCAATCCGTAACTTAATCAGAGAAGCCAAGGTTGCTCAGATGTACTCAGCTATTCAAACAGGTCGCAAAGAAGGTATGCAAACACTAGACCAAAACCTTAAAGAACAAGTTGATAAGGGTTATATAACAGCAAAAACAGCTATGGTTAAGGCCGTTAATAAAGATATGTTCAGGTAACTTTATATTTTGCTAGAGACGTTGCATGCAACGTCTCTACACCCTCCCGCCACCCTCAATGCCATTAAGTTAAGAAATTTAACAAGACTTTATACTCACACAAAGCCACTGAGACACAAAGAAAAGAAAAAACTGCTCTTCTTGGTGGCTTTATGCCTTTGTGTGAAATCTTTATTTGATCTGACCCTTAACTAAACAACATCACCTCTACCCCCTACTTTCTTTCACCACCTCATAAGCTTTCCTGATTTTCTGGGTCTTTTCTTTAGCTATTGTCATCATTTCTTCTGGCAAACCTTTTGCCACTAATTTATCAGGATGATGCTGACTCATTAGTCTTCGATAAGATTTTTTAACTTCGGCATCTGTTGCTGACTTATCAACGCCTAGCACCGCATAAGCATCATCCAGTCTATTAAGCTGTTGTCGTTGTGAATGATTTTGACCATAAAACCGTTGCTGGGCCTGAAACTGTAATTTAACTCTTTCATATTCAAATCGCGAAATACCTAAATGCTCACAAATTTGATATAACACACGTTCTTCAGCCGGATCTAATGAGCCATCAGCATAAGCAGCCTGAATTTGCAGCTCCAAAAACATCCTGATCAAATTGGTACGTCTATGACACTCCCTGCGGAACTGCTCTAACACATCAGCTAGAGGGAATTGAGTTGCCTTTCCCTGCTCAAACAAATTAATTGCTGTTTGCCTCATTTCTCCAGTCAATGCTAGCTGGTCCATCACTCGCTTGGCTAGATTAATCTCATCAACAGTGACGCGTCCATCTGCTTTGGCAATATGCCCCATCACTGAGAACGTGGCGGTAAAAAATGCCATTTGAACACGATGCTGGTCTCCAGGACTTAAACCCTCTTCGTCATCCATTCCTTGCAAACCTTCATCGAACTGATGCCCGACCGACGCGCCAAGAATTGCCCCCAGGGGCCCACCCATCAGAAACCCAAATGCACCGCCTACTACTTTACCTAACCAACTCATTCTTTTCCGTCCTATCTATAACAGTTATAAATTATTTTAACATCTGATAGTGTCACCACCAATGTCATTAAGTAAATGAGAATTTTATCTTTTGTAGGGTGGATGAGCGCTAGCGTTATCCACCATTTTTCAAAGACTTGTTGGGTTACGCTGTCACTGACCCAAACTACATTTCCCTTAAGGGAGATGACATTGGTGTCACCTCTTTCGTCTATCTTTGATTTTAATGATAAAATATTATGATTTATATTCACAATTAATTAACCAGCTTTTTATGAATGCTCCAGCTGCACTTTTTGAATCATCACTTTCAAGGCTCAATCTACTTTCACGAGGCAAGGTCCGTGATATATACGAAATTGATGATAAACACTTACTTATCGTCACTACCGACAGATTATCAGCTTTTGACGTAGTGCTTCCAGACCCTATCCCTGGTAAAGGTCGTGTTTTGACCAGTGTTTCAAATTTTTGGTTCAAAAAAATGAAGGATGTGATTCCTAATCATTTAGCCGAGTTAACGCTAGAACAGGTTATTCCTGATGATGAAGAACGCGCACAAGTCTCAGGCCGTTCAATTATCGTTAAACGCCTAACCCCACTTCCTGTAGAAGCTATTGTTAGAGGCTACCTGATTGGCTCTGGCTGGAAAGATTACCAAAATACCGGCGCTGTTTGCGGCATCACTTTACCTGAAGGCTTAGAACAAGCTCAACAACTACCTGAAGCGATCTACACACCCTCTTCAAAAGCGGCTGTAGGTGATCATGATGAAAATATATCTTTTGAGCAAACCATCCCTTTATTAGGCGAAGAAATCGCTGAAAAAATCAAACAGGTCAGTCTGACGCTTTATACAGAAGCAGCCAAGTTTGCCAAAGAAAAAGGAATTATCATTGCCGATACCAAATTTGAATTTGGTCTGGATGATGACGGCACCTTATATTTAATTGATGAAGCACTAACCCCAGATTCATCAAGATTTTGGCCCGCCGAACAATATCAGGTCGGTATCAGCCCACCAAGTTTTGATAAACAATACATCAGAGACTATTTAGAAACCCTGGACTGGGACAAAACGGCACCAGGGCCCAGCTTACCAACTGAAGTAACTAAAGTTTGTGCGGCTAAATATGCTGAAGCTGAAGCCAAATTAACCCAGGCTTAAATAAATTGTCCCATTCGAATTGTAGAGACGTAGCATGCTACGTCTCTACGGTGCTATAGCACGCCATGCTCAGCAAAAGAATAGGGCAGTCCATCACCAATGATAAAATGGTCTAGTACTCTAATATCAAACAACAGCAACGACTGTTTCAGCTTTTCTGTAATCTGCCTGTCAGACTGACTGGGCTCATTAACGCCCGACGGATGATTATGAGCAAATATAACGGCCGCCGCATTATGAAATAGCGCTCTTTTTACCACTTCTCGCGGATAAACACTGGCACTATCAATCGTTCCTCTGAACAATTCCTCTAACGAAATAACTCTGTGTTGATTATCTAAAAACAAACAGGCAAAAACTTCATAGCCATAGCCTCGTAATTGCGCACTTAGATAAGCTCTTGTCGCTTCAGGACTGGTTAGTGCATCGCCACGCTGTATTATCTCTACAAAATGACGCTTAGCCATTTCTAAAACCGCTTGTAATTGCGTATATTTGGCACTACCCAGGCCTTTTGCCTGGCAAAACCGAGCTTGATCCGCACTTAACAACGCTTGTAAGGAGCCGAATTCAGAGAGTAAATCCTTGGCTAAATCTACCGCGGTTTTTCCTTTGATCCCCGTCCGTAAAAAAATAGCCAATAACTCTGCATCGGTTAATGCCTCAACCCCTTTTTGCAACAGTTTTTCTCTTGGACGCTCTTCCGCTGGCCAATCCTTAATAGACATAAATCTTCCACCCTAAAAATTCAAATGTCATGTTAGTAGATTTGGAAGTGAGGCTTTAGCCTCGCAGGTACTAATTAAGCGAGGCTAAAGCCTCACTTCCAAACAGTTTGTTATCATTTGCGATATTGTGCATGCCATT
>Ga0209495_1002435_pt1 | contig 12159 bp, 8 predicted proteins | sample EN1Hudsemesocosm_FD_184629 | JGI IMG/M metagenome (GOLD analysis project Ga0209495, IMG submission 184629) | Methane-oxidizing microbial communities from mesocosms in the Hudson Canyon - EN1E Hudson Canyon (SPAdes) (version 2) | ecosystem: Environmental > Aquatic > Marine > Cold seeps | place... | reverse complement strand
AAAAGCAGATTTTCTATTAGCACACTGTGAGAAGTTAGATATTTTACCTTCACAAGTGGTTGCTATGGGTGATGGTGCCAATGATTTGTTGATGATGGATGAAGCAGGATTGAGCATTGCTTATCATGCCAAACCCAAAGTACAGCAACAAGCAAGTACTGCACTAAATTATTGTGGACTAGATGGTGTGCTAGGTTTATTACAACTTAGTTAAAATAAAAACTTGAAATTTCCACGAACACCCCGATATACACAGACACTATAAATTATATTTAAAGAGGTTTTACAATGGACATAATGGATCACATCAAGCAGGCAATCGAAGGTAACGACATTATCTTGTTTATGAAAGGTTCGCCTGATTTTCCACAATGTGGTTTTTCAAGTCGTGCATCACAAGCTTTAGCTCAATGTGGCGCTGAATTTGCATATATTGATGTATTAGCTGAGCCAGAAGTACGTGCCAATTTACACCGTTATGCTGATTGGCCTACATTTCCTCAACTATATATTAAAGGTGAGTTAGTTGGCGGTTGTGACATTATCATGGAAATGTTTGAAAATGGTGATTTGAAAACAATGATTGATCAAGCTGCGAGTGAGTAAGTAAAACCATGAGTGATGAGCAAGATCATGACTGGCAAGGCGGTGAGTACGAAATAACTGTTGCACCAGTTAAGCCTGAATTAAAGCAGCCACCCAAATATAGGGTGCTGATGATGAATGATGACTATACACCGATGGACTTTGTGATTGAGGTGTTAGAAGGGTTATTTAGCATGGGGCATGAGAGTGCCACAAAGACTATGATGCAGGTTCATACTGAAGGTCAGGCTCAATGTGGTATCTTTACATTTGAGATTGCTGAAGCAAAAGTAGAGCAAGCTAATAGTTACGCACAGCAAAATGGTCATCCTTTGCAGTGCACCATGGAAGAAGAATAGTAGACTAAGTAAATATTGTCGGATAAAGAGGCAGAGAAATGCTAAGTAAAGAGTTAGAACAAACCTTAAGCCAAGCATTTAGTTATGCTCGAAAACGTTCTCATGAGTTTTTAACTATAGAACACTTGTTGCTTGCTCTATTGGAAAATGGCACCGCTCTAGCTGTGCTAACAGCTTGTGATGCTGATATTACTGCACTGCGACAAGATTTGAGTGATTTTCTTGCTGAGAATGTCAGCACTTTATCAGAAGATAGTGATAGAGAAACTCAGCCAACATTAGCATTTCAACGGGTTCTACAGCGTGCGGTGATGCATGTTCAATCTTCAGATGGTCGTGAAGTAACAGGTGCAAATGTACTTGTATCAATATTTTCTGAACAAAAGTCACAATCAGTTTATCTATTAGAAAAACAAGATATTGCACGTCTAGATGTAGTGAATGCCATTACATATAGTGTCGCAGATGAATCGACGGATACGCCATCTCAAGAAGCGTCTATAGAGCAAGATGGCGAGCAAGAAAGTAAAAGTCCACTTAGTTTATATGCCACAAATCTTAATGTATTAGCTCAAGAAGGTAAGGTCGATCCTCTGATTGGCCGAGCAGATGAGGTAGAACGTACCTTACAGATTTTATGTCGTCGACGAAAAAATAATCCATTATTTGTGGGTGAAGCAGGTGTAGGTAAAACTGCATTAGCAGAAGGCTTAGCACGACGTATTGTTCATGAAGAAGTACCTGAAGTACTTTCACAATCCGTTATATATTCACTAGATATGGGAGCTTTAGTTGCGGGCACCAAATATCGCGGTGACTTTGAAAAACGTTTAAAAGCATTATTACGTGAAATAAGTAAACAAGAACACGCCATCCTATTTATAGATGAAATTCATACATTGATAGGTGCAGGTTCTGCAGGCAATAGTGCGATGGATGCGGCGAACTTATTGAAACCATTATTGGCAAACGGTGAGTTGAAATGTATTGGTTCGACTACATTCCAAGAGTATCGAGGCATTTTTGAGCATGATCGTGCATTGGCTCGCAGGTTTCAAAAAATTGATGTGCCTGAACCATCAGTTGCTGAAACAATCCAAATATTGAAAGGTCTTAAACCCGGCCTAGAAGAGCATCACGATGTTCGTTATACCAATGCTGCTTTAGAGCAAGCTGCAGAACTCGCTGATCGACATATTAATGATCGTTTCTTACCTGATAAGGCAATTGATGTATTAGATGAAGTAGGGGCAGCACAACGCATTTTACCTAAATCAAGACGCAAGAAAATGATTGGTGTCACTGATGTGCAGAATATTGTTGCTAAGATAGCTCGTATTCCTGCTAAAACAGTTAATAATACGGATAAAGATAATTTACGTAGTCTCGATACTAATCTAAAACATGTCATCTTTGGTCAAGATGAGGCAATTTCAACATTGTCGTCGGCCATTAAAATGGCTCGCTCTGGCCTAGGTCATCCAGAACGTCCAACAGGTGCTTTCTTATTTGCAGGCCCTACTGGTGTCGGTAAAACAGAAGTTACGCGTCAATTAGCCCTTAATTTAGGGGTTGAATTGATTCGATTCGACATGTCAGAGTATATGGAAAGTCATACTGTTTCTCGCTTGATTGGTGCGCCTCCAGGTTATGTTGGTTATGACCAAGGTGGTTTGTTAACAGAAGCGGTTACAAAACAACCTCATGCCGTATTGTTACTTGATGAGATTGAAAAAGCACATCCAGATGTATTTAACTTACTCTTGCAAGTGATGGACCACGGTACGCTAACTGATAATAATGGTCGTAAGGCTGATTTCCGTAATGTAGTGCTCGTTATGACGAGTAATGCTGGTGCACAGGAAATGGGCAGGTCATCTATGGGCTTTACAGAGCAAGATCATCAAACTGATGGCATGGAAATCATTAAACGTGCATTCAGCCCTGAATTCCGTAATCGTTTAGATGGCATAATCCAGTTTAAACCACTCTCTCAAGATGCTATCTTACGTGTTGCTGATAAAGCGGTACTTGAGCTTGAAATGTTATTACAAGACAAAAATGTTACGCTTGAAATCGACAGTGAAGCTCGCCAGTGGCTAGCAGAACATGGCTACGATGTATCGATGGGTGCAAGACCGATGGCTAGACTTGTTCAAGAAAAGATTAAACGTCCATTAGCTGATGAATTATTGTTCGGACAATTAAGTGAAGGTGGCCATGTCAGAGTAGTACTTCGTGATGGTGAATTGGCACTTGATTTACTAACAGAAACCGAATCGGCATAGCACCCCCCATTTGGAGGGGGAGAGTACCTACTACTCGCTCTAAATGCCATATAGTGCAAAATAATAATTTACTTATTTTAAAAGTTATTCACTCATTAATTTCTGTTATGAATCTAATATCAAGGAAGCTTCGCTAAGTGGTTGATTTGTAATATTGATATCATAAGCTATTGATTTTAAATGGAAATTTAAAGGTGGTTAAAAAGTGACCATTTTGTGTGTGTGTCAATCATATGAGGCACTTACAGATTTTCAAAGTGCTTATCAACAGAGTTATCCACAGATAATGTGGGTAACTTTACAGTTTTATGACAGAGCAAAGTCTATGCCAACACGCCTATAATTCAATACCTTTTTGAGCTTGAATTCCGGCACGAAAAGCATGTTTAACATCATCAATGCGACTCACTGTATCAGCGACCTCAATGATCGCATCTGGTGCCCCACGACCCGTAATGATGACATGTTGCATATCAGGGCGATTAGCAAGATCTGCAATAATAGTATCAATATCAAGATATTTCATTTTGAGCACAATATTGAGCTCATCAAGTAATACGACATCGATAGTAGGATCGCTCAATAACCGTTTACAAACTTCCCAACCAGCTTCTGCCGAAGCAATGTCTTGTTCTAGATTTTGTGTGTCCCAAGTGAAACCATCCCCCATGACATGATATTCAACTTCATCAGGAAAACGACGGAAGAAGGTTTCTTCTCCAGTACTACAAGCACCTTTAATGAATTGCACAATACCCACTCGCATATTATGACCTAGCGCACGAGCAACCATGCCAAAGCCAGAAGAGCTTTTACCTTTACCATTACCTGTTATAACGAGCAATAAGCCTTTATCTTTGTCAGCTTGCTGAATAGATGAATCAACAACCGACTTTTGTCGTTCCATACGATGTTTATGGCGATCTGATTTATGGTTAGTCATGATGGTAGTACTGAGAAAATAAAGAGGTAGGCTAACAAATTACTTGACATAAATGGTAGGAATATTTATATTCCGCGACTACTTCAGGTTCCTTAGAAGTTCGTTCTAGGGTTAAACGGGAAGTTGGTTCAATGCCAACACTGCCCCCGCAACGGTAAACATTGAAAGCAAATCGACAGCCACTGTGTGTTTAAACATGGGAAGGTGATTTGTTTAGTGAAATTACAATGTAAGTCCGGAGACCTGCCTGAAGTTTCATCGTAATACATCTGTATTACGTTTATCGATTTTTGGAGCGCGGGTGAGCGACTCCTAGGAGCAATAATGAAACAATCAACAAGGCTTTTTGCCTTACGTGCCTCTGCACGTCTTACTTTAGTAGTACTTGCAGCTTCAAGCTTTAGTGCAAATGCAGCAGAACCTTTAGAATCAATCACGGTGACGGCTAATAGAATGCCATCTGAAAATGTTTTGGCTGCCATAACAGTTATTACTCGTGAAGATATTGAGAGATTACAACTCACTGATTTGCCAACGTTATTATCTCGTCAACCGGGTATTGATATCGCAATATCAGGTGGTACTGGAAAACAAAGTAGTATTTTCATGCGAGGGACTAATTCTAACCATGTATTGTTATTGGTTGATGGTGTTAAGTGGTATTCAGCCACAACGGGCTCACCATCTATCCAAGACTTCCCTGTAGAACAAATCGACCATATTGAAATTGTTCGTGGTCCACGTTCAGGCTTATATGGTGCTGAAGCTATCGGTGGTGTTATCCAGATCTTTACAAGAAAAGGTCAGCAAGGTATCACGCCCTATGCCAAAGTTAGCTATGGCACACATGATTCAAAACAAGCGACAGTGGGAATGAGTGGCGGCAATGAAACGACTAGTTATAATGCTAGTTTTAGTCATCAATCAACAGATGGAATTAGTAGTATCAAGCTAAATAATCCTGATAATGATGGCTATAGGAATAATAGTATTTCCCTAAACCTTAATCATAATTTTAGTGACATTTTTAATGTGGGTGTCAATTTCATGCGTGCAAATGGATTCAATGAGTACGATAGTGCATTTGATGCAACAGGTATCTACAAAGAAGAAAGTATTCAGCAAGTTATGGGCCTCAAAGCAATACTAGATATTACTGAATTATGGCAAGTCACTTTGAACCTATCAGAATCACGCGATGAACGTGATGATTTTACTTATGGTGAAACGAATACTCGTCATCGTTTTACTTCATTAAGTAATTTACTACATTTGTCTGAAAACCAGAGCTTGAATATAGGTGCTGATTTTAGTGTCGATGATGTTGATGGTGACACGACTTATAACGAAACTTCACGAAATAACAAAGCAGGGTTTATAACTTGGCAAGCTAATGTGGCTAAAAATAGCTGGTTATTAAGTGTGAGACATGACGACAATGAAGCATATGGTACTCATAATACGGGAACAGCAGAGTGGAGTTATAAACTTAGCAATGGATTAAATATCGTTGCGATGACTGGAACTGGCTTCAAAGCACCCACATTTAATGATCTATATCATCCGTTTGGTAGTAACCCAGACTTAAAACATGAAGAGTCAAAAAGTTTTGGTTTAGGTCTAACAGGTAGTTTTAATAATACCAGTTGGGGGGTACACGCTTATCAGACAAAAATTAATGATCTTATTCAGGCGAATGCTCCTTCGTACATTCCTGAAAATGTTGCTGAAGCTAAAATAAAAGGTATTGAGCTAGATTTAACTACTGAGTTAGCAGGTTGGGACTTAGCCCTAAATACATCATTCTTAAAACCTGAAGATGAGCAAACAGGCAATATTCTAGCCCGAAGAGCACAACGTTTAGCTAGTTTTAATGCTGATAAAAAATGGGGTGATTTTTCTGCAGGTGCAGGTTGGAAGCTAAGAGGTCATAGCTTTGATAATGCTGCAAATACAACACGCCTCGGAGGCTATGGCATAGTAGATTTACGCTCAGCGTATCGATTTGATCAAGCTTGGTCGGCTCAATTAAGTGTTAGTAACTTGTTTGATAAAAAATACGAAACAGTTAATAACTACAATAGTCTTGATCGTACAGTGATGTTGACTCTTTCATATAAACCATAGTTTTGATCTAAATCACGGTTAGTCTCAAAAGGGTTTCAAAACAGTTACCTTTTTGGGACTAAGCCGTTATTATGGTGCATTTATATATTTGGTAATATCTACAAATGCATCATAGCACTTCAACTGACGAGCTGGACTCAGCTCAGCAACCACAGCTGAAAAAATACTTTATTACGATCACCTTGATCATCGTCTTAGCTATTGTCTTTGGTCAACTGTACCAAGACTTCCATCGCAAGCAAGAGCATTTAGATTCCAAGCGTATTCATTCCCATCACCAGCAGGCTGAATTAGTTTCAGAATTGATGAATAACTTATTGTTGTTACGAGAGTACGACAATATGAATGCGGTATTAGCCGAAACTACGACAAGAAAATTACTTCACAATACAAAGCAAACCATACTTACTCAAGATCGCCTGACGATTGCCTTTGAAGAACGTCTCCTCACTCATGATAATGAACTGTTAGCGGCTCAAGAAAGAGCGTTGGCAGCTTATGTTGATGAGCTTATTTTGATTCTTAATAACGTATTAGTGTTAGTAGAGTCCGATACTATTAGTAGTGACACCATTGAGTCACAATATCAGTCGATTTTATTCAAATACAATCAATTTCAAGATGAAAGTGAACGTTTTGTTGAAAAACTAAGTGATTATCTTGAAGAAGAATCTTATGAGCACCGTATGATTCTATGGGGGGTGGTTTTCATCATTATTGTTCTGGTTATTGTTGTTGGGTTTATGTTTTACCGCTTTGTTTCAGGTTTGGTTAATCGAGACTTTCAATTACTTGCCGAAGATAATCTCCTAAGGAAGAAAAAAGAACAAGAATCAGCAGAGCACGCTCAACTAATGTTCGACCAGCAGATGAAAATGCGGTCTATTTTAGATTCTACTGTCGATGCCATTATTACTATTACAGAAGATGGCAATATTGATTCATTTAATAAAGCTGCAGAGACCATGTTTGGCTACCCAGCGGAATATATTATAGGTAAAAGCGTTAAAAACCTGATGATGGAACCCTATGCCTCTGAGCATGATGACTACTTTAGTCATCATGCTCAGACAGGTGACAATAGTATCTTTGGCCAAGGGAGAGAAGCTGTCGCTAAGCGTGTCGATGGCAGTGAATTTCCGATATATATGTCAATTAATGAAATAAAAGCATCAGAACCAAAATTATTTACGGGCATTATTCAGGATATTTCCCGATGGAAAAAATCTGATACTAAATTACAACAAACGATGGCGGAGTTACGAGGTAAGCAAGAGCTATTAGAGAATGAGGAAGTAATTGCTCGCCATGTTTTTGAAAATATTACTGCTAGCAATAATGATAGCTTGCCAGAAATATCCTCATGGTGTGAACCTATGGGGACATTCAGCGGAGATCTAATGCTCTCTACATTGTTACCATCAGGCGCTCTAAGGGTGATTTTATGTGACTTTACAGGACATGGTCTGCCGGCAGCTTTAGGTGCTGTACCCGTATCATCTATTCACAGCGCTATGGCACAAAAAGGTTTGCCCTTAGAAATTCTGATGGAAGAATTAAATAGTAAATTAAATACACTATTACCAACAGGTATTTTCTGTTGTATTGCAGGAATTGATATTGATGCAACTCGAACATTTGCTCGTATTTGGAACGCAGGGCTACCTGATGTCATATTTATCGGTAAAACAGGTGAAATAAAACAGAAAATTAAGTCTAAACACTTACCTCTTGGCGTAGCCGATTATCAAGCAGATGAAATGCATTGTGAGGATATACGCCTAGAAACAGGTGATGCTATTTATATCTATAGTGACGGCATAACCGAAGCTGAAAATCAGGCTGGCGATATGTTAGGTCAAGCAAATTTTGAGCAAATTTTGGCGACTGAAATAGATGAAAATGGTCGGTTAATGGATATTAGAAGTACGGTCAATAGATTCATGGATGGCACAGCTCTAACAGATGATCTTTCACTAATAGAAGTAAAAACACTAGTCACAATGGAAGATATTACCTTAGAATCGTAGCTTATTCTGATTATTAGTGGCCCAAAAATGACTGATTCCTATAAAGAACAAGGCTTTGCAACTCGTGCTGTTCGCGCAGGACAACAACGAACTCATGAAAATGAGCACTCAGAACCCATGTTTCTCACATCAAGTTATGTATTTGATAATGCTGAGCAGGCCGCTGCTCGTTTTGCTGGTGATGAGCCCGGCAATATTTATTCACGCTTCACCAATCCAACAGTACGCACATTTGAACAGCGCTTAGCATCATTAGAAGGTGCTGAGTCAGCAGTGGCAACCTCATCTGGTATGTCAGCTATTTTATCGACATTTATGGGCTTATTATCTGCTGGTGATCATATTGTTTCCTCACGCAGTATTTTCGGAACAACACGGGTACTGTTTGATAAGTACTTAGCAAAATTTGGAGTGGAAACTGATTATGTTGCTTTAACAGACCTTGAAGACTGGCAACAAGCAATCAAGCCAAATACAAAGGCCTTATTTTTAGAAACGCCTTCAAACCCAATGAATGAAGTGGCTGATTTGGCTACATTGTCAGCTTTAGCCAAAGCTCATGGTTGTTTATTGATTGTTGATAATTGTTTTTGTACACCAGCATTGCAACAACCTCTTGCTTTAGGGGCTGATATTGTTGTGCACTCGGCAACAAAATATATTGATGGTCAAGGACGTTGTGTGGGTGGAGCGGTGGTAGGCGATGCACAACTGGTTGGCGAAGAAGTGTATGGGTTCTTGCGTACGGCTGGGCCAACAATGAGTCCATTTAATGCGTGGACATTCCTCAAAGGTCTTGAAACACTTGAGTTAAGAATGAATGCTCACTCAGCAGCAGCACTGCAGTTGGCGAAGTGGCTAGAAGAGCAACCAAACGTGACTCATGTATTTTATGCTGGATTACCAGACCATCCTCAGCATGAGCTTGCAAAAAAGCAGCAGTCTGCATTTGGTGGCATTATTGCATTTGAAGTGAAAGGTGGACAAGAAGGGGCTTGGAAACTTGTCAATTCGACACAATGGTTATCAATCACTGCTAACCTCGGCGATACAAAAACAACCATTACTCACCCCGCAACAACAACGCATGGCCGGTTGACAGAAGAGGCTCGTGCTGAAGCAGGAATTACTGATGGCATGTTACGAATTTCTGTTGGTCTAGAATCAGTTGAAGATATTCAAGCTGATTTACAACATGGATTAGGATTACTTTAAGATTTAAAATAATAGGCATAAAACCTGCATAAAACATAACCAAGTTTATCTATACGTCAGATAACCGTCTTTATTTTTCAGTCGGTTAGCAGATGTAAGTAATAAAAAACAATAGGTTATAAGTTTATGCTTCGTTTTGGAAAAGTTGTCAGTCTTTTGATGTTATTGGTATTAATAATGCCAATGCGGCAAGTTTACGCCACTAGTACTGAGCCTGTAAGTGATGTCAGAATCTTAATTGATGTCTCTGGCAGCATGAAAAAGAATGATCCAAGTAACCTCCGCTCTCCTGCATTAAGACTTATTGTTGGTTTATTGCCAGATGATGCGAAGTCAGGTGTGTGGACATTTGGACAATACGTCAATATGTTGGTGCCATTCCGTGAAGTTAATGATGCATGGAGATTAGAAGCAGAGCGGCAATCAACGCAAGTGCATTCATATGGTTTATTTACTAATATCGAACAAGCATTAAATAAAGCCACAGCAAATCAAAAAGGGAACAACCCTAAGTATCGACGTAGTGTGATTTTGTTGTCAGATGGTTTAGTTGATGTATCGACTAACATCGATACGAACCAAACATCACGTCAACGTATTATTGATGACATCGTCCCAAGATTAAAGAAAGCAAATGTATCAGTTCATACCATTGCCTTATCAGATACGGCTGATCATGAATTATTACGATCCATTTCCTTAGCGACAGATGGCTGGTATGAGCAAGTTGATACTGCCGACGCTTTGCAGCGGGTCTTTTTACATTTGTTTGAAAAAGCAGCTAAACGCGATACGGTTCCTTTATTAGAAAATAATTTTAAAATTGATGATAGCGTTAGCGAAATGACACTATTGGTTTTCAAACGAGAAGGAGCAAAAGAAACAATATTACTGCTACCAGATCAATCACGAATTAGTGTTAATGAGAGACCTAATAATGTACGTTGGCATGATGAAGAAAATTATGATTTGATCACTGTAGATAATCCATTATCAGGTGATTGGCAGATAGATGCTGACGTTGATCCAGATAATCGAGTGATGGTGGTAACAGATTTAAAACTACAAGCAACAGACTTGCCTAATAATATCTTGATTGGTGAAACATTTGATTTTGATGCAAGTTTGACCGAAAAATCTGAAATAATTGTTAGACAAGATTTCTTGAAATTAGTAGATGCACAGCTAAAAGAAGAATCGGAAATAACAGATGCAGTTGAAACTAGCTTGAACGAAGCTCAGAAAGAAGGTGTATATCGGACACATGTTGGAGAAGCATTCCAGCCAGGTCGAAATGATGTCGTTATTACTTTCAAAAGTGCTACATTTGAGCGAGAACGCAGACAAAGCATTAATGTTGTGGAAACACCATTTGAGATTAATGCTGAACAGTTAGGCGATCAAGAAACTCGTACTCACCGATTAACGTTAAAACCTGATGTGGACTTAATTAAGACAGATAAACTCACCATTGCGGCAATGCTCACAGCCGAAGATGGCAGTGAATGGTCATATGATGTAATGCAAAGCTCTGAACTGGAATGGCAGTTAACATTGGCTGATTTAGAAGAGGGCCAGGAATATAGTGTGGCTCTTCAAATTCGAGGCGAAACAGTGAAAGGACGCAGTTTATTCTTAACACCAGAGGCGATTATTTTAGAAGATAAATTGTTTGTGCCTGAGCCCGAAGAAGTCAGCGAAGAATTAGAACAAACTATTGGTGAAGAACAAACAGAAGATGAAGTTATAGATAATGAAGAGTTGATGCCAGAGTCAATTATTGATGAGATGGCAGAAGATGAAGACTATTTATTGACTGAAATAGATGATGAATTATCTGGGGACGACGAATTACCATTTGATGAGAATTTCGATATGAGTAATGACCCTGTTTCTAGTGAGAGTGGAGCGTTGTCACCAGCAAGTAAATTAGCGGTTGGCAATGGGATTATTCTTTTCCTAGTTGTGATGGCAATATTCTTCTGGCGACGTAAAAGTTCAGCCAGTACAAATCCAGGAGATCAATTATAAATGGATATGACAGACCCAATTTTACAAATGTTGGCTTACGAGTTAGCAGCAATTTTCGCAGCCCTAAGCATTTGGCTTATCTTACGTGCGAGTAAGAAAAATAAGGCAACGAATGAGGCCGCTTCAAAAGCAGTAAAAAGATTAAAAAGATCTAAAGAGAAGCGGGTTGAAGCTTTAATGGAAGTCTTGGCTGATAAGTATGATTTGCATGGTGAAGCCTTAAATCAAAAAGGAACGGAACTCCAAGAACGAGAACAGCAAATATACAAAACAATATTAAAACTATTCGTTGAGCAAGATAGTAAATCTTTAATTTCTTTTTCAGGTCAATTAGAGGATGCGATAAATGCTTGTTTAGATTTATTACCTATTGGTGGACTAGTTGATGTTGAAAACGCTAGTGATTCACCAGAGCTAAGTGAAAAAATATCAGAAATGAGTTCGAAATTAGACTTGTTAATAGCACAAGAAAAACAGGTTGAGATTTCACAAGATATTGTTACCGAGACCGAGACCGAGACCGAGACCGAGACCGAGACCGAGACCGAGACCGAGACCGAAGCAGAAGCAGAAGCAGAAGC
>Ga0209495_1002431_pt1 | contig 12167 bp, 11 predicted proteins | sample EN1Hudsemesocosm_FD_184629 | JGI IMG/M metagenome (GOLD analysis project Ga0209495, IMG submission 184629) | Methane-oxidizing microbial communities from mesocosms in the Hudson Canyon - EN1E Hudson Canyon (SPAdes) (version 2) | ecosystem: Environmental > Aquatic > Marine > Cold seeps | place... | reverse complement strand
CTTTAAACTGATCTAAGTCTAAAAATAATAAGGCATTTTCATGTTCGTAGCGGATGGCGGTTTGTAACGATTTTTCAAATTCCTCGGTAAATTTCCGACGGTTGCAGAGATCAGTAAGTGGATCATGCTCCGCCATCCAGACGATGCGTTTTTCAGCCGCTTTTTTCTCGGTCATATCCAAACCAACGGATAAGATGACTGCTTCGTGTAAACCTCCCTCAATACGAGAATGTAACCAGGAGATTTCTTTAATATGGTCTTCATGGTCGATCAGTTCGGCATCTTGCTGTGCAATAGGTAGGTTGTTGGCGAGCAATTCCTTAAAATAGGACTGTGCTTCAGTCCAATTTCCAGCTGGAAACATACGTGAAACAGGGGTGTTAATGACATCCTTTTCTTTATACCCCGTGACTTTCTCCGCGAAATCATTAAATAAAGTGATTTCAAAGTTTTTATCGATAGTGAAAATAATTAGTTGGGCGGTATCAAGTAAGCTTTTCGCAAAATCACGTTCATTTTCTAGTTCGGTATTTTGAGCTCGAATAACTTTAGCGCGTTGATCAACATTGGCATCAAGCTGTTCTAAAACACTGGTCAATTGCAAGGTGGCAAAGTGCAATTGACTGATTTCATGATGTTTGGAATTGCTCTCTAATCGTTGAAATGTATCTTTTGCTTCATCATATTTTTTTGATGAGAGTAGGGGCAAGGTATGTGTAATTTGTTCTAGATGATCGAGCGGCCGAGATAATTCTAAGTAACTACGAGTCGCAAATAATAGCGCCAACAACAGTAACAGTACAACTGCGATGCCAAAATAGATAAAGAGATCTAGCTGAACGAGTCGAATGCTATCTGATTGAGTATAAGTGACATAACCCGCGATTAAGATGGTGGCGAAACCGGAGATAAAAATACTGGTAAAGGTATTCATGGCTGATTGCCATTGAAGACTATCTCGAGAAATTGAAGCCATTAGCACTCATACTCCAGAACGGTAAGCCGTTAAGGGATTATGGCATAAAAAATATAAAACAAAAGCCCTTTAGTTTATTTATGTTCATCTTGCGATACTTTAACTAAGATCCAGTCTAAAAAACGGTGTGGTAATAAGCGTTTGAGCACCGCAAATAAATACGTTGGAAAAGTAACGTAATAACGAATTTTTGGCCGTTTGCTTTCAATCGCATGAAGCAACTTATTCACCACAGCCTCTGGACCTAATGTAAAGGGTGCTGCAGGGCCTTGTTTTGTTAATCGTTGTTCCATAACTTCATAGACATCACGGTGAGGGCTAGTATCTTTATTAATAAACTGCTGATATTTGCTAAAGGCATTAGCTCTAAAGCGACTAGTGATAGGCCCTGGTTCAATCAGGCTAATATGAATATTGGTATTGTGTAACTCGAGCCTTAAGGTATCGGCCAAACCTTCTAAGGCATATTTACTGGCGTTATAAGCGCCTCGGTAGGCCATTGATACAAAACCTAATACGGAGCTGTTATAAATGATTCGCCCATAACCCTGTTTTCGCATATGAGCGATGATGAGATTAGTAAGTTCTTGTGTACCAAATACATTAGTTTCGAACTGTTGCCGTAAGACGTCTCGGCTTAAGTCTTCTACCGCCCCAGGTTGACCAAAAGCAGCATTATTGAACAATACGTCAATTTGATTATTGAAGTGCTGTAAGGTGAATGACACTGCTTGTTGAATCGATTCGCTATCTGTGAGGTCTAATAATGTGCTGGTAATTCCCTTTTGTTGTAATGCAATTGCATCTTCCGTTTTTCTCACCGTAGCAATAACGTTATAACCTCGTTGCTGGCATATTTCTGCCGCACAGGCACCGATTCCGCTCGAACAGCCCGTGATTAAAATATTAATCATTTTGTATATTCCTTATGAATACGCTATGGTCGTATTACAACATAGTAAATTGTGAGTTAGGATAAATATTCCAATGGAATGACCGTTAAATGCTATAGTCGCTGCCGTGAAAAAAGTATCTATCCACCATGACTAAAAATATTAGCCAACTAGATTACGAGCATTTTAAAACCTTTCTTGAGGATGCCTGCGGCATTATTTTAGGTGAAGGTAAGCAATATTTGATTGTTAGTCGTCTGACAAAATTATTACGCCAAGAAAATATTGCGAACGTAACTGAGTTGTTGGCCATTCTAAAACGTGGACATCCACGGCACATTCAATCTGCAGTTATTGATGCCATGACCACTAATGAAACCTCATGGTTTCGTGATCGTACGCCGTTTGATGCACTGGCAAAATCAGTTTTTCCCGAATTAGATAAAAAAGGTGTTGGCCAAATTCGTATTTGGTCATCGGCCTGCTCTTCTGGTCAAGAGCCATATACCATCAGCATGAGCATTAGCGAATATTTAAAATCTGCCCCCTCTAGTGCGCTCAAGAATAGTCAAATTGTTGCTACTGATATTTCGCTTAGTATGTTGGCCGAAGCAAAGTTGGCTGAATATGATGCTGGGATTTTAGGTCGAGGATTGTCGGATGAACGCAAGCGACTCTTTTTTCAAGCTAAAGACGATCGCTGGCAAGTCATCGCTGACGTTAAACGTCGAGTTAGCTTTTTTGAACAGAACCTCCTAATGGATTATGGCCGCTTAGGTAAGTTTGACATTATCTTTTGTCGAAATGTATTGATCTATTTTGCTGCTGAGCTTAAGTCTGACATTTTACAACGCATGGCAAAATCGCTTAATCCAGGAGGTTTGTTATTTCTTGGAGCATCAGAAACCATTACTGGTTATAGCGATGCTTTTGAAATGATCCGTAGCCCTAATGGTGTGTATTACCGTTTAAAATCTTAGATTTTAAGATTGTTCAATAGAGTTGGCTTTTGTCGGTATTGTGTCTTCCTCTTTTAATGGTTCACATAAACCTAGCCAACTACCAAAGCGATAACACAGTCGTTTGATCAAGCGCCATAATCGTGGCAATAACCAAATCATGATTAAAATAAACACGATTAACGCGATAATAAACAAGGCCGGATGATAGAGCGCGGCCCAAAGACCACCAATGACCAGCAAATCTTCACTAATAGAAGCAGTCCAATTACTGAATGGTTCTGGTGAGGTATTGATAAGCAGGCGCCCACCAGATTTTGTGGCATGACTACCTGTTGCTAATGCACCGCCTAATAAAGCAGCTGATAATTCAACGGCAGGCGTGACATCACCGACCGCTGTTGCTGCCAACATGGCACCTGCCGGAATGCGGATAAAGGTATGAATAGAGTCCCAAGCTGAATCAACACCAGGAATTTTATCGGCAAAAAATTCGACACAATACATAAAACCGGCAGCAGACATCACCATCGGGTTGCTTAAAACATCTAATTCGGCCGGTAAATTGATATTACCTGTTGTGCCCATATAACCAAGCATAAAAAGAGTGGCGTATAAGTTGATACCACTGGCCCATGCTGCGCCCATGCTAAGTGCAATTACACTGACTGCATCCATTTCATTGTCTCCAGTTTGTTATAGTGACGTTTTTAATATGTGATAGAGATCAACACGATGATACCGCGAACTGAACTTCTATCCTATCTTGAGACGCTTTTGGAACCCAATCGGTTCCAAGATTATTGTCCTAATGGTCTTCAGGTTGAAGGGTGTGCACAAGTTCAAACTTTAGTAACCGGCGTCACTGCGAGCCAGGACTTGATCGAAGCAGCTTTAGATCTTGGGGCGGATACCCTCATGGTTCATCATGGTTATTTCTGGCGAGGCGAAGATGCAAGAGTGATTGGCATCAAACAAAAACGTCTTAAACAATTGTTGCTAAATAACGTTAATTTAATCGCGTATCATCTGCCCTTGGACGCTCATCCTTCCTTAGGTAATAATGCACAGCTATCCCAGTTATTAGACTTTGAAGTAGATGGACGAATTTCAGGCACCGGCGATCCGGCTTTGGCGATGTGTGGTTGTTTAGCCGAACCTTTATCTGTTCCTGAGTTAACAGATCATTTAAGACAAAAATTACAACGTGAACCTTTAGTCATACAGACACATGATCGCCCGATGACTACGATAGGTTGGTGCACGGGAGCGGCACAAAACTATATTCAACAAGCCGCAGATTTGGGTTTGGATGCCTTTTTAAGTGGCGAAATTTCAGAGCAAACTGTGCATTTGGCACGAGAGTTGGGCATTAATTACTTTGCTGCAGGCCACCATGCAACGGAGCGATATGGCGTATTAGCCTTGGGAGAACATTTAGCTCAACAGTTTGATTTGCAGCACCAGTTTATCGATATAGATAATCCGGTTTAAACTTAGAGCAATGCTATTGGTATTAACCAAGGGAATTAGGACCTTTGATGATTGAATTATTAACAAAAATAAAAACATTTTTTCAAATAACACTTTGGCAAGAAGTATCAGAGCAATCACATGCTATTTGGCGCTGGTTGATAAATACCTTACGTTTTTCTTCCATCATGGTTCGAGAGCTTGCCACGGGAGAATTGAACTTACGTGCCATGAGTTTGGTATTTACAACGTTACTATCATTGGTACCGTTAATCGCCGTGGCTTTTTCAGTATTAAAAGCATTTGGTGTACATAACCAAATAGAGCCTGTTTTGTTGAGTGTGCTTGAACCGCTGGGTGATAAAGGAATAGAAATAACCGCGAATATCATTGGTTTTGTGCAAAATGTAAAAGTTGGAGTATTGGGCTCAGTTGGTGTTGCAATGCTGTTTTATACCATCATTGCTTTAGTACAAAAAATTGAAAATGCCTTTAATTTTGTTTGGCGAGTTAAAAGGCCTCGGACATTGGCGCGTCGATTTACCGATTATTTAAGCGTGGTGATGATAGGACCGGTGTTGGTATTCACTGCATTGGGTCTTGCGGCAACGGCTTTAAACCATAACGTTGTTCAGCAACTACAGGCCATTGAGCCCTTCGGAACCTTAATTTTATTTGCAACAAAATCAATACCCTATTTAATGATTATTTCTGCTTTTACCTTCCTATATAAATTTATTCCTAATACGCAAGTTAAATTGCTACCGGCCTTGATTGGGGCCACTGTGGCAGGTGTGATGTGGGTCAGTGTTGGGGTGGTATTCGCAAAATTTGTTGCCTCATCGTCCAGTTACACGGCTATTTATTCAAGCTTTGCGATTTTGTTTTTCTTTATGATTTGGTTGTATTTAGCATGGCTGATCTTATTGGTTGGTTCGCAAGTGGCTTTTTATCTACAACATCCCAAACTTGTTCGTGTGGGGGGGCAATCAAATAGTTTAAGTCCGCGATTACGAGAAAAAGAAGGCTTGTGGTTAATGACGGTTATTGCCAGACAATTTCTGCAGCAAAAAGCGGCAATGACATTGGATGATTTAGAGCAAGAAACGGGCTTAAGCAGTGATGCTGTAGAAGAATTGTTACTTACTTTAGAACGTGGAAATTTATTGGTTGAGCTTGTTGGTGAAGATGTTCGTTATGTTCCCGCTCAGGATATTGGCAGTATAGGTGTTGCAGCAATTTTACAATGTTTACGCACCGCGGAAGAGTCAGATGAAATAGCCATAAAAAGTTTAGCTACGCCAGCCATTGAGCAAGTGTTGCAACAGCTTGATGATGCACAGTCACCTGTTTTGACAGCATTGACCTTAAAGGACTTAGCGAAAGGCAATACAGTACATGCGAACTAAAGAGATGTCGGCATTGGCAGGAAAACAAATTGTTGTTGGAGTAACGGGCAGCATTGCGGCTTATAAAGCAGCAGATTTAGTAAGGCGACTTCGAGAAGCAGGAGCAGAATTAAGGGTAGTGATGACCAGAGCTGCCTGTGAGTTTATTACACCGTTGACTTTGCAAACATTGAGTGGCCATCCCGTTGCGATTGATTTACTCGATGCAGATCAAGAGTCAGCGATGGGACATATCACCTTAGCTCGTTGGGCTGATTGGATCTTAGTTGCACCCGCCAGTGCGGATATTATTGCCAGACTAGCGCATGGCCGTGCTGATGATTTATTATCTGCTTTGATATTAGCAAGTGAGTCCCCACTTGCAATTTCACCGGCGATGAATAACAAGATGTGGTCAAATCAAGCAACGATTGATAACCTAGCATCATTAAGAAAACGTGGCGTGCAAGTATTAGGTCCTGGCAGTGGTGATCAAGCCTGTGGAGAACAAGGCGAAGGCCGGTTATTAGAACCGGTAGACATTGTTGCTGAACTGAATCAATTATTAGTGCCTAAAAAACTGCAAGGTAAACGAGTATTAATTACCGCTGGGCCGACTTTTGAAGCGATTGACCCGGTAAGGTTTATAGGCAATAGAAGCTCAGGAAAAATGGGTTTTGCTGTGGCTCAAGCAGCGATTGAAGCTGGCGCTGAAGTAACATTGATTGCTGGCCCAGTTGCTTTGGCGACACCAACCGGAGTGAAGCGAATTGATGTTGAAACGGCACAAACTATGTTTGAAAAAGTGATGGCAGCAGTGAATGAGCAAGATATTTTTATTAGCTGCGCTGCCGTTGCTGATTATCGACCTGCGAAAGCGATGGACAAAAAGATAAAAAAAACACAGCAAGAAACATTAAAAATAGAGTTGGAACCGACTATAGATATAGTTACTGAGGTTGCTCAACAAGAGGCAAAACTATTTGTTGTCGGTTTTGCTGCTGAAACACAGGATATTAGTGTCAACGCACAAGAAAAATTGCAGCGCAAAGGATTAGATATGATTGCTGCAAATCAAGTAGGTAAAGACATGGGCTTTGCTGTTGATCAAAATGCATTAGACGTATTTTGGAAAAATGAAACACAACATATAGCACTGGCACCAAAAGCCCAAGTAGCTAGAGATTTAATGACCTTAATTATTGAGCAATATTATGCAAAAGATTCAATTAAAACTGCTTGATTCACGATTGGGCGAAACGATAGATTTACCCAATTACGCAACATCGGGTTCTGCAGGTTTAGATTTAAGAGCCTGTTTAGATGAAAATATTGTATTGTCAGCTGGTGAAACAGTCTTGATTCCAACGGGACTGGCGATACATATTGATGATCCCAGTTTGGCTGCCGTATTATTACCTCGTTCGGGCCTAGGTCATAAACATGGCATTGTATTAGGCAATTTGGTTGGTTTAATAGATAGTGATTACCAAGGCCAAGTGTTTGTCTCTTGCTGGAATCGGGGACAGACAGAGTTTGAAATTGTTATAGGTGAACGTATCGCACAGATGGTATTTGTACCTGTTGCCCAAGTTACCTTTGAACAAGTAGATGAGTTCACAAGTTCAGAGCGTGGCACAGGTGGTTTTGGTCATACTGGACGACATTAAGATGTTTGGGAGTGCAAAGGGTAAGGAATGAAAGGATTAGAAAAGCTTACGGTAAGATTTGGTGGTCAGCCTGTTGCGATTTTAACCATAGTGTTAAGTTGCGTGGCGGTGGTTGTTGGGATTTTTTGGCAATACCAGCACGGGAATAGTCAATACCAAAACCTGCAAACCGAATCGCAACAACGAACAGCAAAACTCGTAGTTTCAGCTGTTACGGCACGCGCTAAAACGCTTATGCAACAGGTCGCTTCCGCAGCAAAATCAACGGATATTGCTCGTGCTTTAGTCAATCAAGATGTCGCTGAAATTAAAGCTCAACAAGCAATATTAAGCTCCTTATACCCAAATGCATATAAAGTCTGTTTGATTGCAGCAGATGTTGACCAACCCGATCCAAATTCTTGTTTGCCGATTACTTTTGCGACCTTGAATGGCCTGCGACAAGCTAAGAAAAATGGCAGTGCTGCGATGGGTATACTTGGCCTTGGCACCGCCGATGCGTATTTATTGTTAGCAAATCGCATTGTAGATTCAAATGAAAAAGTGGTCGGTGTTTTATTAGTGGCTTTAGCACCAGATGTTGTTCAGCAGTTGTTATTAGATGAGTTTGGTGCTGATGCATACGTGGAACTACAACAAGGTAGCAAACAAGTTATCAAGGTGAGTAGTACCGGCAATGCACAATGGAAAAAAGGCAAAGCTGGGATTATCCAGGCTATTCCCAATAGCCATTGGCAAATAGCCTATTGGCCAGAAACTAAACAAAGCCCAAGTTTGCCGATTGTTTTGATGGCCTTATTGTTGATTATATTGACAGGCTTGTGGTTTTTGCGTGAAACCTGGCAACGGCTGTTATTAAAACAAGATATAAAAACGCTACGTAGGCAACTGAAAGATTTTCAAAAAAGTACCTTAAGACCAAAATATCCAATGGCAGATGTTTTATTACAAGATGTGGTTGATGATATTCAAACAATGGGGCGTGAAGATATAAAACCCCAAAAAGAAGCAGCGAAGCAACAGACTACAAATGATAAACCTGCAGATGGCAGCAAAACCGAACAATCATCTGAAAATACCTTGCCTGCAATATCACACGTCGATGCCAGTATTTTCAAACCCTATGATATCCGAGGAATCGTGGGAGAAACGATTAATGAACAGACTTTCAGGATTCTTGGTCGAGCTATTGGTAGTGAAGCTCTAGCGCAACAACAATCACGCTTAGTGGTAGCACGAGATGGTCGTTTGTCGAGTGATAGTCTTGCAAAAGCATTAATAGAAGGCATTGTCGCCAGTGGTTGCAGTGTGCTTGATATTGGCAAAGTGCCAACACCGCTGATGTATTTTGCTTGTGAAGTTTTGGGCACTCAATCTGGTGCGATGGTCACGGGCAGTCATAATCCAGCAAATTACAATGGTTTGAAAATTGTCTTGGCAGGAAAAACCTTAGGTGGGGCAGATGTTCAAGCCTTATATCGGCGTATAGAAAAAGAAGATTTTGCCAGTGGTCAAGGCGAGATAAATAAAGCAAATGTGGTTGATGATTATATTAAACGCATTGTGAATGATGTTCATACAACACGCTCAATTAAAATCGTTGTTGACTGCGGTAATGGCATTGCAGGCGTGATTGCACCGAGATTATTACGTGAATTTGGTTGCGAGGTCATTGAGTTATATTGTGATGTTGATGGTAACTTCCCTAATCATCACCCCAACCCGAGTGAAGAGAAGAACCTAGAAGACTTAGCTGCAGAAGTTAAAAAACACGAAGCAGAATTAGGTATTGCCTTTGATGGTGATGGTGACCGTATCGGTATTGTTGATGCAACAGGTCAACCAATTTGGCCGGATCGCTTGATGATTTTGTTTGCACAAGATGTTTTATCATGTGAACCAGAAGCAACGGTCATTTATGATGTGAAAAGCAGTAATTTATTAGGTGAGGCAATTTCTAGAGCTGGCGGTAATGCGTTAATTAGCCCTTCAGGCTATTCAATTATCAGACAGACAATACAAGAAACAGATGCTAAATTAGCCGGCGAGCTAAGTGGCCATATTTTCTTTAATGATCGTTGGTTTGGTTTTGATGATGGCCTTTATGCTGCCTGTCGATTATTAGAGTTTTTAAGTAATGATCCATTAGAGCGTACACCGAGTGAAATATTTAACGCTCTGCCTTATCGTGAATGTACACCAGAAATTTTACTTGAAATGAATGAAAGTGAGAGTCGTCGTTTTGTTGAACAGCTACGAACAGAAGCTGACTTCCCGGGCGGTGAAAAGATTACCATTGATGGGTTACGTGTGGAGTTTCCATACGGTTGGGGCTTGGTACGCGCTTCAAATACAATGCCCTGTTTAACCTTACGTTTTGAAGCTAATACAGCCGAGCAACTAGACCAAATCAAACAACAATTTAAACAGCAGATGTTGCAAATAAAACCATCGCTGACCTTGTCCTTTTAGAAGATTATATATGAGCCTAAATACACAAAATGCCTCTCATATTGCTCAGGTTTTAACCGAAGCATTACCTTATATCCAACGATTTAAAGATAAAACCTTAGTCATTAAATATGGTGGCAATGCCATGGTGGACGAGGCTCTTAAAAACAGTTTTGCTCGTGACGTGGTGTTATTAAAAGCCGTTGGTATTAACCCCGTGATAGTTCATGGTGGTGGCCCACAAATTGGCGACCTGTTAAATCGCATTGGTAAACAAAGCGAGTTTATTGATGGCATGCGTGTGACTGACAGTGAAACCATGGATGTGGTTGAAATGGTCTTGGGCGGCCAAGTTAATAAAAGCATCGTCAACTTGATTAATACTCACGGCGGCCGCGCTGTTGGTTTAACCGGTAAAGATGGCAGTTTGATTTTTGCTGAAAAACTGCATGTTTCTCGCAATAGTGATGATCCCGCGGTGAACGTATCGGAGCTGATCGATTTAGGTCATGTGGGAAAAGTTAAAAGCATTGATACCTCGGTGATTGATATGTTGACGCGTAGTGATTTTATTCCAGTAATTGCACCTATTGGCGTGGGTGAGGATGGTCAATCCTATAATATCAATGCGGATTTGGTTGCTGGAAAACTGGCCGAAGTACTACAAGCTGAAAAATTAATATTACTCACTAATACTGCTGGTTTATTAGATAAAGAGGGTCAGTTATTAACAGGCTTAAATGTTAAGCAAGTGGATGACTTAATTGATGATGGGGTAATTTATGGTGGTATGTTGCCAAAAATTTCCTGTGCATTAGAAGCGGTGCAAGCCGGGGTGACAACAGCACATATTATAGATGGCCGCGTACAACACGCGGTGTTATTAGAAATGTTTACAGATGAAGGTGTCGGTACATTAATTCGTGGGGGCGGACGATGAGCGAACAGGAAAAACAAACACGGGCAGAGAAGAAAAGCTCGCGCCGACAAGAAATATTGGAAGCATTAGCAAGAGAGTTAGAGCAAAACCCAGGCGAACGAATCACAACCGCCCAGCTTGCAAAAGGTTTGGGTGTATCAGAAGCCGCCTTATATAGACACTTTCCAAGTAAAGCGCGGATGTTTGAAGGTTTAATCGAATTTGCCGAAGATACTATTTTTGGTTTGATCGGCAAGATCATAGAAGATGATCAAAATGCCATCACGCGTTGTGAAAAAATCAGCACCTTACTACTAGGTTTTAGTGCCAAAAACCCAGGTATAAGCAGCATATTAGTTGGCACAGCATTAACCGGTGAAACAGAGCGCTTACATCAACGTGTAAATCAATTTTTTGAACGATTAGAAACTCAATTTAGACAGATCTTACGAGAGAGAGAGTTAACATTAACAGAAGCCGGTGGACGACCAGTTAATGAAACTGCCAACTTATTAGTAGCCGTGATAGAAGGACATATGCAGCAATTTGTTCGCAGTAGCTTTAAACAGTCACCCTTGTCTGGTTGGGACAAGCAATGGCCCTTACTCGCTACGATACTGGCTGCTTATTCATGATTAATGTGGTGTTAGTTGGCAATCATGTTGAAACAGAAAATCAACAGCTATCAAGACACACAGATATAAAGGTGGCGGTTATTGCACCTTCAACATTAGAAGATACCGTTGCCCAAGCAGAGCCATTCCAAGCAGATATTTTTGTTTTGAAACACGCCGAAGAAGATATTGATGCTGCCATGCTCTGTCATTTTTTGAGCAAACGTTACCCTGAGGCGCAAAGTTTATTTGTCATTGATGAAATACCCACATTTGAAATGCTACAAAACACAGGTTTTAAAGCACGTGGTTACATCACAAAAGAGCAACAAGGGAAATTAGTCGATGCTGTCAGAGTGGTACATGACGGCGAAGCCTGGTTACCAAGAACATTGGTCGCCGAAATGCTAAATCGATTTTCATCCTATAGCAGTGATATAGCTTAAAAAGAAAACTTAATTTATTAGTGTCGACATTCGACATTAAAACATCGCCATTTCTGCTTCTGACTTAGTTTTTGACATAAAACCTGCTTCATTTAGTCATTGTTATAGCAAAACAAGATTATTTTCTCTGTTAGCTAGTCGAGAGATGTTTGTGCTGAAAGTGTTATTACATCTAACTATTATCATGTTCACTCTAGTTTTTGAATGATAATAAAACATGAAAAATACTAATATTTCTATATAAATTACCCACTTAGTACCAAAGTACAATATCTTCTTTGAAATAAAAGGCAGATGATAGCGATAAGTTGGAACGGAATCCTTATTTATATTCCCTGAATTGAGGTGCTCTATCATGGCTACAGAAATCGGTATTAT
>Ga0209495_1002430_pt1 | contig 12168 bp, 15 predicted proteins | sample EN1Hudsemesocosm_FD_184629 | JGI IMG/M metagenome (GOLD analysis project Ga0209495, IMG submission 184629) | Methane-oxidizing microbial communities from mesocosms in the Hudson Canyon - EN1E Hudson Canyon (SPAdes) (version 2) | ecosystem: Environmental > Aquatic > Marine > Cold seeps | place... | reverse complement strand
GCAACAGGGGTTCGATTCCCCTACGGACTACTATAAAAAAAATTGAAACAGCTAAGTAGAAGATTATGGCTAACCACAAATCAACATTAAGAAGAATTCGCTCAGATAAGCCGAAGGCTCTTAACAATAAGTATTACCACAAAACAATGCGTAACTCGCTAAGAGACATTCGTGTTGAAGAAGATAAAGCAACTGCTGAAGCAGCTATGCCTACATTAGTCGCTCAAATCGACAAATTGGCAAAGCGTGGTACTATTCACAAAAATAAAGCGGCTAATTTAAAATCTAAATTAGCTAAGAAGATTGCTGCTCTATAAGTAGTACCTTCTTAAAATATTTAAAGCCTTCCTTAACGGGGAGGCTTTTTTTGTACCTTTAATTTTATAATCAAATAATGAAAATATGTATAAGAATTCAATTAAAACTTGGGCGGTAAATGAGCGTCCACGGGAAAAATTCATTCAAAAAGGTAGCGAAGCATTAAGTGACTCGGAATTGATTGCCATTTTAATTCGGTCAGGTACACTCGATAGATCTGCTTTAGTTGTGGCAAGAGAAATCTTTAGTTTGGCAAATGAGAATTTATCTTCCTTAGCAAAACTTCAACTTAAGGACTTGTTAACTGTGAAGGGTGTAGGTCATACAAAAGCAATCACTTTAATGACTGCTTTAGAATTAGGAAGACGAAGAAGGTTAAGTGAGGCCGAAGATCGATCAATGATTTCATCAAGTAATGATGTTTTTGATTTGATGAAGCCACTTTTAGAAGATTTATCGGTAGAGCAATTTTGGACAGTATATTTGAATAATTCAAATAAAGTTTTGTCTCAACAAAAGATTAGCGAGGGTGGGATGACTGCAACAGTAGTAGATGTTCGTTTAATTTTAAAACGCGCATTAGAAGTCAATGCTACGGCATTAGTCCTGTGTCATAATCACCCTTCGGGTGCGTTAAAGCCGAGTGAAGCTGATGTTACTCTTACAGAAAAGGTGAAGAATGCTGCTAAATTCATGGACATTCAAGTCCTTGATCATATCATCGTTACCGATCAGTCTTATTTTAGTTTTGCCGACCAAGGTAGGATTTGAAGCTTTTCGTTACATTTGTGAAAAGCTTTATTAAATGTTGAAAATACTCACGCTCATAGGAGCGCGTCCACAATTTATAAAAGCGGCTGCAATCAGTCGTGCGATTAATAATTCATTTTTAGATAAAATTGAAGAGGTAATTGTACACAGTGGACAACATTACGACGCTAATATGTCGACTGTTTTTTTTGAAGAATTAGGCTTGCCTAAGCCAAATTATACTTTTGATCTTCAGGCAAAAGGACATTCAGGGCAAACGGCAGAAATATTACAGGAACTCGAAATTGTGTTGGCCATTGAAAAGCCAAATGCACTTTTGGTTTACGGTGATACCAATACAACTTTAGCGGGCGCATTAGCAGCTGCTAAAAATCACATTCCATTAATTCATATTGAGGCTGGATTGCGTTCTTTCAATAAAGGAATGCCAGAAGAGATTAATAGAATAATGACAGACCATTGTTCGTCATTATTATTTTGCCCTACAGCTACTGCGGTTGAGAATTTACAAAAGGAAGGGATTACTCATTCGAATGGAAATTGTACAGTTGATACACCTAAAGTATTTTCTTGTGGTGATATCATGTATGATAACTCTATTTATTTTTCAGATTACTCGAAAAATAATGTATTGATTGACAATAATTTAAAAGAAGGTTCGTATTTGCTTTTCACTATGCATAGACCTTCGAATACTGATGAGCCAAAGCGATTGAAAAACATTTGTCAAATGTTGATGCGCTTGGCTGATAAATACAAAAAAAATATTGCTTTCCCGATGCACCCACGTACTAAAAAGGCTTTGCTTACTCACTTAAGTGTAGAAGATTTTGAGGCTTTTGTACAACACAATTTTATAAGGATAATGGAACCTGCTTCTTTTACCGATATGATTGCTCTAGAAAAGAATTGCGAATTGGTAATTACAGATTCGGGAGGTGTTCAAAAAGAAGCTTACTTTTTTGAAAAACCTTGTTTGATTTTGCGCTCCGAAACAGAGTGGGTAGAAATAGTAGAGCAAGGTGCAGCAATCGTTATTGATGCCAATGAGGAGAAGTTAAATAGTAGCTTTGCCTTGTTTCAGTCTAAATCTTTAACTTTCCCTCATTTATTTGGCGATGGTAAGAGTGCTGAATTTATTTGTGCGAAAATTGTAGAAGAAATTTAATGATCCTTGTTTATACACATCAAATAAGCCCTCGGCTTCAGTATGCATTTAAAATGGTGTTCAAGCAATTTTTAAATTGCGATGTCCGTTTTACTTCTCAAGTAGAAGAGTTTATTGCTAACGACTGTGTGAAAATATCCTATACGAAAAATCCTTTAGGAAGTGAATTATTTTTTCGATCACATAGCATCTTGTTTGAAAAGGGTATTGTAGATCAAGATGTAAATGTGAAGTCTTGGAAAGGACATAAAGTATTTTTTGAGCAAGGTGAAAACTCAGCTTTACCCTTTGATGTTTTTGCGGCTAGTTTTTATTTACTGAGTCGATACGAAGAATACTTACCACATTTTAAAGATCGTTTTCAACGTTTTCCTGCCAAGGAGAGTTTGGCTTATCAAAAAGGTTTTTTAAAAACCCCTATCATCGAATATTGGTTGAAGGAATTAGTAAGCGTAATACAGTCTAAATTCCCAAGTTTTAATCCACCGCAGAAACAATTTAAGTTTATTAACACCATAGACATAGATAATGCTTATTGCTATTTAGAAAAAGGGATTGTTAGGTCCTTTGGAGCAAGTGTGCGATCAATTCTCAATTTAGACTTCGATGATGTGGTAAAGAGATTTAAGGTGCTCACATGTAAAGAAAAAGACCCTTATGACACCTTTGATTACTTGTTGGACTTGCAAAAGAAGTATCAGTTTGAATCTATTTATTTCTTTTTGCTCGCAGATTATGGCCATAACGATAAAAATATAACGGTTACGAGTAAGAAGTTTCAGTCACTGGTGAAAATGATGAGTGATTATGTAAAGGTTGGGATTCATCCTTCTTGGGCTTCTAACACCCATTCAAGTAAGTTATCTAAAGAAATTAAACGCTTGGAAGGAATGGTAAACCGCGAAGTTATTCGCAGTCGCCAGCATTTTTTAAAACTCGATTTGCCATCTACCTACAGACGGCTCATTGACTTAGGGATTCGAGAGGATTATACCATGGGCTATGCGTCTCAGGTTGGTTTTAGAGCGGGAACGTCATTGCCTTTTTATTTCTACGATTTAGATATGGAAACTCAAACGCAGTTATTGGTGCACCCATTTGCAGTTATGGATGGGACTTTGAATGAATATATGGAGCTTCCGGTTGATGACGCTCAGTATTTGGTGAAAGAATTGATGGATAGAGTGAAAGAAGTGAATGGTACTTTTATCAGTCTTTGGCATAATGAAACGGTAAGCGATAATCGTCATTGGGATGAATGGAAGCAGGTTTATGAGTATACACTTGAGGAGGCTTGTAAATGATCAAATTTGTACAACATAAGAATGTAGATACAGATAAGTGGGATGAGTGTATTAAAAAATCTGTAAACTCATTACCCTACGCTTTTTCTTGGTATTTAGATATTGTAGTTGAGCATTGGGATGCCTTAGTGTTGAATGACTATGAGGCTGTTTTTCCTTTACCTTCCAAACAAAAATTCAGATTTAAGTATTCGTATACACCTTTTTGGGTGCAACAGTTAGGTCTTTTTTCAAAAACGTGTACTGGTTTAGAGCGCATAAACGATTTTGTGAAAGCTATTCCATCAGAATATCGTTTTGTAGAGCTAAATATGAATCACAATACATGCGTAAAAGAGTTCGAGAGCTTTCAGCTTAAAGTAAATAATAACTTTCTTTTAATGCTCAATAAGCCTTATTCAGAACAAAAACTATTGTACTCTAAAAACTTAAAGAGAAATCTAAAAAAAGCCTCATCTAGTAAGTTGCAGCTTTTTAAAAATGATGCACCTAAAGCTTTAATCCAATTGTTTAGAGCTGATAAAGGTCAATCGATAAAACACTTTTCTGACGTGGATTATCGCAATTTAGAGAGCATAATACATGTAGCTATTCATAAGCATTGCGGGCAGGTTTGGATGGCTTATGACGAGGGGAATAGGCCTTTAGCCGGAATGTTTTTATTATTCGGCCCAAAGCGGATTATTCTATTATTTACTGGAAATAGTAAGGAAGGTAAAGAATGCGCTGCTATGCCATTTTTGATAGATACCTTCGTAAAAGAATCGGCAAATAGTTCCTTGATTTTTGATTTTGAAGGTTCGAATGATGAGAATTTAGCTCGTTTTTATAAAAGTTTTGGAGCAGTCAATCATCCATATCAAAATTTAAAAATAAATCGATTACCTTTATTACTTCGGTTTTTAAAATAATTCATTGAATACATCATATGGATGCTTGGTATGAAATAATAAGCGTTTTTTTAATGAGTGCGATTAAGTTTTTTGCTGCACCATTACTCGCTAAATCTTTTGGTTTTACATATTTACAAACCATTCTTATAACTTCACTGGGTGGAATAGTAGGGGTGATTGTCTTCTTTAAATTGGGGGCACGTATTGTGCACTTCTTCCCTAACTTTTTTAAGCCTGTGAATAAGACTCGAAATATTTTCACCAAAAAGAATAAGTTTTTTGTAATGCTTATCCGTGACTATGGCTTGTTTGGAATTGCAATTTTTTCACCCATTTTAATTTCCATTCCGGTGGGTTCATTTTTAGCAGCACGTTTTTTTGAGAACCATAGTAAAATGGCTCTAGCCATTTTATCGATGTCTGTAGTATTGTGGTCAGTGAGTATTTCTACCTTCTTATTTTTGTTTTAATGGCGATTAAACACCTATTCTTCGATTTAGATCATACGTTATGGGATTTCAATAAGAATTCTAAAGAAACCCTATTCGAACTTTTTGATGAGTTATCTTTATCAGATATGATTTCTTCTTTCACTGCTTTTTATGATAAGTATATAGAAATCAACGATGAGCTTTGGGAATTGTATCGAAAAGACCAAATTACTAAAGCCGACTTGAGGTCGGTAAGATTCAAAAGGGCTTTAAAGTGTTTTGGTATTGAGGATGATGCATTAGCAATTGAACTTGGGAATAAATACATTCATCGATGTCCTTTAAAAGGAAATCTATTTGCTGACTGTCATTCCGTTTTGGAGCGTCTTCAATCAAAATACATTTTACATATTATAACAAATGGATTTGAGGAGGTGCAAGAGGTGAAGATGAGTTCCTGTAATTTGAACAACTATTTCACTGAAATTATCACTTCTGAAAGTGCTGGGGTACGCAAGCCTAACCCACAGATTTTTGAGTACGCATTTGATACTTCAGGCGCTAAGCCATCCGAAAGTGTGATGATAGGAGATAGCTTGGAGGTGGATTGTATTGCTGCCGAGAAAATGGGCATGAAAGCAGTCTTCTTTAATCCAGAAAAAGAGTTTGAATACAAAAAAGTGAGCTATGAAATAGCCCACTTAAAAGAGTTGTTAGAGATTTTCTAGCAAGTAGCAATAACAGTTTCACCGCCCTTTACTACATCATCTATATTAGCGTTTATTTTTGCGTCTAAAGGCAAGAAGATGTCAATTCGTGATCCAAACTTAATAAAGCCCATATCGGCTCCTTGATTAGCCTTATCACCTTTTTTAGAGTACATTACAATTCTACGCGCTACTGCACCCGCAACCTGCCGGAACAGAATTGGTCCAGTAGTTTTATTTTCTACTACGATTGTAGTTCTTTCGTTTTCAATTGATGATTTAGGATGCCAAGCAACCAAGAATTTTCCAGGATGATATTTAGCATACTTCACCTCACCTGTAATAGGATATCTATTTACATGCACATTTAAGGGTGACATAAAAATGGATACTTGAATTCTTTTGTCGTTAAAAAACTCATGTTCTACAACTTCCTCTATTACTACAACCCTTCCATCGGCAGGCGCAATAATGTGATTTGCATTTAGAACTGTATTTCTTTTTGGATTTCTAAAAAATTGTAATACCAAAATGGCAAATACTGCCGAAGCAAAAATAAGTAGGTTTACTGCCCAATTAAAGCCGCCAGCAAAATACCAAACCGTAGCATTAATTGCGATTAATCCCGTAAGGGTATTTCTAATAATTGCAAATCCTTCTTTATGAAACATAAGTGTTTGTTTAAAAATTAAGCTCTGGGCTCAAATAATAAAAATAAATATAATAAGCAGGAAGACAGAATAAGACAGCATCAAATCGATCTAAAATGCCTCCGTGTCCTGGTAAAATAGTACCTGAATCTTTAATGTTAGCGGCACGTTTTAGCATTGATTGGAATAAGTCTCCAGCGGTGGCAATAAAAACAGTAAGTGCCCCTAGTATCATCCATTCCAATGTTGATAGTCCAAAACCTGTTGCAGATAATACATAACCAGTAATAGAGGTGAGGATTACTGAACCCCAAAAGCCTTCCCAAGTTTTGTTTGGAGAATGTCTTTCAAAGAGTTTTCGCCTTCCTAGCAACCTTCCAGAAATATAAGCCCAGGAGTCTGAAGCCCATACTAAAATAAATAGCCCGAACAGAGTTTTGTGTTCGTAAGCACCACTTTGAAGTCCTATAGGGATTGTTAATGCTAATGGAATGAAAACGTATGTTAATCCCAATAGTAATCCACCAATCAGTTGGAGTGCGTTTTTTGTGGGTCTGTATAATGTGCTGATAAAGTATATAAAGACTCCAGTAATTAAAAAGGGTCTTACTTCTGGGCGTAATATACTAGCGTAGGCGATAAGACCCAGAAGTATAGTTGGCCAAAGATCGAAATCTAGTTTTTGCTTTTCGAAAATCTTTTTGAGTTCAAAAACACCAAGTACCGCAACGATAGCAAATAAAGGTCCAACAAAAATTAGTCGTGTTACTGCAAGAAGCATAATTGCAACATAAGCAGATCCGGTAAGGATGCGTTGTGTTAAATTATTCATCGGTGTTCTTTGTAGTCCTCAATAAGGAAAATGTACAAATCTTTAGCTCGGTCACTATCACTCATTGTTGTAATAGAATCTTTCGTTCTTATGGTAGTTACCAATGCGGGTCTTGATTTTCCGTATTTGGTTTGAATACCTCTTAAACCTTCACTAATATTTTTTACAATTTGTGATGTGTAGGCTACGATTACTAAAGCTTCAGGAAGTTGTTCAATTTTAAGGTTTTTAGTTTGTTCGCCAGAAACCATTATCGAGCCATTAAAAGCAATCAGGAATTCACAAGTACTTATACTAGAATCGGCTTTTTGATAGTCTTCTTCAAAATCTAATTCTGTAGGTTTTAATATCTCCTTTAAGGAGTCATTACTACAGTATGGAAGCTTCCAGCCACTCTCTTGAATTAGGTGTTTAAAGTTTGCGAAAAAATCTTCTTGATCGTCACAATAGAAGAATTTACCTCCATTGTTAGTAAATACTTTGGCAAAAGTAACGTCAGCAGGATCGCTAGAGTTAGGAATGAACTTATCTTGATCTTCCTGCTCCTCTTGGCTTAATTCAGCTTTCGATTCACCTAAAGAGGGGATAACCCGCTCTATGAATTTATTGAACAGGCTTTTTTTCATCCTTTTTTGATTCCTCCGACTTTACTTTGTCGCCATCAGATTTTACTTCGACTGTACTTTTGTTTAAAGTGACTTTTTCTTGAGTATTCCATTGACGTTCACCAAAAATACTAACTAAGTCTTCTTTGAAGATTACCTCCTTTGTTAAAAGCTCTTGAGCTAATTTACTTAAGGAGTCTTTATGCTCTTCGAGTACTTTTAAAGCTTTAGTATAAGCTTCTGCGGTAAGTGCTCTAACTTCTTCATCTATTACTCTTGCAGTCTGCTCACTGTAAGGTTTGTTAAAGCTAGAGTTTTGTCCAGAAGAATCGTAGTAAGATATATTACCAATTTTCTCACTTAAGCCATATACGGCAACCATAGAAGTCGCTTGTCGAGTTACTTTCTCTAAATCGCTTAAGGCGCCGGTAGAAACTTTTCCAAAAATGATTTGTTCTGCAGCTCTACCTCCAAGTGCAGCACACATCTCATCCATCATTTGTTCTTTGGTAGTGATTTGTCTCTCTTCAGGTAGATACCATGCGGCTCCTAATGATTTACCACGAGGAACAATAGTTACCTTAACAAGTGGAGCAGCATGTTCTAGCATCCAGCTAACTGTGGCATGACCAGCCTCATGGAAAGCAATTACTTCGCGTTCAGACTTAGAAATAATTTTATTCTTCTTCTCTAAACCACCAATAATACGATCTACAGCATCTAAGAAGTCTTGTTTTTCAACCTGTGTTTTATCTTTACGTGCAGCAATAAGAGCTGCTTCGTTACACATGTTAGCTATGTCAGCACCAGAGAAACCAGGTGTTTGTTTTGCTAGAAAATCTACATCTAAATTTTCGTTTGTTTTAAGAGGAGCTAAGTGTACTTCAAATATTTCTTTACGTTCGCTCAATTCTGGTAAGTCAACATAAATTTGACGGTCAAAACGACCTGCACGCACTAGAGCTCTATCTAGAATGTCTGCACGGTTTGTTGCGGCAATTACAATTACGTGGTCATTAGTACCGAAACCATCCATCTCAGTAAGAAGTTGGTTTAAGGTGTTTTCACGCTCATCGTTAGATCCAGTCATTTGGTTTTTACCACGAGCTCTACCTATTGCATCGATTTCGTCAATGAATATAATAGCTGGCGCTTTTTCCTTAGCTTTCTTGAATAAATCTCTAACTCTAGAGGCACCAACACCTACAAACATTTCTACAAAGTCAGAACCTGAAAGTGAGAAAAATGGTACTTGCGCTTCTCCAGCAACGGCTTTAGCTAAAAGAGTTTTTCCAGTTCCTGGAGGTCCTACAAGTAGTGCTCCTCTTGGAATTTTACCACCTAGTTTTGTATACTTTTCTGGGTTCTTAAGGAAGTTAACTATCTCTTGAACTTCTTCTTTAGCACCTTCTAATCCAGCAACATCATTAAAGGTAGTTTTTATCTCAGCTTCATTATCGAATAGCTTAGCTTGCGATTTCCCAATATTGAAAATCTGTGACCCTGGGCCACCACCAGCTCCAACGCCACCACTCATTCTGCGCATAAAGAAAAGCCAGATGAAGATGAGGAAGATAAAAGGCATCCAAGCCCAAAAGCTATCCCAAATACTTTGTTCGTGATTGTAGAAAATTTGAACTCTTTCGCGTTCTGAAAAGTGGAATTGTTCTTGTGCTTCCTCTAGCTTAGTTTCGAAAACTTCAGAAGTACCAATTTTAATAAAGTAATGTGGTCCTTTGTTTAAGCCTTCGCCAAACATAGGTTCACTTACTGCTTCGTGTCGGTGTTCAGAAAGTGAAGATTCCTTAATGAATATCTTTGCAATATTCTTGTTCTCTACGATTTCAATTTTCTCTACATCTTTGTTTTTGATGTACTCGTAAATCAGCGTTTGACGATTTGTCTCTACGCTTAAAGAACCCATTTCGTTTGTGAAAAGCATCGAAACCATAAAGAAGGCAATAATTCCATAAATCCAATAGAAATTGAATTTTGGTATTTGATTTTTCTTCTTTTTTGGAGCCGTCTTTTTACCTTTATTAAGGGTTTTAGACTTATTTGTTGTTTGCTTTTTAGCCATCTTAATACATTGCTTCTATTTTCGTGACCTCAGCGTCTCCCCAAAGTTCCTCAAGAGCATAAAAGTCTCTTACTGGTGTTTGGAAAATATGAGCTACCACGTTTACATAATCCATTAATATCCACTCAGAAGTCTCTGTTCCTTCTTTGCTCCAGGCTTTATCATCTAAAGTTTCTAGAGTTTCATGCTGAACGGAATCTGCAATTGCTTTTACTTGAGTGTTAGAATTAGCGTTACTAATAACGAAATAATCACATACTGCATTGTCAATATCCCTTAAGTCTACGACTGTAATATTTTCAGCTTTTTTTTCTTGCATACCCTTAACGATAACATCTACCAGGGCTTTGATTTTCAAACTTCTATCTTCCTTCATTCGAGTTTTGCTAATTTAGTCAGCAAAAATAATGCTTTTAAGCGGATAATAATTCTCATAAAGGTAGTAAATTACCTTAATTCTAAGCTATTCGATGGAAACACTTTTTATAGGGAAAAATTGGCTAAAATTTGATCAGATTTCTTCGACCAATGATTGGCTGATGGAGCAGATTTCGATTCAGAAATTAACTGAAGGAACGGTTGTTTTTACACTTTATCAAACAAATGGAAAAGGACAACGAGGTTCTACCTGGTCGGCTGTAGATGCCAAGTCACTTACATTTAGTGTTTTATTAAAGCCTTCTTTCTTGTCCATACCTAAATCCTTTGATTTAAGTTTGTGTGTAGCGCTCGCAATTCATGATTGCTTAAATGAACTCCGTCCGGGCTTTCATATTAAGTGGCCCAACGATATTTATTTTGAGGATAAGAAGATTGCTGGGGTACTTATTGAAAATCAAATGAGTAAATCCGCGTATCAAAATGCAGTAGTTGGTGTGGGTTTGAATGTAAATCAAGACGAATTTGAAGATTTACCAAATGCTATTTCCCTTAAACAAATTGTTGGAATAGAATTTCCTCTGGCTAATGTATTGCAGCGATTATGCGAAACTCTGGAAGCACGCTATCTACAATTACGCGCTAATAAGTATGCGTTCCTTAAAAGCGAATATTTGTCTAAGTTATATTGGTTTAATGAATCTCATTTTTTCAAAATCAAAAACGAATTGATTCAAGCCAAGATTGTTGATGTGCTCCGAAACGGACGTCTACAAGTTGAGCTTATTGATGGAGAACTACGCGATTTCGATATTAAGGAAATTGAGTTTGTAGAGTAGTTTAGCCTTTAGCTAATTTGTAGCCTAAAAAGCCCATAGGAATATAAGCTAATCCTAAGTCAAGAATATCAAACCAGATTGGAGCGGGTAGTAGTGAAGCCATTTGAATTCCACCCATTAGGAAAAACACCCCAATTACTAATGCAAATTTCATTTGATGTGTAGCTGCAATTTTGGCGGCTACAAAAGCACCTATTAAGGTTCCTAAAGCGTGCGCTAAAAAAGGCATTAAAAAGTGTTTAGGCCGATATAGATGAAAGTTGCTTGTTATACTTTCCATGTTTGTAGGGTCAATCCCTTCGGGTAGTGGGATGATGCTACCACTAAGCATAACGATTCCCATATTTGCAGCTCCACCAATAAAGAGCCCGACTATAACTGCTAGAATATTTTGAAGTATGTTTCTCATTTTCATTTATTTTGAGGTCTAAATGTAGAGAAATTAAATTTATTTTTGTCAAACTGTCTATGCATACTGGTTTTCTGTTAGCTACTGAATTCCTTATTAAAGATAGGTTTTGTGTATGACTTATTTTTCTGATAATTGAGTAATGAAGATAGATGAGGATCTATGAATTGAATTATAGTGTTACTTTTGTAAAAACGAAATATTTTATCATTAGTCTTTAGTTTATGCCCTACCAAGATGTGTTTGTTATTTTCTGGAAACAGGTAGAAGAAAGTTTACAAGAAGGTCGCTTTGCGAAGTTAACTATGGCAAAGACTATTGGTAAGCCTAACTTGAGAAATATATTCCTCAGGCCAGTCATTTCTGAAGATGGCTTTAAGGTCTTACTCAAATTGCGCTATAGATCTAAGGAGACTGAGGATCAGGAAGACGAGATGACATTAGAAGAGGCTTTTGTGGTCTTGAAATCACACCTTATAAAGTCTTTTTCCTCTGTTCTGTTATTTACCACAACAAAGGACGTTACCTTCAAGGTTAATAAAAAGGGCGCCGGTAGCATTACCGAGTCTTCACCTACATTTACTGATGTTATTCCCAGTAAGAAGGATTTAGAATAACAGGATCACCAGTATTTCGATGTTACGTGCGTTTATTTATGTTCATTATTCCTTTGAAAAATCAGTTCATTTTTTCTTAAAGGCTAAAGATTTAAATGAAAGACTTGAAAGAAGCGGTAATTAATGATTTTTTGAATTTGGATATGTCCATTTTTTAAATAGTACG
>Ga0209495_1002429_pt1 | contig 12170 bp, 10 predicted proteins | sample EN1Hudsemesocosm_FD_184629 | JGI IMG/M metagenome (GOLD analysis project Ga0209495, IMG submission 184629) | Methane-oxidizing microbial communities from mesocosms in the Hudson Canyon - EN1E Hudson Canyon (SPAdes) (version 2) | ecosystem: Environmental > Aquatic > Marine > Cold seeps | place... | reverse complement strand
TATATTGGGTCGGAATGAGCCATTTCTCAATAATTGAAATAAAGCCGACCTAATCAGTGAAAAATAATGTTCCACTAACAAGGCCGTCTACAGAACATACATGTTTGCCAATATTTGGCTGGCATAGGTTTTTATATGGAGTAATTCAAGATCATCATCGTGATGAGCCAGCTTGCTATTATTGACACTGGGCCTGAGTGACTTTTGGTATCATCACCAACAATGCTAAACGGGTCAAATACTGGTTCAGGTGAAACTGTGTTTTAATATACAATTTAGCAGGTCTGTCCATTTTTTAGCTTATCTTTTGCATGCCTGTATTCAATCATACTAGGCAGCTTAATTGCATTTTACAGGATGCTATTAACAAAACAGATGACATAAGAATCAAGTTAACTTTAGGGCTCACAACACACTTCGCCTACGGCTACGGTACTGCGTCGATAAATCGAACGCCCTCACATACTTCCCCATTAAAACTTGCTACATTGCACTACGTTAATGCAGCAAATTATGATAAGGGGAAGTATGTAGTAAAACCTGACCAGATAATATAAAAGCAAAAAAAGATTAAAACTATTAGTGACCGAAATTCCTGAATAATCATGAGTCAAAAGATCATCGGTCTCTGTTCAAGCTTATCACCTAGTTGACTGTGATCGATCAATGAACTCTATAATGGATGGCGAGTAGGACCAACAGGGTCAGTTAAAGCTAGTTCTGAAACATTGGATAACGTTAGAGTTATTGAAAAGCGCGAAAGAAATATCGAGAAAATGGGGCTGAATAGGAAAAGGAAAAAGCCAGAGAGCGTTCAAAATTCTGTGTCAGGTTGATTTAAATATCCAGCACGCTATCTAAGCGACCTTCAAAATAAAGATCTAACTGAGACAATGCTTGACTCCAATTTTCGATTGACATCGTCCATCTATTTATCGTTCCCATGATCTATATCAATAAACTATTCACAAAAACTATTTGTAAAGTGTAGTATTTAATACTATTTTAAGAATTGTAACTTCTGTATTAAATGATTCATGAAACGTAGGTCTGGGACGATAAAAATATAAACAACCAAGCTTTCTGGATATCATTATTTTTATAGTTAATATTGGAAATTACTCATGCGAGTTAAATTGAAAAATAGCACTTTATTTTATTCTTTGCCAAGTGTGGCCGGTGCAGGTGTCGCTTTACTGACTATTGTTCTTGGTGGGGGAAGTATTCTCCAAGGCCTCACTATGGCCAGTCTATTGATTGTAACTGGATTAATTGTCGGTCATATTCTCTATAAAAAAATGCAAGCAGACAATGCGTTTAAGTTAGAGGAGCAAAGCAATCAGAATAAAGTTGTTATTCAGCGTATAGAATCTTCGGTTAAACCTTTAGAGCAACTTTTAGTTGATGTTATGCCTATAATTCTTAATCAAATTGATATGTCAAAACAGCATACAGAGCAAGAAGTCTCAAATCTGAGTGAGCGATTTGGAGCAATGACTAGCAAAATAGCCGAGCTGAATTCTAGTCAGAATCAGGGTGATAATGAGTATTCAATTGATGCATTATTGAAAGGTTCTAAAGCAATCTTAGGTGGCGTTATGGAAGAGTTAAGTGCACTCAACGATGCCGAAACGAACATGATTGATGAGGTCCGCCAGTTATCTAGATATACAGCAGAATTAGACTCTATGGCCCATGATGTTCGAAGTGTAGCTGATAATATTAATTTGCTTTCTTTAAACGCTGCTATTGAGGCTGCCAGAGCTGGAGAGCATGGTCGAGGTTTTGCTGTAGTTGCTGAGGAAGTAAGAAATTTAGCCCAAACTTCGGCTGCAACTGGGTCGAGAATAAGTAAGACTGTAAATGACATCAATGCTGCGATGACAGCAACGCTTAAATCTGCCGAAGCAACCAGTGAGACTGATGGAGAGAGCATACATAATTCAGAGTCTTACATAGAAAAAGTATTAACGGATATTGAAAATACTTTAAATTCATTTAAAGGCCATGCCGATATTTTGACCGAAGGAAATGAACAGGTACAGCTAGAAATATATTCTGTTTTAACAGCATTACAATTTCAAGACCGAGTGAGCCAAATGCTTGAACATGCAGAACATAATTTACAAGATTTATATGATATTGTTGATAGCCAAAAACAAATTGCTCTGGCTGTTCGTGACCCAGAATCAATTCAAGTTGACAGTATTATGGAAAAAATGGAGCTACGCTATACAATGCCGGAAGAGTTACTTCACCATCAGGCCAGTATTTCAGGTGAAGAAGTTACGACTGTTGTCGAAGAAGAATCAGGCGATGACCTCACCTTTTTCTAGAATATAAAGCATATTAAAAGTTTAAATAAGGGTATTTAGAATGGCAAAAACAATAATGATCGTTGACGATTCAGCATCAATCCGACAAGTTGTCAGTTTGACTTTAAAAGGGGCTGGTTTCGATGTCATTGATGCAGTGGATGGAGTCGATGCTCTAAGTAAATTAAATGGTGTCAAAATTCATTTACTTATAACTGATGTCAATATGCCTAATATGGATGGTATTACTTTAGTGCAAGAAGCAAAAAAACTGCCTGCCTATAAGTTTACACCAATGATGATGTTAACAACCGAAGCCTCGGATGAGAAAAAGCAGGCAGGACGAGCAGCAGGTGCTAAAGCATGGCTTGTGAAACCCTTTCAACCACCTATGTTACTTGCAGCCGTTTCTAAATTGATACTGCCATAGAGTAAGGTTTTAGGAGAACGTTGTGACGATTGATATAAAACTTCAGAATGATTCCGTGACACAGCTTGTTATTAGAGATGAAATGACAATTTATAATGTGTTAGAGCAGAACAAGACCTTATTGCCTTATTTAGAAGCAGATAAGGAGCTACAGATTGATTTATCTGAAGTAACTGAAATTGATAGTGCAGGTGTACAGTTATTAATTGTGCTGAAACAGCAGGCACAAAAAGTAAATAATCAATTTAGCTTAGTACATCATAGTCAATCTGTTATAGATGTTTTAGAACTTTTTGATTTGGCAGCATTTTTTGGTGATCCCGTTATCATGCCTGCTGATTGGGAGGCTTCATGAGCGATTTAGATCTAGCGTTAGAAACGTTTAAGCAAGAAGCAAAAGAGCTTTTAGATGATATGGAAGATTCTTTACTCGCTCTGGAAGATACGCCTGATGATAGTGAAACTATTAATAGTGTATTTCGTGCCATGCATACTATTAAAGGGTCATCAGGACTATTTGGTTTTAGTGATGTTGTTGCTTTCACCCATGAAGCAGAGACTATATTAGATCAGGTCAGAAATGGTGAAAAACCTATTGATGATAGGTTGATTTCAGTATTATTAGACTGTAAAGACCATACTTCGAAGCTATTAGAACACTGCATTCAATTAGGTAATGAGCATGGACTGTCAGAAGGCTTAAGTGTCGCGGGTAAAGAACTTGTATTTCAGCTAACAGGTAAAACTCAAGATGAGGAAGCCTTGCCAGCGGTAAGTGAAGATATTCAGCTTGCAGAGATGGAAACCATTGGAGAGTCCGTAGATCTTAGTGATAAATGGATAATATCCTTAGCATTTAAACCTGATGCATTGAGAATGGGGGTCGATCCATTATCTTTTTTGCGATATTTAAAAACATTAGGTGATATTGAAACTGTATTAGTTTTGACAGAAGACATTCCAGTAGTGGGGGAGTTTGATCCGGAAAGCTGTTACATGGACCTCAAGATCGCTTATAAAAGTAATGCTGACAAACAAACTATTGAAGATGTATTTGAGTTTGCTAGTGATGATTGTGATATCAATATTTTGCCACCCAATTCAAACGTTGAAGACTATCTTTCTATATTAGATGAGTTGGAAAGTGATACAGATAGATTGGGTGATATATTAATTAACATTGGTGTTCTGACCAAAAATGATGTTGCCAAGGCAGTACAGAAGCAGAATTCAGCAGGAAAAGACAGTAAACCAATAGGTGAGATATTAGTTGAGCAGCAAGTAGTTCAACCAGAAGTTGTTGCCAAGGCTGTCAAGAAACAACAACAAGTTAAACAAAAGATTGCTAAAGAAGCTAACTATATTCGAGTTGATTCAGGCAAGTTAGGACAGTTGATTAATCTGGTTGGGGAATTAGTGATATCTGGTGCAGCCATGGATTTGATGGTTGAGCGGCATGGATTAACTGATGTTGAAGAAGTAGCAGTGACCATGAACACCTTAGTCAGTGATATTCGAGATACAGCATTAGATCTTAGAATGGTCCCCATAGGCGAAACCTTTACTCGGTTTAAACGTGTCGTTAGAGACGTTAGTAAGGAGCTGGGAAAAGATATTGAGCTTAAAATAACAGGTGGTGAAACAGAGTTAGATAAGACTGTTGTTGAAAGAATTAATGATCCTTTAACTCATTTGATTAGAAACTCGCTTGATCATGGTATTGAAACACCATTACAAAGAGAGCAAGCAGGTAAAGTAGATAAAGGTTGCATTCAACTCAATGCCTATCATCAGTCTGGTCATATTGTTATTGAAATTATTGATAATGGCGCGGGCTTAGATAGTGACAAAATAGTCGCTAAGGCTATCGCTAATGGTCTTATTAGCGAAGAACATAATCTTAGCCAGCAAGAGATATTTAATCTTATTTTTGAAGCTGGGCTGAGTACAAAACAACAAGCAAGTGACTTATCTGGTCGTGGTGTAGGCATGGATGTGGTAAAACGAAATATTGAAGGCTTACGAGGCAGTGTCAATATTGACAGCATGGCAGGCCAAGGTACTACGATTACAATTCACTTACCGCTAACGTTGGCAATTATAGATGGATTTATGGTTGAAGCGAGTAACGAACGTTACATTATTCCTCTGACGATGGTGGAAGAATGTGTAGAAATGAATAGTGGTGAATGGGACGTTGATGAAACACAGCATTATGTCAATTTAAGAGGAGTAGCGATGCCTTATTTACGATTAGGCGAATACTTCAATTCAGGCATTAGTCAACAAGAACAAAGTCGAGAAAGTCTAGTTGTTGTTCGTTCGGGAAAAAATAAAGCAGGGTTTGTGGTAGACCAGTTACACGGCGAGCATCAGACGGTTATAAAACCATTAGGTAAAGTGTTTGATAACTTAGCTGGATTAACTGGTGCAACTGTATTAGGTGATGGCAATGTAGCACTTATTTTAGATGTGCAAGGGCTGATACAAAAAGCCGTGAAAAGTGGCAGGTATTAGCATGACTTAGCCGTTACGTTAACCTAATAAATGATTATAGAATTAAGAGAAAGTTCATAAATTGAACTTAAAATGTAAGAGAAATTGAAGGTAGTGAGGATTATATCGTTATGACATATTTTAAAAATTTAAAATTAGGTAGTAAATTAAGTATTATTTTATTACTTATTTTGATTGCAACATCAATAGGCTCCTATAATGCGATTAATAATATTAAAGAAACGGCTGTAACCGTTGAGCGAATAACGCAAGTTCGAGTTCCTACAGCACAATCAAGCATGACGATGCTTAATGGTATGAACCAGGCGCTTGCCGCTCTTCGAGGATGGATGTTACTTGGAAATGAAAAGTTTCGGGATGAGCGTAAACGTGTTTGGGAAGAAGATATTGACCAAGCTCAAGCGTTAATGCAAGAAAAAGCAAAAACGTGGACAAACCCAGAAAATATTGAGCGATTAAACCGTATTAATGAGTTGCTACCTAAGTTTAAACAGGCGCAACAAGAAATTGAAGATATTGCTCAAACAGCAGCTAATGTTCCTGCTGTTAAAATGTTGTTTGAACAAGCAGCACCACAAGCCGGAATAATGGTAAAGAATATTACGGCAATGATTGATCTAGAAGCTGGTTTATCGTCAACAGACGATCGTAAGATGCTCTTAGGTATTATGGCTGATGTTCGGGGTACAATTGGTCTTGGGCTTGCTAATATTAGGGCTTATTTGTTATCTGGAGATGAAAAATTTAAACAAAAGTTTGATGTGCTTTGGGCAAAGAATATTCGTCGCTACCAAGATTTACAAGATAATATTTATTTATTAGATCCTGAGCAACGACAGGCTTTTGAAGCATTAGATAAAGCGAGAACAGCCTTTTTACCAATTCCAGCTCAGATGTTTGAGTTACGAGGTGGAAAAAACTGGAATCTTGCAAATTATTGGTTAGGAACAAAGGCAGCACCTGTAGGTGCTGAGTTAGTATCGATTTTAAAATCAATGTCTGAAAACCAGCAAGAACTACTACAAAATGATGCAAAGCAATCATTAATTGCACAGAAGCAAGCCATTACATCAAGCTGGATCCTGATGGCTGTCAGTATTATTATTGCCATTATCTTGGGTGTCTTGTTTATTGTGTCGGTTAATAAACGCTTAGGTAGTTTACTGGTTGCACTTCAACAGTTGGCAAGTGGTGACTTGCAAGCTCAAATAGATGAAGGTTCTTTGTCGAAAGATGAAATTGGTCAATTAACTCGCGCCTTGCTCAATATGCGTAATCAGTTACGAGATGTTATTCAAACTGTTCGTAGTGGAGCTGATAATCTTGCCAGTGCTTCACAAGAAGTAAGTGCAACTGCGCAAACCATCAGTCAAGGAGCCGTAGAGCAGTCAGCAAGCGTAGAAAGCACGAGTAGTGCCGTTGAGCAGTTAAATGCATCAGTGCAGCAAAATGCAGAAAATGCAGGTGTCACTGAAAAAATGGCAACCAGTTCAGCAAGTGAAGCACAAGAAGGTGCAACGGCCGTTACTGAAACGGTGTCGGCGATGAAACATATAGCTAAGAAAATTGGCCTTATCGAAGATATCGCTTATAAAACAAATCTCCTATCACTTAATGCCGCTATTGAAGCTGCCTCAGCTGGAGAACATGGTAAAGGCTTTGCTGTGGTGGCGGCAGAGGTACGAAAATTAGCAGAAAGTAGCCGCGTAACCGCTGAGGAAATTAGTGAACTTGCTACCGATAGTGTGGATATAGCTGAAAAAGCAGGTGAATTAATCACTGAGGTTGTTCCTGATATCACTAAAACATCTGATTTAATACAGGAAATTAGTGCATCTTCAGAAGAACAAGCAAGTGGTATACGCCAAATAAGCGAGTCCATGGGGCAGCTCGATCAGGCTACCCAGCAAAGTGCTGCTGCTTCAGAAGAGCTTGCTGCAACATCGGAAGAGTTGAGTGGGCAGGCTGAGCAGTTACAACAGGCAGTTGCATACTTCAAGCTTCAACAAGGTGATGGACAAGTACAAATAGCGCCTCAACAAGAACGAAGAGCACCGACTAAATCTAAACCAAGTGCTGTAGCATCGGTAGTGCCAGCGAAATCAAGTGGTGGCAGTATGCCAGACTTTAATGAACAAGACTTTGAACGCTTTTAGTCTGGGAGTTATTTATGAATGAATTAGCAGTAAGTAATACAGCATCAACGAATCTTGCTCTTAGTGATGAAGGGCAGCAAGGACAATATCTAACTTTCTTAGTGGGTAAAGATAAGTTAGCTATCGGCATACATGATGTTAATGAAATAATTGAAATCAGTAATATAACGCGTGTACCAATGACGCCTGAGTACATCCGAGGCGTGATTAATTTACGGGGTAATGTTGTACCTGTTGTAGATTTATCTGCACGGTTAGGACATGCTGCTAGTCAAATTAGTAAACGTAGTTGTATTGTATTAGTTGAGATTATTACGGATGATGAAAGTCAAAGCATCGGAATGCTGGTTGATCAAGTAAATGAAATACTTGAAATTCCTGAGGAAAATATACAGGCTGCCCCCGAATTTGGTGCAGATATCAGAGTTGATTTTATACAGGCAATGGGCCGTGTAGATGATGACTTTATCATTCTACTTGAGATTAGTAAGGTATTGTCCGTTTCGGAGTTGGCTGCACTGAATCAAGTGACTAAATCAGTAGCCGACAAAGTATCTCAAGAAAATGAGAATACATAAGTTGATGTATGTTTTGAATTATGAAAATAATTCTCAATTAGAATTGAATAATCGTTGTTCTTAGGAGAGCATTATGGGTTTTATTAAAAATATTGGGTTTAGAAACAAGTTAATGCTGCTGTTAATAGCGCCTATTATTGGCTTACTTTTTTTCTCATTTTTTGCTATCCAAACCAAGTATTCGACTGCCAATGAAATGGTCGATGTTGAACAAATGGTTAAGATGAGCGTTGAAATAAGTGCCTTAGTTCATGAGGTTCAAAAAGAAAGAGGGACAACCGCTGGTTTTCTAGGTAGCAAAGGTAAAAAGTTTGCCACTGAAATGCTTGCTCAGCGCCGCCTGACTGATGAAAAGAAAGGGGATTTAGATACTTTTTTATTAACATTTGACCAAAACATATTAGGTAGCCAGATCCTTAGCCAAGTTTTAAATGACTTTAAAAAAATTACCACGATAAGGAAAGATGTTTCTGCATTTCAGATCGCTGGGAAAGAGGCTATTGGCTTCTACACCGGTTTAAATACCAAATTCTTAGCTACCATTAATTTAGTTTCTAAAAAAAGTACCAATGCCAGTATAGGTAATATGACCAGTAGCTATGTCAATTTCTTACAGGGTAAAGAACGTTCGGGAATTGAACGGGCGGTATTAAGTAATGTGTTTGCTACAAATACGTTTGGCAAAGGAATGTTAGAAAAAGCTATATCATTAAAGGCAATGCAAAGTGCATTTTTTAGTAGTTTTATTAGTGCAGCATCACAACAACAATCGAATGCTTACAAAGCTCTAACCAAGTCTGACACATCGGTGGAGGTTAATAAGTTACGTGGAATTGCCTATGCTGCGGCAACGACGGTAGGCTTAGATGATTTTGGTGTTGATGCAAGCTATTGGTTTAAGACTTCTACAAAACGAATAAATGCCTTAAAAAAACTTGAAGACCAACTTTCTGCCGATTTGAGTAATGCCGCAACAGTCATTCGACAACAGGCCGATGCGTCATTTAAATGGTTTGCAGTCATTACAAGTATTGTTCTCATTATTACGCTGATATTGGCAGTAGCGATTACTCGTGTCTTGCTTAACCAGTTGGGTGGAGAGCCTAAAAGAATTGCAGAAATTGCCCAACAAATTGCAGCTGGCGGCTTAGATATTAGTTTTGATGAAAATAAGAAAGAAGTAGGTATTTATGCTGATATTCATCAAATGGTCGCTAAATTACGAGATGTGATTCAGACTGTTCGTAGTGGTGCAGATAATCTTGCCAGTGCTTCACAAGAAGTAAGTGCAACTGCGCAAACCATCAGTCAAGGAGCCGTAGAGCAGTCGGCAAGTGTTGAAAGTACCAGTAGTGCCGTTGAGCAGTTGAATGCATCAGTGCAGCAAAATGCAGAAAACTCAGGTGTAACAGAAAAAATGGCGACTAGTTCTGCAAGTGAGGCTCAACAAGGTGCTACTGCCGTAACTGAGACAGTGCATGCGATGAAACATATAGCTAAAAAAATTGGGCTTATCGAAGATATTGCTTATAAAACTAATTTATTGTCATTGAATGCCGCGATTGAAGCAGCTTCAGCAGGTGAACATGGTAAAGGCTTTGCTGTGGTAGCGGCAGAGGTACGAAAATTAGCTGAAAGTAGTCGTGTAACCGCAGAAGAAATTAGTGAATTAGCTACAGATAGTGTTGATATAGCAGAAAAAGCAGGCACATTAATTACTAAAGTGGTACCAGATATAACTAAGACATCAGATTTGGTTCAAGAGATTAGTGCCGCTTCTGAAGAGCAAGCCAGTGGTATTCGTCAAATAAGTGAGTCAATGGGGCAGCTCGATCAGGCCACTCAACAAAGTGCTGCAGCCTCAGAAGAACTTGCTGCTACATCAGAAGAGTTGAGTGGACAAGCAGAGCAATTGCAACAGGCTGTAGCTTACTTTAAGTTGTCATAATTACGCTTGATTAAATAGTGAATAGATTAATCTTGTTTTAATCAATGCTAAACCTTTCAGCTGAATAAGCTTTATTGCGCTTGACAATTAGGATGTTTATTAATGGCCTCAATGACCGAAAATGAATTTAAACTATTTCAAAAGTTTATTTATGATCATGCCGGAATTGATCTGGCACCTGCAAAACATGTCATGGTCAGCAGTCGCTTAAACAAAAGGCTAAATTATCATCAGCTAGATACCTTTGGCCAGTATTTTGAGTTTGTAATGGGTCATGGGAATTCACAAGAATTTCAGATGATGGTAGATATTTTAACGACCAATGAAACTTATTTTTTTCGTGAACCGAAACATTTTGACTTCCTACAGAAGGAAATTCTTAAAGACTGGCGAGGCGATCATTTTCGCCTATGGAGTGCTGCAAGCTCTTCAGGAGAAGAAGCCTACTCAATTGCGATGTTACTAGCTGAAAATTTAGGTGCAAAAAAATGGAGTATTTTAGGAACAGATTTAAGTACTAAAGTATTAGATAAAGCACGGCAGGGCGTCTACATGATGGACCGAATTGATCTATTAGATACCAGCCTGATGGAAAAATATTGCCTTAAAGGTGTTCGTTCACAAGAAGGAACCTTCCGTGTTGGTGAAAAGTTAAGGCAGCGAACACGCTTTAAGCAGCTTAACTTGATGAAGCCATTACCACCTACAATGGAAATGTTTGATGTGATTTTTCTGAGAAATGTGCTTATTTATTTTGATAATGATACCAAGAAACATGTGGTTGAACGAATTATCAAGTCATTAAAGCCTGGAGGCTATTTCTTTATTAGTCACTCAGAGACACTAAGTCGAATTACAGACCATTTGGAGATGGTTCAACCCTCTATTTATGTCAAAAAATGATCAGCCAACCGTTTAAACATACCAACCGGATAATTATTAATCCCGGTGAGTTTTATGTCAGTAATACTCAAGAAGTAATCTCAACTTTATTGGGATCATGTGTCGCAGCTTGTTTGTTTGATCCGGTCAATAAAGTAATAGGAATGAATCATTTTCTACTTGCCTACAAAACACACGCTTATAACCTGCCGACAATAGAGTCTGAAGAAGGCCGCTATGGTATAAATGCCATGGAACTATTGATTAATGAGATGATGACTAAAGGTGCTCGAAGAGAGAACCTTCAAGCCAAATGTTTTGGTGGTGCAGATGTATTACAGATCCGTGGAGAACCGGGGGGCCGAAAGAGTGTTGGTGGTGTTAATATTGATTTTATAAGGGAGTTTCTACAAAATGAAAAAATCCCGATGGTCAGTTCGGCACTTGGAGGTGATTTTGGCCGGAATGTCCATTTTGTAGGTGGCGATTTTTCTGTATTTGTGAAAATGATAGGTGCTGGCCAGAAATCTAAACTTGAGCAAGAAGAACGAACATATTGGAAGAAAAGTATTAATGAACATGAGAAAGAGGCAACAAAAGTTGCACAAGCTGGAAGTCAGGATGAATTTTGGTAGGAAACTATGAAAGAAGAGATAAGAGTTTTTATTGTTGATGATTCAGCAGTTGTTAGGCAGGTATTAACTAAGGTTCTAAACAATATATCAGGGATCACAGTTATTGGTTCAGCCCCCGATCCGATTTTTGCACTTGCAAAGTTAGAGCAAGACTGGCCTGATGTTATTGTGCTTGATATTGAAATGCCGCGAATGGATGGTGTGACTTTCCTGAAAAAGCTGATGAAAGAACATCCAATCCCTGTCGTAATTTGTTCAACACTGACCACTAAAGGTGCAGAAGTCACTATGCATGCGATGAGTGCTGGTGCCGTAGATATCATTACAAAGCCAACATTAAATTTAAAAGGCTTTTTGCAAGAGTCAGAAGTCTTAATGGCACATGCTATAAAAGGCGCTGCACAGGCAAAAGTTAGGCATGTTGAGTCGTCAGCACTTAAACCCATAATAATTGATAAACCTATCACTGCAATGGCAGAGACAACTGATAGGGTTATTGCTATCGGCACATCAACAGGTGGAACGCAGGCCTTAGAAGCCGTGCTAACTCGGCTACCTAAGACATCACCGGGTATAGTTGTCGTTCAGCATATGCCGGAGGCCTTTACAGCAGCATTTGCTCAACGGTTAGACAGTGTTTGTGAGGTGACTGTAAAAGAAGCTCAGAATAATGATCGAGTTATGCCGGGCCTGGTATTTATTGCGCCTG
>Ga0209495_1002427_pt1 | contig 12178 bp, 10 predicted proteins | sample EN1Hudsemesocosm_FD_184629 | JGI IMG/M metagenome (GOLD analysis project Ga0209495, IMG submission 184629) | Methane-oxidizing microbial communities from mesocosms in the Hudson Canyon - EN1E Hudson Canyon (SPAdes) (version 2) | ecosystem: Environmental > Aquatic > Marine > Cold seeps | place... | reverse complement strand
AATTACTGACTTGTTGCTGCTTTTCTCCCATACGCATAACGGAATGCTCTGAGAATAAACCAACCGTGTCTCCTGCATATTTAGCAATGGTAAGGTAATCCTTGCCAGAGAAGAAGGTAGGGTGAAAAACAAAGGTCTTAGTAATCCCGTTCTTCTTTTTATCCACAACCACACTAAAGTCTTCATTGTCTGTGTATTTCAGTTCAATGGCATAAACAGCTTTGCTACCGTTATCATTCAAGCGTTGCTCTAAATGCTTAAACCATCCAGACATTTTTTCCTGACTTTGTTTAATGTCTTCGTTTAAAGGGGGTAGATAAGTCATTTCTTCTAAGAACACATCATCATAACGTCTGGTTAAACGATTGATCACTGATGTAACAGCTGCATACTCGGTTGCCAATTTCTCCAAACCTTGTCCTTGAATAACCGGTGTAGATTCGTCAGTTTGTAGTTGTGCTCTATCTAAAGCCAATTGAATTAAATAATTATTTAAACCAGCATCGTCTTTTACATAATGCTCTTGCTTACCCTTTTTGATTTTATACAAAGGTGGTTGAGCAATATAGACATATCCTTTTTCGATTAACTCGGGCAATTGTCTATAGAAAAACGTCAAAATTAAGGTACGAATATGTGAGCCATCCACATCCGCATCAGTCATGATGATAATGCGGTGATAACGTAGTTTCTCGATATTATATTCGTCTTTACCAATACCACAGCCTAAAGCAGTGATCAGGTTACCGACTTCATCTGAAGAAATCATCTTGTCGAAACGTGCTTTTTCGACATTAAGGATTTTCCCTTTTAAAGGTAAAATTGCTTGCGTGCGTCTGTCCCTGCCTTGTTTGGCAGAACCACCCGCTGAGTCCCCTTCCACTATGAACAGTTCTGATAGTGCCGGATCTTTTTCCTGACAATCTGCTAGCTTGCCTGGTAAACCTGCAATATCCAGCGTGGTTTTACGACGCGTCATTTCCCGTGCTTTACGTGCTGCATCACGAGCTCTGGCTGCATCAACAATCTTATTAACAATGGTTTTAGCTATTTGTGGCTGTTCCAACAAGAATTCCTGTAACTTCTCGTTCATAGTTGACTCAACCAGAGGCTTCACTTCTGATGAAACCAGTTTGTCTTTAGTTTGTGAAGAAAACTTAGGATCAGGAACTTTTACAGAAAGAACGGCGGTTAAACCTTCTCTTGCATCATCCCCTGTAGTTGATACCTTTTCTTTTTTAGCTGCACCAATCGATTCAATATATTGATTGATGGTCCGGGTTAAAGCACCTTTAAAGCCAGCTAAATGGGTACCGCCATCTCGTTGTGGGATGTTATTGGTATAACAAAAGATATTTTCCTGATAGGAATCATTCCATTGCATCGCCACTTCTACCGTGACACCTTCTTTTTCTGTCGTAAAATAAAAAACATCCTCAAACAAAGGGGTTTTATTTTTATTTAACTGTTGCACAAAGGCTTTTATGCCACCTTCAAATTCAAATACATCTTCTTTATCAGAACGTTCATCCTTTAAGGAAATTCTAACACCTGAATTAAGAAAAGAGAGTTCTCTTAAGCGTTTCGCTAAAATATCATAATGGTATTCGACATTGGTAAATGTTTCTGTACTGGGTAAGAAATTAATTAAAGTCCCCGTACCTTCAGCATCTCCAACCGCAGCTAAAGGAGCAATAGGCTCCCCCATTCTATATTTTTGCTTATGTAACTTGCCATGTTTGCGTATTTCCAGCGTCATTTCTGCTGATAAGGCATTAACTACAGAAACCCCAACACCATGTAAGCCACCAGATACCTTGTAGGCATTATCATCAAATTTACCACCCGCATGAAGCACTGTCATAATCACTTCTGCAGCTGAGCGCCCTTCTTCTTCATGTATATCGACCGGAATGCCTCGACCATCATCAGATACTGAAACAGAACCATTTTCATGGATAATTACATCAACACCTTTACAGTACCCTGCTAAAGCTTCATCTATTGAATTATCAACCACTTCAAAAACCATATGATGAAGACCAGAACCATCATCGGTATCACCTATGTACATACCAGGTCTTTTTCTTACCGCATCTAGTCCCTTTAGTACCTGGATATTCGTGCTATCGTATTCTTGATTATTCTCACTCATACTTTTTCCGTTTTTGTGTGTTCCACGTGGAACATGATCATTAATTTATCAAACATATTTCACCGTGTTCCACGTGGAACACTTTGTAATTTTCTAACTCTGTTAAATCACCAAAATTAGAAAGCTCAGTGGTGGTCATAAAAACCTGGCAATCTAATTTGGATAAAAATTTTAATAATTTTGCTTTGTTATGGACATCCAACTCGGCAGTTAAATCGTCAATTAATAGACAAACATCATTTGAGGTATCGCTATTAATTAATTGTACCTGAGCTAATTTTAATGAAAGCATTAATAATTTTAGCTGTCCCCTGGAGACCACATGTTTTGCTAAGCGGCCATCAATCATTAAACTAAAGTCTGAACGATGGGGACCACTATGAGTAAAACCATAACGTAGATCTTTTTGTAAATCATTTTCTAAAGCGACAATAAAGTCTTGCTTATCAGCCCAGCCAGAAATATACATTAATTCAACTTTTTCAAAATTGAGAAAATAATGGCAGATTTCTAAAAACACAAGTTGTAATTTTTCTAAGTACTTTTGTCGGTATATAGAGACTATTGTACCGTACTGTACCAACTCCGTATTCCAAACATTTATTTGATTGGTTTGTTTACTTTTTAATAGTGAATTACGCTGTAATAAAACCTTTTTAAATTTACGCCAGTTAACTAAAAAATCCTGTTCATAGTTGAATACCCCCCAGTCTAAAAATTCACGCCTAACCTGAGGACCACCATCTAACAAAATATAACTTTTGGGGTGTATTAATAAAACGGGGAGGGTGTAGGCGAGTTCGGATTTAGAGCTTTTTTCCTGGTTAAGTCTAATTTCACAACCTTTAGCATTAAACTGAATACCTAAGTGGAAAACATGATCACTTTGTTGTTTTGATTGACCTGAAACAATTAACTCAGTTTGTTCAAACTGAATCGCTTGTTTTATATTTGTTGCTCTAAAAGATCTTGCTCTACCTAAAATAAAAATTGCTTCTAATAGAGAACTTTTTCCACTGCCATTTTCGCCAGTAATTAAATTAATTCCAAGGGAAGGCTCAATAGACGATTGCTTAATATTTCGTAGTTTGTAAATATCCAGTTTTTGTAAACTCATTGCGACTACTAAACTGGAAAAAAGCGGACTAGCATCCGCTCTATATCGGGATTAATCATTGTAATATTAGCTGACTTTTGCTTATAAGCGCATGGGCATAACAATAAACTTATACAGTTGCTGTTCTGGTTCTTCGATAAAACAACTGCTGGCGTTACTGGCAATTGTCAAAACGGCCAATTCAGAATCTAAATTGCTGACAGCATCTAATACATACTGAGAATTAAAAGCAATCGATATTGCTTCACCTTGATATTCAATAATTAACTCTTCATTCGCTTCATCGTGTTCTGGATTATGTGAATTAAGTCTTAACGCTCCCTCTGAAATATCAAAAGTGATCCCTTTAAATTTTTCATTAGCCAGAATAGAAACCCGGGTTAATGCATCTTTTAACAATTGGCGTTGAATATGGATCTGATTGAAAAAAGTTTGTTCAAATACTTTACTAAAATCTGGGTATTTTGAATCCACCAATTTGGCAGAAAAAGTAAGCTCTTTAAAATAAATTCTAATATTACTATTAGAAAATTGGATATTTAACTCGGCTTCATCATCATCTAACAAACGAGAAAGTTCTAAAACACCTTTTCTAGGCAAAATAATACGTGCTTCATAACCCGTTGCGGTACCAATATTATCTTCATAAATCGATAAGCGATGACCATCCGAAGCAACCAGTTTTAACTTGCTATTAGAAATATGAAATAACAAGCCATTCAAGTAATATCGAATATCCTGGTTAGCCATACAAAAAACTGTTTTATCCAATGCTTTTTTTAATTGTCCTGCATTAATAAGAAATTGGTTTTCTAATTCTGCTTCTGAAAATTCAGGGTAATTATCTGCAGCTAAGGTGGTTAATGAAAAACGACTACGTCCTGAAGATATTTTTACTTTGTCATCTTTTAATTCAATTTTAATTTCAGCTTCATTGGGTAATAAGCGAACAATATCCAGAAATTTTCTGGCAGGGACAGTAATTTCACCTGATTCTGCCGTATCAAGATGAATTTTTGCGATTAATTGGATTTCAAGATCCGTCCCTGTCAGCACTAAGGCATTTTCACTTATAACGATTAGCACATTAGAAAGTATTGGCATGGTTTGCCTTTTTTCTATAACGCTCACTATTTGCTGTAAAGGTGAAAGTAGCTGTTCTCTATTAATAATAAAATTCATAAAATATATTTAACTTATTACTGTTATTAGTAAAAAAAAATCTGTTGATAAGTGATATTTATATAATAAAATCAATTGCTTATATAACAATTAAAGCTGTTGATTATGTTATCTGCTAACTGTGGATAAGTTGGTGACAAGTTACCCTATATAAAAAGTTTACAAGCTATAAACAAAGTAAGGCTAGTATTAAACACAACTTTATCCACATGGCAATTGTAGATGATTATTTTTGAGAATTTCCATTTTTCGATTTTTTTAAAAATAGTCATTGTGAATTTTTACATTTTGCTCAGTCTATTAATAATAAATATATATATCTTTATTTAGTTTATTACTATTAGTCAGAGGAAATTCTGTGGATAAGCCTTTTTACTTGATAAAAAACAATAATTTAAGATGTTATTAAAGACCTTTGTTAGTGTGCTTTTAGATTGTGGATAAAACAATGACTTTATTTCCCCCCTACTTTATCCACAGCTTTATCTCAACTAATGGGATAAAGTTCTCAACAGGTTCTGATAATCTTCAGAGACTTTAATGTCACTATCACGTAAGGCTTTAACTCGTTTACAGGCATTGATTACGGTAGTGTGATCTCTCCCTCCAAAAGCATCACCAATTTCTGGAAAGCTATGGCTGGTAAGCTCTCTGGCTAAACACATGGCAATTTGTCTAGGACGGGTAACGGATTGTCTACGGTTTTTAGAGGATAAATCTGCAATACGAATTTTAAAATATTCAGCTACGGTTTTTTGAATATTATCAATATTGACCAGTTTGTCTTGTAAGGAGATTAAGTCATGTAAGGCTTCTTTAGTAAAATCGACGGTAATTTCTTTACCGGTGAATTGAGCATTAGCAAGCACGCGTCTAAGAGCACCTTCCAGATCTCTGACATTGGAAGGAATTCTTTTTCCAATAAAAAAAGCAACCTCCTGTGGTAATTCCACATTAACCAGTGCGGCTTTTTTAATTAAGATGGCTGCACGTGTTTCTAAATCGGGTGGTTCAATGGCAACAGGTAAGCCCCAACCAAATCTGGATTTTAAACGATCTTCCAGGCCTTCAATTTCTTTTGGGTATTTGTCACAGGTTAAGACCACTTGATGTTTTTTATCTAACAAATTATTGAAGGTATGAAAAAATTCTTCCTGAGAACGTTCTTTACCCGCTAAAAATTGAATGTCATCAATCAGTAATATATCGATACTACGATAATAATCTTTAAAAGCATTAATACTATTGTGCTGAAATGCCTGCACCATATCCTGTACAAATTTTTCAGAATGCAGATATACAATATGTGCTGATGGGTTTTCTGCAATAGCAGCATTACCAATAGCATGCATTAAGTGAGTTTTCCCTAGACCTGAACTGCCATAAATAAACAAAGGGTTATAGGCTTTACCAATATTTTCAGAAACCTGAATTGAGGCTGCTTTGGCTAATTGGTTAGATTTCCCTTCTACAAAGCTGTCAAAAGTGAAAGCTTTATTTAAAAAGGTAGAACGTTTAGGTTTCGCTTTTTCTGTTGATTTTCTTTGCAGCTTTGGTTGAATAAGAGCTGTGGTCTTTTTTGAGCCAATTTCAAATTGTAAAAGTAGAGTGCCATTGGAAAATTCATAAACAGCATCTTCAATTTTATTTAGAAAATGTTGTTTGACATGATCAATAATAAAACGGTTAGGCGCTAATAATTTTAATGTGTCACCTTTTTCAACCGCCTGTAGCGGTCTGATCCAGGTACTAAAATCTCCAGAGGGGATTTCATTTTCAAGTTTAGATAAACAAGTCTTCCAAATTGAGCTCATTGATTACTTTAAATAAGGTTAGGGGAAAATCAGATAGCTATTTTATACTTATCGATGAAAAACAGATGAAGATAAGTCGTTATATAATAATAAAAAAAATAACTTATACACAAGTAGTTTACAGAATTAAACACAGCTAATCTATAAATATAATTGACAGACCCTATAGATTTGTCTTATGATCCCGAATCTTTTTTATCCGTTTTTTGTTAAACATTATTAGGGCTTAGGCAAATGAAAAGAACTTATCAACCAAGTAAATTAAAGCGTGCAAGAACTCATGGTTTTCGTGCAAGAATGGCTACAGTAGGTGGTCGTAAGGTAATTAATGCTCGTAGAGCTAAAGGTCGCGCTGAGTTAACAGTGTAATTGGCGGGCGAAGATTATAGTTTTCCCCCACAGTTAAAACTAGGGAACCCTGCTGATTATACAAAGGTATTTGCAAAGCCAGTAAAATCTACTGACAATTTTTTTACCTTATTAGCAATAAGAAATGATTTAGATCATCCTAGGTTAGGTCTTGCCATTGCCAAAAAAAATATAAAAAAAGCAGTGACCAGAAACCTGATTAAACGATCTGTACGGGAAAACTTTAGATTAAGACAATATGATTTAATTAATATTGATATTGTTGTTTTAGCAAGAAGGGATGCAGCAAATGCATCTCCTGCCTTATTAAGGAAATCATTAGATAAGCATTGGCTTAAACTAACAAACCGATGCGAATCTTACTCATAAATCTTATAAAATTTTATAAAACTTTTATAAGTCCTTTGCTCCCTCCTCGATGCCGATTTTATCCCAGCTGTTCAAGTTATGGTCTGGAAGCGATTCAGCTTCATGGTGCGATTAAAGGTTCGTATCTTACAATAAGAAGAATATTAAAATGCCACCCGTTCCATGAGGGTGGCATAGACCCAGTTCCAAAAAAAATTGGTAAATAACGATGGATAATATTAGATTTCTACTAGTCATTGCACTTGCAATGATTTCGTATATGCTTTGGGAACAATGGCAACTAGATTATGGCCCCAAGCCTGCAATTGCTGTAGCAGAACAACCCGTTATTTTAGACCCTCAGGCAGATTTACCAGGTACTGGAAATATAACTTCTACAGTTGCTGCTAATGGGCAAATTTTAGAAGCCGTACCTAGTTTTGATGTTCATGCTGATAAAATTATTACGGTAACAACAGATGTCTATTCTGTTGAAATCGATATCAAAGGTGGAACATTACGTAATTTAGATTTACTACAGTTTCCTCATGAAAAAGAAAATACCGTAGTCAATAAATTATTTGCCTTAGTGGGTATGGAGCCTGCGGAAAAAGATTTGTCACCTATCCGCTTATTTGATAGTAATACTGAAAAACTTTTTCTTGCTCAAAGTGGTTTAATCGCCAGCACTGGTTCTGCAAAAGGTCCTGATCATCATGCTGTGTATTCAGTTGAAAAAGACAGTTACGCAATGGCTGTTGGAGAAGAGACTTTATCTGTTCCTTTAACCTGGACAAATAATGCAGGTCTGGTTGTTACCAAAACTTATACATTTAGTCGTGGTAGTTACAGTATTAATGTCGATCAAAAAGTAAGTAATGATTCTGCACAAACCTGGACGGGTAGACAATATGGCCAATTATTAAGAGTGCCTTATGTTGATGATAAAGGAAATACCTTTATCAGAACTTATGCCGGTGGTGTTGTTTATACAGAAGAAGAAAAATACCAAAAAGTTGACTATGACGAGATGGAAGAAAGCAACCTGAGTGTATCAACACTGGGTGGCTGGAGTGCCATGACGCAGCATTATTTTGCTACAGCATGGGTTCCACCCGCAGACCAGGAAAATCACTTTTATACTAAAAAGTTAAAAGACTGGCGTTATGTAATTGGTTCATACTCTCCTGCTGTTGCCGTTAATGCACATACGGATGTGACTTTTAATTCACATTTATTTGTTGGACCAAAAGTTCAGCCAATGATGGAAAAAGTGGCAAAAGGTCTGGAATTAACTGTAGATTACGGTTGGTTGACTGTTATAGGTAAACCAATTTACTGGTTACTCAATCAAATACATGATTATGTTGGTAACTGGGGTTTGTCTATTTTAGGCGTTACTTTATGTATTAAGCTGTTGTTCTTTAAGCTATCTCAAGCCAGTTACCGTTCTATGGCTAAAATGCGTAAAATTCAGCCTCGTCTGAAAGAGATGCAAGAAAAATATGCAGATGATAGACAACGCTTTAATACAGAAATGATGGCGATGTACAAAAGGGAGAAAGTGAATCCGATGGGTGGTTGTTTACCTATCATGGTACAAATTCCCGTATTTATATCGCTTTATTGGGTATTGATAGAAACAGTAGAATTACGTCAGGCTGATTTTGCATTTTGGATTCAAAATTTATCAGGACAGGATCCATTCTTTATTTTGCCGGTTCTTATGGGTATTTCCATGAAAATTCAGCAAAGTTTAAACCCTGCACCGATTGATCCATTACAAGCAAAAGTAATGAAAATGTTTCCTCTGGTGTTTACAGTGTTCTTTTTATTCTTCCCGGCTGGTCTTGTTCTTTACTGGGTATGTAATAACACTTTGTCAATTATCCAACAGTGGTATATCACTAAACAAATTGATGCTGAAAAGTAATGATTGTTTAGAGTTATAAAAAATAAGAGGGGAGCTTTTTAGCTCCCCTTTTTAGTAAATAACGGTTAAAAATAATTTACTCCAACAACACAGTGCAACAACAATATCAAGATACCATTGCAGCCATTGCAACACCCCCTGGAAATGGAGGTGTCGGTATAATTAGAATATCAGGGCCTTCAGCTTTTGAAATTTCCAGCAACTTAACGCATAAAACGCCTGCCCCAAGACAAGCCGTGTTTACATCCTATAGAGATGCAGATAATTCCGTAATAGATTCAGGCCTAGTTATTTTTTTCCCCAATCCGTCTTCCTATACAGGTGAAGATACCATCGAATTACAAGGCCATGGCGGCAGTGTGGTTTTGGGGATGTTATTAAAACGGGTGCTCAGTTTAGGCGCGCGATTAGCTAACCCTGGTGAATTTACCGAAAGAGCTTTTTTAAATAATAAACTGGATTTGGCGCAGGCTGAAGCCGTTGCTGATTTAATCGAAAGCAGTACAGAACAATCGGTACGTTCAGCGCAAAAATCCATGCAAGGTGTTTTCTCTAAACAGATTAATGAACTGGTCGAACAACTTACCGAACTTAGGATTTTTGTTGAAGCCGCGATAGATTTTGTTGATGAAGAAATCGACTTTTTATCTGATGGCGTGGTAGAAAACAAAATGCTGAAGCTGTCTGATAAAATTAAGACTATACAAAAAACAGCACAACAGGGACGATTACTGCGTGATGGAATGACCGTGGTTTTAGCGGGAAAACCCAATGCCGGAAAATCTAGTTTACTTAATGCCTTAGCTGGACATGAAGCGGCTATTGTTACCGAGATTGCTGGAACTACTCGAGATATTTTAAAAGAACGCATTCAAATTGATGGTATGCCATTACATATTATTGATACCGCAGGATTGCGGGAAAGTGAAAATGTAGTAGAAAAAGAAGGCATACGCCGAGCCCATGAAGAAATTAAGCAAGCGGATAAAGTTTTATTATTAATTGATAGTACTGATCCTGAAATCAATTCGGTAATGAAAACTTTACCTACAGGACTGGATATCACAAAAATCTATAATAAAATTGATCTAATAGATGTAGAACCAGAAATTACAGAAACAGAACATGGCTGCCAAATTTACCTATCAGTCAAAAAAGATATTGGTATGGGTCTATTAACTGACTACTTAAAGAAAAGTGTGGGTTTTAATGGCGAAACAGATGATGTGTTTATTGCCAGAAAAAGGCATATAGAAGCTTTATCTCAAGGTCAGAAAAGTGTAGAAAGTGCATTACAGCAATTACAAAACCAAGCAGGTGAACTAGTCGCTGAAGATTTAAGACAGGCACAAAATAGCCTGGCAGAAATTACCGGAGCATTTAGTTCAGATGATCTGTTGGGTCGGATTTTTAGTTCGTTTTGTATAGGGAAGTAAGGTTGTGGTTCCAATGCCATTAGGTTAAGAGAATTTTATTTTTTGTAGGGTAGATGAGCGCTAGCGTTATCCACCATTTTTCAAAGACTTGTTGGGTTACGCTTTTGCTAACCCAACCTATATTTCCCTTAACTTAACGATATTGGCTGTAGTTCTTATTCATATCATCAAATGATTTAAATATGCCTTTGCTAAGAGTCATCTTCCAGCAAAAGGTATTCGCTTCAAAATACTACGCCTTTTATAAGTTTTTAAGTATATTCACAATATGTTCTCGTGTTTTTATCTCGGCTTGAGGTAAATTTTGTTGGCGTGCTGCAATTAAAGAATTTTGCCAGTGTTCTAGGTAATTATTTTTTTCAGATACATTTACGGAAATTCCTATATTTTCTTTCATCTGATTAGATGAAAAACTCATGACAGAAAATTCAAGAGAGCCAATCAGTCCTGAATCAAATAGCTCTTTTGACATTGCTCCCATTTCTTTTTCAGTCATATTTGTAACATCATATTTTGAGCCAATAGTGGTAATACTGGGTGCATTGCTGGTATTCCCCGAAAAACTATTCAGTCGTTCTAAAATTGATATTCTTTTTTCCATAATCCCTTCTTTTTGTGTCGAATATCCGAATTTTTTAGCAGCATTCAAATCGTTATACATAGCTTCTAGATAGTTGGATTTTTGATTTGGGCTTTCATCCATACTCAAGGGAATCCATATCAGCAAAGCCTCCTTTTCTGAAATTAATTTTTTATCATATAGCTCTTTACCCATTGCTCTTACTTCGTTGGGCGAGATATTAGTCACATCATATTTTTCAGCAATATTAGCCCAGTGTGCTTCTGGACTGATTGTTACTATTGAAGAGGGTGTTTCGACTGAACCAGAGTTTGATGCATAGGGATTAGTCTTGCTGGACTGATGTGTAACAGGATGAAATGCACTGTGATTTATATTTGAGATGTTAGTGTTTATCATGAGCTTACTCGTATCTTTCTTTGTTAAAGAACCTAGTTCCTTAAGTCAGCATCTTTTGTGCCAGCCACTCACTTTGGCCCCCTTTTTGCTTTTCTTATACATAACAGATAGATAAGCAAGGAGTTTTGCGTGAATATTTCAAATATAGGGCAAACTATTGCCACAATCAGTACACAGATCGGCAAAAGCATACCTTCTCAGCCTGAAAAAATAATAGATAGTTCTTTTCAGGATGAAAGCTCTACTCCGAGAACAATTGATATGAGGAATGTGTCGGTTAATGAAATAAATGAGTTGATAAAATCTGGAGTAGAGGGCCTTCTTGATTTTGTACCACTGATCCCCCCTCAAACAGTTAAGGAATACGGCTCAGAGTCTGCAGCCAATATTAAAATTGATTATCTTGGTCAAATAGAGAGAAGTATTGAATTTAAAAAAAGCGTTGCTGAAGACACTAGTTTTCTAGAAGAAGTTTTGGAAAAAATTAAAAATATTGATGGGATGGCAATGCCTCAAAAAATTGATATTACTGTTTAGGCATGTGTATGAAATAACTTAGGTAAGATACAAAACTGGTAACTCATTGGTAGGGTCACACATTGGTTTATGATTAATAAAAGGATATCAAAATAATCCATAGAGAATAGAATTCATCAGTTAGTCAATGCGTATTATGATGAAAAAATTAGTTAAAATCATAAATCAAAGACCCTTGACATGATAACGAACAATGCAGGAATGATTTCCAGGACAACTCTGATGTAGGAGCGTCCGCCCTCGGCGCGAATATAACAGGCTCTTGCTTTAGGATCAAAAGCTCTATTTAAAATCGCGCCGAGGGCGGA
>Ga0209495_1002423_pt1 | contig 12196 bp, 10 predicted proteins | sample EN1Hudsemesocosm_FD_184629 | JGI IMG/M metagenome (GOLD analysis project Ga0209495, IMG submission 184629) | Methane-oxidizing microbial communities from mesocosms in the Hudson Canyon - EN1E Hudson Canyon (SPAdes) (version 2) | ecosystem: Environmental > Aquatic > Marine > Cold seeps | place... | reverse complement strand
CTCTTTAGCATCTTCAGGTGGCCCCACAGGCCAATTAAAATCCCAAGGAGTAAAATGCGTAACAGGAACACGCCACAGAGTTTTACCCACACTATAGGTTTGCGCTAACTGGGTACGCTCTGCGTCATCTATGCCCAGTGCGGCCAATGCTGTTGCATCGGCCGCGACGCCGGCGCCGTTAAGATCCAAATCGGCTAAGCCATTACTGATACTTAAAATTCCGATCACTCGTCCATTGGGTGATGGTATCCAAGCGCTTTGGTCTTGATCATACCAGCCAGCCGGTACTTTCTCTCCAATAGGGAAGTTTAAAAAATTATCAACGTAAACCGGGATCGCTTGACTAAAATCAACCCGGTTCGCATCCATCGCCAGAGCTTCATCCACACTCAATTCCACGGCATAGGTATAACCTGACGCTGGGGGCAGCTCACCGGGCATGGTAGCCGGGCCATTGTCACCCACGGTATATTCGGTAGCTCTAACATTGATGCTAGTTAAAGCTTGCGTAGCACCACTGGGCAAAGTCATGGTGGCGCTAGTGCCCTGTGGGAAAAATATCGTCGCTTGTCGCTCACCATCGGTGTCGGTTTGCATAGAACCCTGGGCTACTTGAATAGCTTGGCTACTCGACAGGTCAATGTTGGTCACTTGGCTGTCTACCGGAATCATCACTACGTCATTAGGATGAGCGTAATCCTGCCAAGGAGTGTTAACTTGACGCTGTACTGATAAGTAACCATCTTTTTGATAAATCAGTGTGAGCAAGCCGCCGCCATTAACCGCCATATCAAAAAAACCATCGCCCCGGCTTAGGGTTTGACCAAACTCGGGGTGGTCTTTAATCGTTATCGCAACGCCTGTCAAAACGGTGTTATCTCTTTGCAAAACTTTCCCGCGCAATATTGCTACGCGTTTCGCCTCAATGTCATCGGCATTCACACCAGTTTGAATAGGCATGGTTCCGGTGTAGAGAAATTCCGTCGCTGTCTTCATGCTGGTCACTTGAGTGGAATCTAGCAGAGGCGCTACAGTGATGGGGTCTGGCGGCAAATCGGGATCGGGATCAGGGTTCGTATCGCTTATCGTCAAACTCACAGAGGCCATCGCCAGCTCTGATTGACTGTCTGTCACCGTGGCACTCACAAGATGATTGCCCGCTGATAAATTTGTGATCAGGTCAGCACCTGAACCCAAAATACCATCTTGGTCTGAAGACCATTGAATGCTTGAACTCAAATCGCCATCTTCTGCGTCGTCAGCGCTGCCGTGAAAGGCAATCAGTTCTGCATCGGTAAAACTGCTGCCATCTACTGGCATATCAATACTGACTTGAGGCGCTTGATTAGAGTTCGTTTCTGTTGGCGTCAGCAATAGGGAATCCATATTCGCGCCACTCACATCATTGGTTTCAGCGCGAATGGTATGAGTGCCCGCTGACAAGAAAAACGACGTGCTCACCACCGACCAAGTGGTCCAGGAACCTGTCGCGGGAAAAGACAGTGAGCTCTGCGCCGCTTGCCCATCAACAGTAATATTTAAAGGGCGATTTCCTTGCTTCAATGCATAGCGAAACCCCAGTTCATATTGACGGGGCTCGAGCACATCTACGCTCCATTCAATATAGCCGTCGTCGATATAATCTATGAAACCGCTACCGGTATAACCGCCGTGCTTTGTATCAATGGTTTCACTAGTCAACGCGGACTCTGCTTCATAAACCAAGGTATCCCCAAGCGCCTTCTTAGAGACAATGAGAGAGTCCATATTAGCGCCGCTGAAGCCGGTAGTTTCGGCGCGAACGGTATGGTTTCCCGCCACAAGTGGAAGCAGAATATGCGCTGTAGACCAATTTCTCCAGGCGCCCGTTGCGGGAAAACTCAGAGAAGCATTCACCTGCTGGCCGTCGACAATAATTCTTAAGGGGCGATCGCTGTTTTTCAACGCATAACGAAAACCTAAATCAAAGTGAGCAGACTCCGCCGCGGTAATTTGCCATTCAATATAACCATCGCCGATATAGTCTATAAAACCACTGCCGGTATAACCCGGATGATTTTCCGCAGGAACTTCACTAGTAATCGCCGCCTCAGCTTCATAAACAGTCTCCTCGGCCAATAGATTATTGGCAATAAATAGAAATAATAATATAAGGGATTCTGGGGTGATTTTAAGACATCGTGAAATTATAGTAGCCATGAGTGAACTCTTTATTTATCCGTAAAAAAGTAATTTTTAAATATCCATATAACAAAATTCACTCGACCAAAATTATAAAAATTAGGGCAAGCTTAACTTCTCAAAATATACAAGGCGCAGGGCTTCCGTCAGACTATATGAAACACTCTGAGGCATCGGAAAATACTGCTAGCAGAAAACCCATAATCAGCAACGGTTTTCCGGCGAAACCGGTTTTAGAATGGTGACTTTAAACAGAGAAAAAAACTAGACGGGCGGCCACCCACCTTGAAAGAAAAAATAAAGCGCTCACGACACTTTTGGAATATATAATCATTGCAAATCCTGTTGTCAATATATTATAAATTTGGAATGGCATTCGGAATCTGAATGCTCAGCCAAAAGAAAAATTAATTTTTCCTTTGTCTCTATTTATCAAGCGAAGCGATGGTATCAACAAGCGAAAAACTCGTCAATTCCGCCAAAAGTAGTAAAAACAGGGGAAAGAAAGAAGAGATGAGAGGGCGTGCTCTCGAGCGCAAGCGTCGCAGCACGTTTTAAGCGGGCTTTACACCGATCGCCCTAAAAATTCCAACACTAAACCTTGGAAATATATTTAGACAAAAACTCAAACTTATCCGGATCGTTGTCTACAAATCGAATCACGATTTTTACAATATTGGTGTCCATCTTATCTTCGCCCGCAATGACACTGTGCACATAGCCATTTACCCGAGCCACATTACTGCCGTCGTCAGTTTCAATATCAACCACTGCCTGATCAAACACTGTGGGCAGTGTATCGGAACGGGGCATCAAGCCACTCATAGCTTGCAGAGAAATCTCGCGAATCACACAGGCTGAAATGTTATTTGGGAAACGCAGCTGCGCCCGCCCCTTCGTTTTAGACTTAGCTTTGGCGGCTGGTTTTGCAGACCCCTTCGCTGAGGCATCTGCAGGTTTCGCTCCGGCGGGTTTCGCGGCGCTTGGTTTGCGAATGTCTTCGGTATTGCCACCGGTCAATACTGACACGCTGTGTGCATGGGTGGCACCACCAAAAGCCGCCACAGGGCTCGCACTTGCGCCACCGGTCAAAACATCAATTGACGCTCCCGCGAGCCCTTGTGTTTTACCTACCTTGGGCGAAAGGTCATGGGGGTTTTTGCCGGTTTTTTGCAACTGCTTAACGGTTTTTCGAATCAATTCGTCTGGGGTAAAAGGTTTGGTGATGTAGTCTGAAACTCCAGCTTTAACCGCTGTAACCACATGATCGCGATCACCGCGACTCGACACCATAATAAAGGGCACCTTGCTGTAGTGTTCGCTGCCGCGAATCTCCCGCAAGAATTCCTCGCCGGTCATACCGGGCATTTCCCAATCAGACAAGATTAAGTCAATTTTTTGAGTTTTCATAAGTGCCAAGCCCCGATTGCCATCGGTTGCATCAAACACTTCTACGCCGCTGAGCTTCTCTCGCAGCGTTTTTTTCATCATGTCACGAATGAATGTTGCGTCGTCCACAACCAAAATACGAATAGCCATAAATTCATTGCTCCACCTTTGATACTAGCTTAGCTCAAACATTCACTGTGTGGCGCTATCTCGTGTGAACACCAGCTGCTTGTCCGACGACAGGGTTTTACTATAAGCGTAACCTTCCGCTTTGAACTTCTTTAAGTCTGCCGGCCGTTCGACTTTATTTTGGATGATCCATGCCGCCATCAAGCCACGAGCCTTCTTGGCATAGAAGCTAATCACTTTGTATTGATCACCCTTCAAATCTTTGAAAACCGGGGTGATAAGCTCAGCATTTAACAGTTTAGGCTTAACAGCCTTAAAATATTCGTTTGATGCCAAATTCACCACACTGGTGGATTTCAGGGCTTTGAGCTGTTTGTTCAAAGCCGTAGTGACCTGTTCACCCCAAAAGGCGTAGAGGTCTTTACCTTCAGCGTTGGCAAAGCGAGTACCCATTTCCAAACGATAGGCCTGCATCAGGTCCATTGGGCGCAATACACCATAAAGGCCAGAGAGAATACGCAAATGCTTTTGCGCATAGCGGAAGTCGTCGGCGCTAAAACGTTCAGCAGCAAGGCCGCTGTATACATCGCCGTTAAACGCCAATACCGCTTGTTTCGCGTTGTCAGACGTAAACGGCTTTTGCCAAGCCTGGAAACGGTCGTAGTTTAAACAGCCCAATTTGTCGCTGATGCCCATTAGGGCTGAAACGTCTTGGGGCGCCAATTTAACCAGTTCGTCAATTAGCCGCTGAGACTGCTCTAATAACTCTGGCTGCGTATGCAATTTGGAGCAAGGGGGTGTTTCGTAGTCTAGATTTTTAGCGGGTGATAATACTATTAACATGCACTGGCCTGTTTATTCGGGTTTAAGAATGGCTTGCCACCAATTGAGCGGGCTCACCCCGTCTGCGGGGTCATAAACATTGCCATATACCCAAGCACTGTCACTGTGGTCGCCTACGTGATCATTCAATATGGCTTCTATTTTCTTGAATCCACAACTGACATGGATGGTAAACACCAACATGCGTGGAGACTCGGTATCGAGCTCGCCACCCAGTTTTTCAAGTTCTGGGCTTAAACCGTCAACCAACTCTTCCATGTCACCACGACAGAATACCGCAATACTCAAATTCCCAGAACGCTTCACAATCTCAAACTCACCGGTGTCTGAGAGGAAGCGAATGGTGTCACCGCCCGCCAAGCCCTTGGCGAACCCCGGCGACTTGACCAGCTGGAGGGTGTCATCTTCGTTGACTTTGACCGGTATTTTTTCGACAACCGGCTTGCCATTGGGGTCGTGGCCGGCAAAAAGTTCAATAATCTGGAGGCTTGTCATGATAGGGAACCGCAAATATTAGAAATTACAATTAGTGGGTACGACACACAAAGCTGCCCAATTGCTCGCGACGTAGCTCACACTCTCGGCGCAAGTTCTCGCAGGCCGTGGCCTTGCCGGGAGACGTAGGTTTTTTGTCGAGGCAAACAGCGTATTTTTCAGACAGCTCAAAATCGGGTATTTGCTGTAACTTTGAGTTGTTATCACAGCCTATCAACAGGAGCGGTGCCGAGAGAAGCACTACTGTCGACAGCCGCTTTAAGGCATAAATTGCTTGTGTTGAACTGGGCATTCGACGCTATTAACCACCTTGTCTAAGATCGAATGATTATACGGGCAGGCAAGGACAAGGCCAACCATTTAACGCCTTCTACTCTTTAAGTTGGCGTTCCAGCTCCTGTACGCTGATATGCCGAACATCTAGGCCACGCACCAAATAGATAATGTGCTCAGCTATGTTCTTGGCGTGATCACCTATACGCTCAAGTGCCCGAAGTGCCCACATAGCGTTCATCACCCTTGAAATAGACCTGGGGTCTTCCATCATATAGGTCATCAATTCCCGTACCGCCGACTCATATTCTCGGTCAACTTCCTTGTCTTTTTGCGCAACTTCAAGGGCCGTGAGCACGTCGTAACGGGCAAAGGCATCCAGGGCTAGGTTGATCATTTTCACCACAATCTGACCAATATGGCGTACCTCAGAATAACCCTTGGTATTGTCACCTCCCTCAGATAGAGCCAAAGCCATTTTGGCCACTTTATTGGCTTCGTCACCCATGCGCTCTAAGTCTCGGTTTGCTTTAGCCACAGCAAGCACCAAGCGCAAGTCAGAGGCTGCGGGTTGTCGCCGCGCCAGAACTACCGTGCAATCTTCATCCAGCTTTACTTCGCGCCGGTCAACTTCGTTTTCATTGACTAACACTCGCTCGGCTAAGCCACTGTCACCGCTCTCGATGGCTTTAAGGGCGTCAATCACCTGTTGCTCTACAAGACCCCCCATTTCCAACAATTGTGTTTTCAGATCTTCCAGATCGCTATTGAACTGCTTGGATATATGTTGATCGAGCTGTAACTTGTCCATGGAATTCTCCTCTTACCCAAAGCGGCCGGTAATGTAAGCTTCAGTCAATTCGTGATCGGGATTGGTAAACACTTTTTCCGTTTCATTCACTTCAATCAATTTGCCCATGTGAAAATAGGCGGTGCGATTAGACACTCGCGCGGCTTGCTGCATTGAGTGTGTCACAATCGCAATGGTGTAATTTTTACTGAGCGTGGCGATCAATTCTTCAATTTTGGCCGTGGCAATAGGGTCCAGTGCCGAGCATGGCTCGTCCATCAAGATCACCTCAGGGCTCACGGCAATACTGCGGGCGATACACAGGCGCTGTTGTTGACCACCCGACAAGCCAGTGCCCGGTTCGTGCAAACGATCTTTCACTTCATTCCACAAACTGGCTTTCTGTAAACTGTTTTCTACGATTTCGTCCAATTCAGCGCGGCGAGATACTAAGCCGTGAATGCGCGGACCATAGGCAACATTGTCGTAAATAGATTTTGGAAATGGGTTAGGTTTTTGAAACACCATACCCACTCTTGCTCGAAGCGGCACAACATCTAGTTGTGGGTCATAAATATCACTGCCTTCTAGGCAGAGGGAACCTTCCACTCGGCAGATATCAATGCTGTCGTTCATACGATTTAGGCAGCGTAAAAAAGTTGATTTACCGCAGCCCGAAGGGCCAATCATGGCCAAAACTTCGTTGTTGCCGATATCTAGATTCACGTCGAATATGGCCTGCTTGTCACCATAAAAAACATTGCAATCACGCACCGACATTTTTGCATCATCTGAAAATGGAAAGCCGACGGTCTGCGATGTAATATTTTCAGCCGCCGAGTTGACCTGATTTAAAACTGTATTTTTCATGGGGTAACTCATATTAACCAATAGAGAATCAAAAAATTAAACCTACCAGCGACGCTCTAGGCGTTTACGCAGTAATACGGCTAAGGTATTCATAACAATTAGGAACGTTAAAAGCACCATAATGGCCGCTGAAGTTTTTTCAACAAAAGCCCGCTCGGGGCTGTCGGCCCAAAGGAAAATCTGCACCGGCAATACCGCCGCCGGATCAGTAACGCTGCCCGGCACGTCAACGATAAACGCCACCATACCAATCATCAGCAAAGGTGCCGTTTCACCCAGAGCTTGAGCCATACCGATGATAGTTCCTGTCAACATACCTGGCATTGCCAAAGGAAGGACGTGATGCAGCACCACTTGCATTTTCGACGCGCCGATACCTAGTGCCGCCTCCCTAATAGAAGGTGGCACAGCCTTAATTGCGGCGCGACTAGATATAATAATAGTGGGTAAGGTCATCAAGGTTAAAACCAAACCACCCACCAGCGGCACCGAGCGCGGCAATTCAAAAAAGTTAATAAAAATTGCCAAGCCTAACAAACCAAAAATAATAGATGGCACGGCCGCTAGGTTGTTAATGTTCACTTCAATTAGGTCGGTCCAACGGTTTTGAGGCGCATATTCTTCCAAATAAATTGCCGCCGCAACACCAATGGGAAAAGACAATATTAAGGTGATTAATAGCGTCCACAAAGAGCCGACCATCGCCCCTCGAATACCCGCTTGTTCGGGCTCGCGCGAGTCTCCAGCGGTGAAGAAGGTGGTATTGAAATTAAGTTCCATGCGCTCTTCGGCAATTAGGCTCTCTATCCAGCTCGCCAGTTTTTCATTTACACGACCCATATAGGCATCGCCTTTCTGACGAGATTTGTAGTAAACGTCGACGTCATCGTCAACCAAGAGCCAAAGCGTTTGCTGTGTGCCTAACCAATGCGGGTTTAGGGCCAGTTGATCGCGTATAAAATACCCTGAACCACTGCTGCTTATGGTGGCCAATAAACGTTTGTCAGAGCGGGATTTCACGTCTGGAAACTGTGCACGCCAAGTGCGCTTAATTAAACCATCAAAATTCGCATTGTTAAGTTGTTGCTCGCTACTGACATCGGTAATTTGCAAATACTCGGCGTCAAAATGTATATCCATGGACACTCTTGTTTCAAAAAATGCCGAGTGCCCCTTACCGATAATGTCGGTAAACAGCAATACCAAGCATAAAAGACCAAAACCGATGGACATAAGCCCGTACAGGCGAAAGCGCTGTTCTGCTCGATAACGCTGCGCAAGGCGCTTTTTAAAGCGCTCAGTATCGACAACACTGCCCTTAACTCTATTGGCGCTGTTGTTGTGATCTACTGGGTTTTCCACTGACATTTTTTTTCCACTAGTCATATTGTTCTCGATACTTCTTTACCACGTGCTGCGCAATAAAATTCAGGCCTAAGGTAACGGTAAATAACATCAAACCCAGAGCAAAAGCGGCTAGGGTTTTAGGGCTGTCAAACTCTTGGTCACCCACAAGCAGGGTGACTATTTGCACAGTAACAGTAGTGACCGACTCTAGTGGATTAGCCGTAAGCTTCGCCGCAAGGCCCGCCGCCATCACCACAATCATAGTTTCACCAATCGCGCGCGAAGCGGCTAACAACACGCCGCTAACAATGCCTGGCAGCGCGGCCGGGATGACCACCTGCTTGATCGTTTCTGAGCGTGTCGCACCGAGCCCCAAAGATCCATCTCGCAGCGATTGTGGCACAGCGTTGATCACGTCATCCGACAGGGATGACACAAAGGGGATAATCATTACACCCATTACCAAACCCGCGGCCAAGGCGCTTTCTGATGAGGGGCTCAAACCCACCATTGAGCCCGCCTCTCGTATGGCGGGTGCCACCGTTAAGGCGGCAAAAAAACCGTAAACTACGGTGGGAATACCAGCAAGAATTTCTATTAAAGGTTTGATATAGGTGCGAAAACGAGTGCTGGCGTATTCAGATAAATAGATAGCGGCCATCAAGCCCACGGGCACTGCCACAAGCATAGCGATAAAGGAGATTAACATGGTGCCCGCAAATAAAGGCACGGCACCAAAGGCTCCTGAACCACCTACTTGATCGGCACGAATTGCGGTTTGTGGACTCCATTGCAGACCAAATAAAAAGTCTGTAGCAGGAATTGATTTGAAAAAACGTAAAGACTCGAAAAGCACGGATAAAACAATGCCGATCGTGGTTAATATAGCGATGCAAGAACAGGCCAACAATACAATTTTGAAGGTTTTCTCAACCTTTACACGAGCACCGTAGTTAGGCGAGATTTTCGTCATGGCCCATAAGCCACCCATCATCGCTAAACTTAATGTGCTAACAGTCATAGCCATTTGACTGGTCTGGCGAAGTGACCTTAAATGTTCAGCTGCATCAATAAGCGCCTGGCTGGGTTCTATACCTAAAAGCGTCCCCGCTAAAATATTTTCAACGGTGTTGAGCATTAAGCTAAGTTTGTCACTGCTCACCTGTTCTCCGTCAATGATAATTTGCGAGATAACCAATGTTTCAATTATCTTTGGCTCGAATAATAGCCACAGCAAAGTCAGGAATAAACTGGGTATAGCACACCAAAGTGCCGTTAACATACCGTGATAAAACGGCAGTGAATTAAGCGTTTTAATTCCACCTAGGGGAGCCACCACCGATATCGATCGCCCTCGTCCAAAGGCATACGAAACGGCAATAACCATAACTAAGGCAAGCAATAAATTTGATGTTTCCATAAAGCCTGTTGCTTTCTCTAAAAATGAACAAACCCGATACCTCTCTCAAGGTTCGGGCTAGCATAGAACGCCGGTTTAGGCGCTCAAAGATTTTTTACATCGACAAGTTTTTCAATGCTCTCACGTCTTGCGCCATTTGACGACGCGCTTTGTCGCCAAGTGGAATCATACCCTTATCTGCAAGGTAACCGTCTTCACTCCACGCTCTGTCATTGGTGAACTCTGCTAAGTATTCCTCGATACCTGGAATAACATTGACATGAGCTTTCTTCACATAAAAGTAAAGAGGTCGAGAAACAGGATACGAGCCATCTGAAATGCTGTCAAAAGTTGGCGCCTGACCGTCAATAGCCGACCCTTGCACTTTATCGGCGTTTTGATCGAGAAAGCTGAAGCCAAATACACCAAAAGCGTCCGGGTTAGCATTGAGCTTTTGTACAATCAGGTTGTCGTTCTCGCCCGCTTCTATATAGCGGCCGTCTTCACGAACAGTGTGACAGACCTTTTTGTAAGCCGATTTATCTTGCTTCTTCATCGCGGCAATCCAAGGGAATTGCTTGCATCCACCTTCCAGCGCCAGCTCAGCAAAAGCGTCACGAGTACCAGAAGTAGGGGGTGGCCCCAGAACTTCAATGGTGGTGGCCGGCAGCGCGGGATTAACATCGCGCCAAGTCTTATAAGGGTTCGCCATCAAGGTATTGGAACCATCTGAATTCGGTACTTCTTTGGCCAAGGCCAGGAATATATCTTTACGAGTTAAAGAAATAGCGGCTGATTGGCTGGCATTGGCCAGAACAATTCCGTCATAGCCAATCAAGACTTCCACAATGCCTGAAATTCCATTGCCCTCGCACATGCTCACTTCTGAAGACTTGATACGGCGCGAAGAATTAGTGATATCAGGATGTTGAGCACCTAAACCCTGACAAAACAGCTTTAAACCACCACCAGAACCGGTTGATTCAACTTTTGGCGTCTTAAATGCCGTGCTTTTACCAAAACGCTCAGCCACTACAGTAGCAAATGGGTAAACGGTCGATGAACCTACAATACTGATGTAGTCCCGTGCAGCACTCGCCGTTTGTACGCTGACTAAAGTGGCCATTGCAAGGGTAGTACTAATTAACGATCTTTTCATGGGAGTCTCTCCACAAGGTCTTTTATGTAATAGCCGCAATAGGGGCTTCGCAAATGATGGAGAAAGCTTAGTTTGGAAATATTACAAACATGTTACAGAGCGAATTCTTTCCAATAATTCAAAGGGAATCACCACAGCCACGCTCTTGGGGTCCAATATTGTTGTTAATTCAAAGGTGAATGACTGATAATGACCGCCGGAATAAGCACCAACCATAATAAAAACGAGCGCCCCGTAGCGCCCATCAGATTAGAGACCATGAGCTTAACAACAGTCGTAAAGGTGCTCGACACCTTCTCTAGAAACACCGGCAAACTTATTGCCTGGTTAACCTTAGCCATGATGGCACTCACCAGCCTCATTGTGCTGCTGCGCTATGGCTTTGATATAGGCTCCATAGCCCTACAGGAGTCGGTCACCTACCTTCACGCCACTGTTTTTCTACTGGCCGCCGCCTATACCTTGCTTGACGATGAGCACGTGCGGGTCGATATTTTTTACCGCAGCTTTAATCCTCGCCAAAAAGCTTGGGTTAACGCGGTAGGGGGCATTGTCTTCTTGCTGCCCGTAAGCCTGTTTCTATTAGGTGTCAGTTGGTCTTTTGTCAGCGCAAGCTGGGCTATCAAAGAGTCTTCCGGTGACGCAGGCGGCATTGCCGCGGTCTATTTACTGAAAAGCCTATTGCCACTCGCCGCTTTCACTCTAGCGCTGCAGGGCCTAGCTAACGTTCTTTCTTCAGCCATTCTGCTAGTCAGTGAACAACAGACAGTGAGCAAAAACGACCGTGCTTGAACTCATCCCCCTAATTATGTTTTTCACCATTTGTGGGGCGCTGATGTTTGGTTACCCTGTGGCTTTTACATTAGCGGGTACCGCTCTGGTCTTCGCGGGTTTTGGCATTGTTAGCGGCCACTTCGACCCAGCCTTGCTCAATGCCATGCCAAGCCGCTTATTTGGCACCATAACAAACTACACCTTAGTCGCTGTACCGCTGTTTATTCTAATGGGAGTGATGTTAGAAAAATCTCGAGTAGCAGAAGAGCTTTTAGAGAATATGGCTCGAGCCTGTGGCCGCATGCCCGGCGGTTTGGGTATATCTGTGATTATTGTTGGCACACTGCTGGCCGCTAGCACCGGTATCGTAGGTGCCACAGTTGTGACTATGGGCCTCATGTCACTGCCCACCATGTTGAAGCGCGGCTACCACCCTTCGCTGGCCACAGGGTTAATCTGTGCCACGGGCACTTTAGGCCAAATCATTCCCCCCTCCATTGCTTTAGTGCTACTTGGCGACGTACTGTCCAGCGCCTATCAACAGGCA
>Ga0209495_1002418_pt1 | contig 12212 bp, 8 predicted proteins | sample EN1Hudsemesocosm_FD_184629 | JGI IMG/M metagenome (GOLD analysis project Ga0209495, IMG submission 184629) | Methane-oxidizing microbial communities from mesocosms in the Hudson Canyon - EN1E Hudson Canyon (SPAdes) (version 2) | ecosystem: Environmental > Aquatic > Marine > Cold seeps | place... | reverse complement strand
CTACTTAATTTCTATTGTCAAATCTGTCAGAACCTATCCCTTAGGACGTTTGGCTCCGTACTTCGATCGACCTTGTCTTCTGTCAGAAACACCTGAAGTATCCAAGCTACCACGTACTGTGTGATAACGAACACCCGGTAGATCCTTAACACGACCACCACGAATTAGAACAACACTGTGCTCTTGCAGGTTATGGCCTTCCCCGCCTATGTACGATGTAACCTCGAAACCGTTCGTTAAACGGACACGACAAACCTTACGCAAAGCCGAGTTCGGCTTCTTAGGGGTTGTTGTGTATACACGTGTACAAACTCCACGTCGTTGAGGACAAGCCTGCAACGCGGGTACATCACTTTTCGCGACTACACGTTTACGAGGCTTACGTACCAACTGATTAATCGTTGCCATGTAAGCAAACTCCACTAATTAACTAAAATCAAAATAATATGCCCAATAAGAGCACAATAAACTTGAGGGGCGCAGTCTAATGACGCCCCTCATTGCTGTCAAGCGCGTTGATGTTTTTTTGCACATCAATTCGTCAACAGCATTTGCGTGATACTAAGCAATTTGCTCAGCCCCCCACAATTACCCTTTGTTGAGCTCCGCACTTAACGCCGCTACAACATCTTGAGCACTAACACCTAAACCTTCCTCAGGCATGCTATTCGCCTTGGCAAGTCTTAGATCTTTCTTACGCTTACGCTCACTATGATAAGCAAGCCCTGTTCCTGCAGGAATCAGGCGCCCAACTACAACGTTCTCTTTTAGTCCACGTAAGTAATCACGTTTACCTGTCACAGCACCTTCGGTCAATACACGCGTAGTTTCTTGGAACGAAGCCGCTGAGATAAACGACTCAGTCGCCAAAGAAGCCTTCGTAATACCAAGCAACTGACGAGCACCAACTGCTGGCATTCGATCATTTGCGTCAGCTTTCTCGTTAGCCTCAAGGAATCTAACATATTCGACCTGATCACCTTTAATAAGGTCTGTCTCGCCAGAGTTTGAAATTTCAATCTTACGCAACATCTGACGAACAATGACTTCAATATGCTTATCGTTAATTACAACACCTTGTAAACGATATACGTCTTGAACTTCGTTAGTAATATATTTCGACAGTGCCACAACACCCAAGAGCCTCAAAATATCATGAGGATTTGAAGGACCATCAGATATTACTTCGCCCTTCTCAACAGATTCACCATCAAATACGTTTAGCTGTCTGTACTTATGAATTAAAGCTTCATAGGGATCAGAATTGTCTTTTGGCGTAATGATTAGACGTTTCTTACCTTTTGTCTCTTTACCAAAACTAACCACACCACTAATTTCGGCCAAAATTGAGGACTCTTTCGGCTTACGCGCTTCGAACAAATCGGCAACTCTTGGTAGACCACCTGTGATATCTCGAGTCTTCGAGGACTCTTGCGGAATACGAGCCAATACGTCCCCTATTTCCAACATGTCACCGTCGCGCATGTTAAGCAACGCGTTCGCTGGCAAAAACAGCTGAATTGGCGTATCCGTTCCCGGTAGCGTCCTGGGGTTACCGTTCTCATCAAGAAGCTGAACCATTGGACGCAAATCTTTACCTGAAGTAGGCCTATCTTTCGGATCAAGAATTTGGATATTTGAAAGACCAGTCAGTTCGTCAGTTTGAGTACTAACAGTGATGCCTTCTTCCATACCAACAAATTGAGCCTTACCACCTTGCTCTGTAATAATAGGATGCGTATGTGGATCCCATTTAGCGACGATCGCGCCAGCTTCAACCTCTATACCATCCTCAATCGTTAGAACCGCACCATAAGGTAGCTTATACCATTCACGCTCTCGACCATGCGAATCAGCGATAGCAAGCGCGGAAGATCGAGAGGTAACAACAAGACAATTATCTTTACGTCTGATTGACTTCATGTTGTGCAGTCGAACTTTACCGCCATGCTTGACCTGAATGTTATCAGCTGCAGATGATCGAGACGCCGCACCACCAATATGGAAGGTACGCATTGTAAGCTGCGTACCTGGCTCTCCGATAGACTGAGCAGCTATAACACCAACTGCCTCACCCTTGTTAACAATATGGCCACGAGCAAGATCACGACCATAACAAAGCGCACATATTCCATGGCGAGTTTCACAGTTGATAGCGGAGCGTACCCAAACTTCATCCACCCCTGCTTGCTCAACTTGTTTAACCATTTTTTCATCTAAAAATGTGCCAATAGGCAACACGACATTCTCTGTATCACCTGGCGCAAAGATATCTTTAGCTGCCACTCGCCCTAAGACACGATCACCTAGGGGAACAACTACATCTCCGCCTTCGATCATTGGAGTCATTAGAAGGCCGTCAGTCGTTCCGCAATCATCTTGCGTAACAACAAGATCTTGTGAAACATCGACCAATCTCCGAGTTAGGTAACCCGAGTTAGCCGTTTTAAGTGCCGTATCCGCAAGACCTTTTCGAGCACCGTGAGTTGAAATAAAGTACTGAAGAACGTTAAGGCCTTCACGGAAATTCGCCGTAATTGGCGTTTCGATTATTGATCCATCCGGTTTCGCCATCAAACCTCGCATTCCTGCAAGCTGTCTGATCTGAGCCGCCGAGCCCCTAGCGCCAGAGTCGGCCATCATAAAGACAGAGTTAAACGAGTCTTGCTGAACCGTTTTACCTTCACTATCGACGACGTCTTCTTTACCTAAGTTATCCATCATTGCTTTTGCAACTTTATCGTTAGCTCGCGCCCAGATATCGATAACTTTGTTATATTTCTCACCGTGAGTCAGTAGACCTGAAGCAAATTGTGTTTCAATTTCCTTCACCTCGTCTGTAGAGGCATCAATGATAGTGTACTTATCGTCTGGTATAACAAAATCGTTGATACCGATAGAAGCACCAGAATAAGTTGCCTGTCTGAACCCCATGTACATAAGCTGGTCAGCAAATATAACCGTATCTTTCAAACCACATACACGATAGGCAGTATTAATTAGCTTTGAAATTGCTTTTTTGACCATTGGCCTGTTAACTAATTCAAACGGCAGACCTTTAGGCAAAATTTCATACAGTATTGCTCGTCCGACTGTCGTATCAACAATGCTAGTGGTAGTTTCCTGACCGCCATCTTCATCGTAAATAACCTGGGTTAACCGGACTTTAACTTTAGCCTGAAGATGGACTTTCTTCGCACCATATGCACGCTGAACTTCTTTAATATCAGAAAAAACCATCCCCTCGCCCTGCGCATTAACGCGGTCACGAGTCATGTAGTACAAACCTAGTACAACATCCTGAGAAGGAACGATAATCGGTTCACCGTTAGCCGGGGCTAAGATATTGTTAGTCGACATCATTAATGCACGCGCTTCGAGCTGCGCCTCTAATGTCAACGGCACGTGCACCGCCATTTGATCTCCATCAAAGTCGGCATTGTATGCAGCACAAACTAATGGGTGCAATTGAATAGCCTTTCCTTCAATCAAAACCGGCTCGAAAGCTTGAATCCCTAATCGGTGCAAGGTAGGTGCACGGTTAAGCATAACTGGATGCTCTCGAATGACTTCAGCAAGAATATCCCACACTTCAGGCGTCTCTCGCTCTACCATTTTCTTCGCCGCTTTGATTGTCGTAGCCAACCCTCGCAACTCTAGCTTAGAAAAGATGAATGGCTTGAATAACTCAAGCGCCATCTTTTTAGGCAAACCACACTGATGCAATCTTAAGCTTGGTCCAACAACAATGACCGATCGTCCTGAGTAATCAACACGCTTACCAAGTAAGTTTTGGCGGAAACGGCCTTGCTTACCCTTGATCATATCTGCAAGCGACTTAAGAGGTCGCTTGTTAGAGCCTGTTATGGCTCGTCCACGACGACCATTATCTAACAGCGCATCAACCGACTCTTGTAGCATTCGTTTTTCATTTCTAACAATGATATCTGGCGCACTAAGCTCCAATAACCGCTTAAGTCTGTTATTACGGTTAATGACACGGCGGTATAAATCATTCAAGTCAGAAGTAGCAAAACGCCCACCATCTAACGGCACCAACGGGCGCAAATCAGGCGGAAGTACGGGTAGAACTTTTAGGACCATCCACTCAGGGTTATTGCCTGAACTATGGAAAGACTCAAGAAGCTTCAACCGCTTAGACAATTTCTTGATCTTAGTCTCAGAGTTAGTCGCTGGGATTTCTTCGCGAAGTCTATGGATTTCTTCTTCTAGATCAATATTTTGTAGAAGGCTCTGAATTGCCTCAGCACCCATTTTTGCATCGAACTCGTCTCCGAATTCTTCAAGTGCTTCGTAATACTGCTCGTCACTTAGTAACTGTCCGTGCTCAAGCGTACTCATTCCAGGGTCAATAACCATGAAAGATTCAAAATACAACACTCGCTCGATATCACGTAAAGTCATATCAAGTAACATGCCGATACGAGACGGTAGTGATTTCAGGAACCAAATATGAGCAACCGGGCTAGCAAGTTCAATATGCGCCATACGGTCACGTCTAACATTTGCTAAGGCAACTTCTACACCACATTTTTCACATATAACACCACGGTGCTTCAGTCTTTTATATTTTCCGCACAGACATTCGTAATCTTTGATTGGGCCGAATATTTTCGCGCAGAATAAGCCATCACGCTCAGGCTTAAACGTTCTATAGTTAATTGTTTCAGGCTTCTTAACTTCGCCATAAGACCAAGATCGAATCATTTCCGGCGAGGAAAGGCCAATTCGAATTGAATCGAATTCCTGATTTTGATTCTGGTTTTTTAATAGGTTTAACAAATCTTTCATCGGTATCTGCTCCAGTAGGAGTTATCTATCTGCGAACGGCAATTTAGCTTGTGCAAAATTGCCATCCGCCTCCGCGTAATTTCTTGGCTCGGCGAGCTAGTCTGATTCAAGCTCGATATCAATACCAAGCGAGCGAATTTCTTTAACCAGTACGTTGAATGACTCTGGCATTCCAGGCTCCATTCTATGATCTCCGTCTACGATGTTTTTATACATCTTCGTTCGGCCTGCGACATCATCTGATTTAACAGTTAGCATTTCCTGCAAAGTATAAGCTGCGCCATATGCTTCAAGTGCCCATACTTCCATCTCACCAAATCGCTGACCACCGAATTGAGCTTTACCGCCAAGAGGCTGCTGAGTAACGAGACTGTACGAACCAGTAGATCGTGCGTGCATCTTGTCGTCGATAAGGTGGTTCAACTTCAAAATATACATATAACCAACCGTAACAGGTCGATCAAATGCGTCTCCTGTTCGACCATCATATAACTGGACCTGACCACTATCATCCAACCCAGCTAATCTGAGCAACTCTTTAATTTGCGACTCTTTTGCTCCGTCGAATGCAGGAGTCGCCATTGGAACGCCTGCTTTAAGGTTATTAGCTAGCTCCATAACCTCTTCGTCAGAAAAGGTGTCTAGAGCCTCTTTCTTGCTCGCGACACCATTATAGATCTCATCGAGAAGTTTGCGCACATCTTCAACTTTGCGCTGCTCTTTTAGCATGCCATCGATTCGTTTTCCTAAACCTTTAGCAGCGCTTCCCAAATGAGTCTCAAGTACTTGTCCGACGTTCATTCGAGACGGAACACCTAGCGGGTTAAGAACAATATCCACTGTATTACCGAATTCATCATAAGGCATATCTTCAACCGGCATGATGACGGAAATAACACCTTTGTTTCCATGACGGCCAGCCATTTTATCGCCTGGCTGTATACGACGCTTAATAGCTACATAGACTTTTACGATTTTTAGTACACCCGGCGCTAAGTCATCACCGGTCTGTAGCTTCCCTTTCTTGACATCAAATCGCTCATCTTGATCTTGACGGCGTTCAGCCAATTGAACTTCAGCTTTTTCAAGCATTTCATTCAGCGTATCGTCAGCCATTCGAAGGTCAAACCAAGCTGTAGAGTCAAGGCCATTTAGATAATCGACACTAATCGAATCACCCTTAGAAAGGCCAGGGGCCGAAATAACCGATTGATCAACCAACGCAGATGTAAGACGTTCGTATGTTGCACCTTGAACGATTCTAAACTCATCCTTCAGATCCTTACGGAACTCATTTAACTGCTCAGTTTCTATATCCTTTGAACGCTGATCTTTCTCAACGCCATCACGGGTAAATACTTGAACATCGATAATTGTGCCGCGCGTACCCGTTGATACTCGTAACGAAGTGTCTTTAACATCGGACGCTTTCTCACCGAAGATAGCTCTTAGTAGCTTTTCTTCAGGCGTTAACTGCGTCTCTCCCTTAGGCGTCACCTTCCCAACGAGAATGTCCCCAGGTCCGACTTCCGCACCGATATAAACGATTCCAGACTCATCTAACTTCGAAAGTGCGTTTTCTCCTACATTAGGTATATCAGCGGTTATATCTTCGCTACCAAGTTTTGTATCTCGCGCTACACAAGTTAGTTCCTGTATGTGAATGGTTGTGAATCTGTCTTCTTGAACCACCCGCTCCGACACCAATATTGAATCTTCGAAGTTGAACCCGTTCCATGGCATAAAGGCAATTCGCATATTCTGCCCTAGCGCCAACTCACCCATATCTACAGAAGGGCCATCAGCTAGAACATCGCCACGTGAAATTGTTTCACCCTGCTTAACAAGAGGCTGCTGGTTAATACATGTATTTTGGTTCGATCTGACATACTTAGTCAGATTATATATATCCACCCCAGCATCGCCTTGAGCTGTTTCTTCGTCTGTCACTCGAACCACAATTCGAGCAGCATCAACACGCTCAATAATTCCACCTCTGCTTGCGACAACACAAACGCCAGAATCTTGCGCCACTATTCGTTCGATTCCTGTTCCTACTAGAGGCTTTTCAGCACGTAAGGTTGGAACAGCCTGTCGTTGCATGTTTGACCCCATCAAGGCTCTGTTCGCATCATCATGTTCCAAGAACGGAATAAGTGATGCCGCAACAGATACAACCTGTCGTGGAGATACATCCATATAGTTAACTTTTTCTGGAGGCGTTACTGTAAATTCGTTCTTGTGACGAACATTCACCAAACCTTCTGTCAGCTTTCCAGATTCATCTGTTAAAGCACTTGCTTGAGCAATGACATAACTACTTTCTTCAATCGCAGAAAGATACTCTATCTCTTCGCTTACTACGCTATCAATTACCTTACGGTAAGGACTTTCAAGAAAGCCAAACGAATTAGTCCGAGCATAAGTGGCCAGTGAGTTAATCAAGCCTATGTTAGGCCCTTCAGGTGTTTCAATCGGACAAACTCGGCCGTAGTGAGTAGGGTGTACGTCACGAACTTCAAATCCCGCTCGCTCACGAGTCAAACCACCTGGGCCTAAGGCCGATACACGACGCTTATGGGTAACTTCGGATAATGGATTATTCTGATCCATAAACTGTGAAAGCTGACTTGAACCGAAAAATTCTTTAACTGCAGCTGCAACCGGCTTTGCGTTTATCAAGTCTTGGGGCATAAGACCATCGGACTCAGCCATGCTCAAGCGCTCTCTAACTGCACGCTCTACACGAACCAAACCTACTCGGAATTGATTCTCTGCCATCTCTCCGACTGACCTAATACGCCTATTACCTAAGTGGTCGATATCGTCCACTTCGCCTTTACCGTTTCGAATATCAATTAAAGTCTTTAAGACTTGGATAATATCATCGTTAGATAATACACCGTCGCCGGTTTCGTCTTTACGACCGATTCGTCGATTGAACTTCATACGACCAACTGCTGAAAGGTCATATCGTTCACTGCTAAAGAATAAATTCTTGAACAAATTTTCCGCAGAATCTTTAGTTGGCGGCTCACCTGGACGCATCATTCTATATATTTCGACTAAAGCTTCTAGCTGATTGCTCGTCGGATCAACTCGGAGCGTATCAGACATAAATGGCCCGCAATCAAGCTCATTTGTATATATTGTTTCTAACGAGCCTATTCCTGCTTCTATAATCGCGTCTACCGTCTCTTCATCTAGCTCGGTATTACACTCGACCACAATTTCGCCAGTTTCTTTATTAACGAGATCCTTAGCGACTACTTTGCCGTACAGGTATTCTCTAGGCACCACTAGGTGACTACCTAGTTTCTCTAGTTGACGGATATGTCTAGCCGTAATTCGGCGGCCGTCTTCTACAATAACCTTTCCATCATTATCTTTGATGTCAAAACTAGAAAGCTCTCCTCTTAAACGAGCAGGTACCAACTCCAATTTACAAACATCACCGTCCAATACATAGGCGCTTGTTTCGAAAAACATACCTAGAATATCTTCAGTTGAATATTTCAGTGCTCGCAACAGAATTGAGGCGGGTAACTTTCTACGTCTGTCTATTCGTACAAACACGTGATCTTTTGGGTCAAATTCGAAATCTAACCAAGAACCACGGTAAGGAATGACTCTAGCTGAATGCAGTAATTTACCTGACGAATGAGTCTTACCTTTATCATGATCAAAGAACACGCCTGGAGAACGGTGTAATTGAGAAACAATCACTCGCTCGGTGCCATTAACAACAAAGGTCCCGTTATCCGTCATCAAGGGCATTTCACCCATATAGACTTCTTGCTCTTTAATATCTTTGATCGCTTTATTTGATGACTCTTTGTCATAAATAATAAGTCTTACTTTAACTCTCAAAGGAGCAGCGTATGTTATGCCGCGCTGTATGCATTCCTTCACATCAAACGCAGGAACGCCTAATCGATAACTAACATATTCTAGTGCCGCATTTCCTGAAAAACTAAGAATTGGAAAAACTGATTTGAAGGCAGCATGAAGACCCACATCTTCGCGTGATTCTATTTCCACATCACTTTGTAAAAAGCTTAAATACGAGTCTAGTTGAATAGACAAAAGATAAGGCACATCCATGACGGTAGGTAACACGCCAAATTCTTTACGAATACGCTTTTTCTCTGTATACGAGTAGGTCATTTATATTCCCCATTTTCAGGCTTTACGGGCTTAAATTTCATACGGTTTGACACCGTCTCTAGTTTGACTATGGTTAACTGATCAGTAATCGCAGTTAGTTTGCCTAGTCGAAGCCTACATATGTAGGACTTTTAGAAATAACTTTCTCTAACAACAGAAAAAGGCCGGTAGTAAACTACCAGCCATTTTCTTAGGATATTTGTGCATCATTCTGCATCAAATAGCTGTTCCATGAACAGTTACTTAATTTCAACAGATGCGCCAGCTTCCTCAAGCTCTTTCTTAGCTGCTTCAGCGTCGTCTTTGCTAACGCCTTCTTTAACAGTTGAAGGTGCACCATCAACCATTGCTTTCGCTTCTTTAAGGCCAAGACCTGTAAGAGCACGAACAGCTTTTATAGCGTTAACTTTCTTCTCGCCTGGACCAGTAAGAATAACGTCGAATTCTGTCTGCTCTTCAGCAGCACCACCAGCGTCGCCGCCAGCAGCAGGTGCAGCAGCGACAGCAGCAGCTGCAGACACACCGAATTTTTCTTCCATTGCTTCAACTAGTTCAACAACGTCCATTACGCTCATTTCAGCGATTGCATTTAAAATATCATCTTTAGATAGAGCCATGACTCACATCTCCTAAATTAGTAAAAAAGTAAATTTATTAAGCCGCGTCTTGCTTCTGATCGCGAACTGCCGCAACCGCACGAGTAACCTTCGTTGGTACTTCGTTGAAGGTACGTACAAGTTTCGTAATTGGTGCTTGTATCACACCAGCTAACATAGCAAGTGCTTGATCGCGCGTTGGCAATTTAGCCAAACGATCAATTTGATCAGCGCCAAGTAGTTCACCACCGACAGCGAGTGCTTTTATTTCGAATGCTTCTTTTTCTTTAGCAAAATCTTTCAACAGACGCGCTGCCGCACCTGGATCTTCTAAAGAAAACGCTAGTATTGTCGGACCCGACAATACTTCTTTCACACATTCAAAGTCTGTTCCGTCAACTGCACGTTTTGCCAAAGTGTTTCGAACAACACGAAGATAAACTCCGCCTTCTCGAGCATCTTTACGCAAACCCGTCATATCATTGGCATCAACGCCATGATAATCAGCCAGAACAACAGACAAAGCACCGCCAGCAACTTCGTTGACTTCAGCGACTATCGCTTTTTTGTCTTCGAGTCCAATTGCCATTGGTTTTCTCCTCAAGTTGGGCCGGAAAACCGACCACTTATTTCCACCTTCCGCTCCATTAGGAACAGAAGATGACCTACGGCGAGGGTTCTACTCATTTAAGAGAGTCTTTCACCGTCTGCGTAGGAAATTAAGTAAATAGCACTTTCGTGCCACGTACACCTACGGTCTTTGACTGACTAGGTATTCACCTAGACTCCAAAGTTTTTTCAGCTCAACTCTATGAAGAGATTGAGCTTTGATCAATTACTAGACCGGGACCCATTGTCGAAGATAGAACAACCTTCTTCATGTAGATACCTTTCGCTGAAGCAGGTTTAGCCTTTTTCAGATCAACGATCAACGCTTCGATATTTTGCTTAATTGACTCTGCAGTAAATTCCACATTACCAACTATCGTATGTATGATTCCGTTCTTGTCAGTTCTATAACGAACTTGACCAGCTTTCGCGTTATTTACGGCAGTCACAACATCAGGCGTTACCGTACCGACTTTCGGGTTAGGCATTAAACCTCTTGGCCCTAATATTTGACCAAGCTGACCAACCACTCTCATAGCATCTGGCGTAGCGATAACAACATCGAAATCCATCTTACCTTGCTTGACTTCTGCCGCAAGCTCATCCATTCCTACAATATCTGCACCAGCCGCCTTTGCTTTTTCAGCATTCTCGCCTTGAGTAAACACAGCAACACGTACAGTCTTACCTGTACCATTAGGAAGAACAGTTGATCCACGAACAGCTTGATCAGATTTACGTGCGTCGATACCAAGATTCACAGCTACGTCGATTGATTCTTTGAACTTAGTTCCGCTTGATAGATCTGCAAGTAATGCACAAGCTTCTTCTATTGAATAAGCCTTACCTACCTGAACCTTTTCTTGAACAGTTTTTTGACGCTTTGTTAGGTTAGCCATTAGACAACACCCTCTGTATTCAAGCCCATGCTTCTAGCAGTACCTGCAATAATACGTACAGCTGCATCAAGATCACCCGCATTTAAATCGGGATCTTTAGTTTTCGCGATTTCTTCTAACTGAGCACGTGTAACCGTACCCACTTTGTCTGTATTTGGACGACCACTACCGCTTGATATGCCGGCTGCTTTCTTTAACAGAATAGCCGCTGGCGGCGTCTTCATAATAAAAGTGAAGCTCTTATCGCTGTATACAGAAATCACAACAGGGACAGGTAAACCCGCCTCTACACCCTGAGTTTGAGCATTGAAAGCCTTACAAAACTCCATGATATTAACACCATGCTGACCTAACGCAGGACCAACAGGGGGACTAGGGTTTGCCTTACCAGCAGCTACTTGAAGCTTGATGTATGCATCAATTTTCTTAGCCATATTTTTACTCCTTTGGGTTCAAACGCCTTTCAGCTCCCCACACAGACAGAAAAAGCCCACCCCGATTAAACGAAGTAGGCAAGTAATTTTTTGCTAACTAATCTTTCTCTATTTGACCAAACTCCAACTCTACAGGAGTCGAACGCCCAAATATTAGAACCGCAACTTTTACACGACTCTTTTCATAATCCACTTCTTCGACAACACCGTTGAAATCTGCAAACGGCCCATCTATAACACGTACAACCTCACCTGCCTCAAACAAGGTCTTCGGTCGAGGCTTCTCTGCACCAGTTTCAATCTTCTGGAGAATTATATCCGCCTCTCGCTCCGTTATCGGAACAGGCCTATCAGCAGTACCACCTATAAACCCCAGAACCCTAGGAGTAGACTTCACCAAGTGCCAAGCTTCGTCATCCATTTCCATTTGAACCAAGACATAGCCAGGATAGAATTTTCTCTCGCTTTTACGCTTTTTTCCTTCACGCATCTCGACCACTTCTTCGGTCGGCACTAAAATCTCACCAAATTTATCTTCTATTCCCTTTAGGGCAATCTGCTCACCCAAGGAACGCATTACCTGCTTCTCGTAGCCGGAATACGCATGCACCACATACCAAGCTTTGGCCACCTTAATCTCCCCTTAACCAATAACGCTGGAAACAATCCAGCCAATAAGGGAGTCCATACCCCAC
>Ga0209495_1002412_pt1 | contig 12227 bp, 8 predicted proteins | sample EN1Hudsemesocosm_FD_184629 | JGI IMG/M metagenome (GOLD analysis project Ga0209495, IMG submission 184629) | Methane-oxidizing microbial communities from mesocosms in the Hudson Canyon - EN1E Hudson Canyon (SPAdes) (version 2) | ecosystem: Environmental > Aquatic > Marine > Cold seeps | place... | reverse complement strand
GTTTCTCCATTATTGAGCTAAACACGTTAGACTCAGAATACCATTGAATTTATACAAGGCGTCTATTATGACTAAACTTGACACAATTATCAGTGATATTGAGTCAGCAACAGCTAAGGTATTAGGTGACCACCATCTATCTTCCGTTGGTGGTGGAAGTATAAATGATAGTTATAAATTACAAACAGATACACATTCATATTTTATAAAACTCAATCAACCTCATCTTTCATCAATGTTTGAAGCTGAAGCTCATGGTTTAGAAGAAATGCGAGCTTTAAATTGTGTACGAATTCCTCAAGTTATCTGTCATGGTCAAGGGGATGGTCATAGTTATATTGTATTAGAATATATTGAACTCGGTAGCCTTCGAGGACATTCTGGCCAACTATTAGGCAAGCAACTCGCCCAACTACATCAACATACTCAGCCTTATTTTGGTTGGATGATTGATAATACAATTGGTAGCACGCAGCAAAATAATGACCGTGAACATGATTGGCTTAGTTTTTGGCAACAACATCGACTTGGAGCTCAACTCAAATTTGCTGCAAAAAATGGTTATTCAGGGCGTTTACAGCAAAAAGGTCAACAACTTATTGAACATCTTCCAGATTTTTTTGATGGCTATACCCCATCACCCTCTTTATTACATGGGGATTTATGGGGGGGTAATGCGGGCGCAGATCAACAAGGGAACCCTGTAATATTTGATCCTGCTTGTTATTACGGTGATCGTGAAGCTGATATTGCAATGACAGAACTATTCGGTGGCTTTTCTAGTGATTTTTATGCTGCTTATCAGGCGGAGTTTCCATTAGATTCAGGTTATAGAACGAGAAAAACACTTTATAACCTTTATCATATTATTAATCATCTTAATTTATTTGGTGGTAGTTATTTAAGTCAAGCAGAATCAATGATTGAGCAATTACTTTCTGACATAAAATAAAGGATTATAGCTTCACCAAAAGATCCCTAAGTTCTAATAGCATAGATAATATATGCTAAACAGCTGTTTTATATATGATTCAGGTATCAATGTGTACAAATTGTACTCTAACATAATAATTTAAAACGTTAAGTTTGACTTAATCCTATTAACTTATTATTCAATTACTCTTCTTAATAAAGCTGGATTTTCCCTATACAATGGCGTTAACATTAGTTTCGAACACTACGTTTTTTGGTGAGATATTTTCCATATCACTAATGGGTACATCTAAATGACCGAATTAAAAAATTACGTACTCACGGAAGAGATAGGCCGCAGTCTTCAGGCTATTGTATATTCAGGTTATCAAGTTCAGCAGCCTGATACGCCATTAACGATCAAGTTACTTAAACTCCAGATTGGTGCCGATGAACAGATCCGTTATCTAGAGCAAAAAGTCGAACGATTAAGAGTACTGCAAGACCCTCGCACTATTACACCCTTACGACTAGATGCAGAAGCTAATCAACACTTTTTAATCCATCCTCAACAGCGGGGAGAAACACTTGATAAGTGGTTTAATCATAACGCCATTACAGTAAATAATTTTATGTCCTTTGCCTGTGAGCTGGCTGATATTATAAGGATGGTACATGAGAATGGCATTATCCATGGAGGTATTAAGCCACATAATATTCTCGTACAGAATGACCTACATAATCTATATCTAACCGACTTTATCACGCCTCTTGATATACGAGATGTCAGTCACTTCATTTATGATGCAGGCTTTGTCAGAGATACTTTAGCGTACACTTCTCCTGAACAAACTGGGCGCATCAATCATAGAGTAGGCTTTTCATCAGACTTGTATTCTTTAGGTATTGTCTTCTATGAATTATTACTCAACCGCTTACCCTTTTTTTCCACTGACCCTTTAGCCCTTATCCATTCTCATTTAGCAGAAGAGCCTGAATTGCTCAACAACATTCGGCCTGCCATACCAGAACAAATAAGTTTCATCATCGCTAAATTACTGTTTAAAGAGCCAGAAAAACGTTATCAAAGTGCTTCTGGTTTACTGGCAGACTTAGAACAATGTCAGGAGCAATATTTACAGCGCGGTGAAATCGATACATTTTATCTTGGTCTATCTGATTACAATCGAAGAGTGACATTCATTTCTAAGATGGTCGGCAGGAAGAAGGAAGCACAGCGTGTACTCGACGAATATGACAACGTTACGCAAGGAGAATTTCGTTCAGTCTTTATCTCTGGTTTATCCGGCATAGGTAAAACACGACTCATTCAAGAGTTACAAAAGCCACTTGTTGAGAATCGAGGTTATTTCACCTCAGGTAAATTTGACCAATATCAAAAAAATATTCCTTACAGCTCTCTCATCCAAGCCCTTCGCAACTTGATGCGTACTTTTTTAACGGAAAGTGATGAACAATTACAACAATGGAAGCAAATAATAACCTCTGTCTCAGGTGAGCATGGCAAGATTATAATTGATGTTGTTCCAGAGCTTGAATATATTATAGGCCCACAACCCGATGTGCCAGAGTTACCTCCCGTTGAAGCAAGAAACCGTTTTAACAATGAGTTAGGTAAGTTCTTATCTGTCCTTGCCAGCGCTGAAAATCCTTTAATACTATTTATAGATGATCTGCAGTGGTGTGATATCGCCACATTTGATTTTTTGCAGTTTATCTTTGCCAATTACCAAGATTACCCTTACTTATTTTTCATGGGGGCATACCGTCATAATGAGGTCGATTCAAGTCACCCTCTAATCAAATTGCTACAAACCATTCAGGAACATGACGTTCCCATAAACGAATTACGAATTGAAGAACTGTCACCAAAATATTGTCGTGAAATGGTGGCATATATTCTCGATGACAAAGAAAAGGCCATTGCTGGCCTAGCTAAATTCATCATTGAACTAACGGGAGGGAATCCTTTATTTGTTAGTGAAAGCTTGGCTTATCTGTATAACGAGAATCTATTACATCTGGATGATACACATCAGTGGCGTTGGGATATTGGAAATATACGCCAGTCAAATATGCCAACGACTATTGTAGATTTATTCTCCGCTAAGTTGAGTACACTGCCAAAAGATACAACGAGAGTTATTAAATATGCTGCGTGCATAGGCAATCGTATCAAGCCAGATGAACTTGCATTAATTCTAGATATTGAACTTCCAGCATTGTTTGACATCATTAAACCGGTCCTCAACCTAGGTGTTTTGCTTGAAAATAAAACCGATCTGCAATTTGTACATGATCGTGTACAAGAGGCTGTTCTCAGAACGATATCGACCAGTGATCGCAGGAATTATCACTGGCATATAGGAAATAAACTGCTTAATGTCATCCCGAAAGACATTAATATAGAAAAACAAGATCAAGTATTTACTATTGCAAGCCACCTTAATCAAGGACTTCCTGATAATGTTGACAAACAAACTCAGTGGTTGATGGCAGAAATCAATTTTCATGCAGGGAATAAAGCATTAGGGGCATTAGCGACAGAGGCCGCCAATGATTTTTTCCATAAGGCACAAAAAATGCTGCCCGTTGAATGTTGGCACAGTAACTATAATCTGACATATAACATTTTCCAGAAAGTAGCCAAAACTGAACTGATGTGCGGTCATTACGACGTATCTGAAGCTCAAATAAATATATTGATTAAAAATGCACAAACCGATTTGGATAAAGCTGAAGCCTTAGCAGGACAAACGACCTCATTATCATCTATCGGTTCTTTCCAAAGTGCAATAGAGACGGCCAACCGTGGACTTAAATACTTCGATAAATCGATTCCGTATGAAGATGATATTGCTGAACATCGTATGCAAAGCTTAATGTCAGATATTGCTGCCCACCAAGACATTTGGCAGTCCATAATGAAAATGCCGTTCACAAAAGAACGAAAAAGTAAGATTGAATTGGCTTTTTATAGTGAGTTGATTCCAGATTTATATATGTCGGGCATGGTACCTCAACTCTATCTTTCAGCTGCACAATCAACTCAAAACTGTCTCGAAGGAGGCATGGACGAATCAGTTATATATTCCTTCTCCATAATGGGGCTAAACCTCGGAGAGCAACAGCAGTTTGAACAAGCGTTTCATTATCAAGATCTTGCTCACGAATTATGTGAAAGGCACCCCAATACGTTTGGTGCAACACGCGGGATTAACGGGATTGTTTGGTGCAATATGCATTCGCGTAGCAAGCCCTTAGAAATTGTTCAATACTGTCTGAAAGGTATTCAAAGCGGTAAAAACTGTGGTGACCTCTATAATGCTGGCCTGAACTATGGTCCATTGATGTGGAATTTACAGGTGCAAGGCCACAACCTAAAATCTATCGAAGATTACGCCGACGAGTGCCTACAATTTTCTAATAAAAACCAATTATCATTTTCAGTCGGATTAGCCGAAGCTGTCATTAATGGTTGGGTAATGCCGATGAAACATGGCCATACTCCCAAAGATATGACCGCCAAGCTAGAGAATTGGAGCCAAGATAATCATATTACTTCAGCTGGAAGCTATTTTGTACTACTGGGTATTGCTCAGACATATTTAGGTCAACATGAACAGGCGGCGAATAGTTTAAAACGCGTTGAAGATTATTTGACCGGACTCACCGACAATGTTCTTAAACGTCAATGGTTTGTTTTCTCAGCTCTTAATGTGTTGCAATTACATAAAATAAATAAACGTTCAGACATCTCTCAAACATTAGAAACCATAGCTCCTTTATTAAAGCAATTACAGGTATGGTGCGAACTAGGTCCATTATTGCACCCCTATCTAGCCTACCTTGAGGCAGAAATTGAATCTTTGACCGGCAGTGAAGAGTCAATTATTAACAAGATAAATAAGGCAATTATTATTGCATCAGAGCAAGGTTATGTTCTTTTGAATGGCCATTTACATGAATTACTGGCAGAACAACTTAAGCTTAAAGATACAAATACAATTCAGACTCGAAAAGCGATCCAACAAGCAAGATTATGTTACTTGGAGTGTCATGCCTCGCAAAAATTACACCTGCTAGCTAAACGTTTCCCAGAGTTTATGCCTAGTAGAAAAACTGACCACAAAAAATCTGCTACGCCACTTTCTATACCATCATTAACCTTGCCAGATCTTGATGTGACTTACCTAATGAAGTCAGCATTAGCCATTTCAGCCGAAACAGATCTGGAACAGTTACTTCATAAAATCATGACTGTCATCATTGAATTGTCAGGCGCACAACATGGTTACTTCATAACCAAAAAGCAGGGGCATTTAACTAGCTTAGTAGAGAGTCATATACATAGACAGTCAAATGTTAATGAAAAAACGGTTCAGACACTCGAAAGAGAGATACATAAAAAAGAAGAAATTTGCCTTGCCATTGTGAACTATGTATTCAGGACACAAGAAAAAGTGCTGCTGGAAAATGCAGAAGCATTAGGTGCCTTCACCGAAGATAAAATGGTCAAGAAACTGCAATTACGTTCAGTTATGTGTGTCCCCGTCATCAAACAAAAAATATTGATTGGTGTTCTGTATATTGAAAACCGTTTGTCAGAAGGCATTTTCACGGAAGAAATAAACAAAATGACAGAATTAATTACTGCTCAGGCAGCAATTTCACTCGAAAACGCTCAACTGCTGCAAGATACAAGACAAACAAAAGATGAGTTGCGGGAGCTTAATGAAACATTAGAACAACGAATTTCTGATGAAATTCGACGTAATCGTAATAAAGATATACTACTAATTCAACAATCAAGATTAGCAGCAATGGGGGAGATGATAGGTAATATTGCTCATCAGTGGCGGCAGCCTCTAAATGCATTAGGCTTAGTTCTTACGAATATTAAAGATGCGTCTGATTATGATGAATTAACAGATGATTATTTGGCTGACTCTGTTGTTAAAGGAAATCGATTAGTGCAAGCCATGTCTACAACCATCAATGACTTCAGAGACTTCTTTTCTCCTGAAAAAGAGCGCACCATTTTTTCTGCTCATAATCAAGTCAACCATGTTATGTCATTAATCGAACCTAACCTGACAGCAACAAGCATTAACGTCACTATTAATCGCCTACAAGATATCAATATTGATGGTTATCCGAATGAATATGCTCAAGTTTTGCTTAACTTGATTTCCAATGCTAAAGAAGCCATTATGGCTAATAATGTAAGTGAGGGAAACATAACCATAACTATTTATGAAAAAGGAAATAAAGGGTATGTGACCGTCGTTGACAATGGTGGAGGTATAAAACATGGCATTCTGGAAAAAGTATTTGATCCATACTTCTCAACAAAAGAAATGGGAACAGGTGTTGGCTTGTATATGTCGCAAATGATTATCCAACGTAATATGGGTGGGGAAATTAAAGCAGAAAATGCTGGCCATGGTGCAAAATTCTCGGTCATCACTCAACTAGCGAGCCCCCCTGATGAATAAGACTCTCCAATCAAACATACAGAAATACTTGAAGTCACTTACTGTACTGTACGTTGAAGATGATGAACGTATTCGTACCGAGCTTGCCCAGTTTTTAAGACGTCGCGTTGGCACATTAATTCTGGCTGATGACGGTCAAGATGGTTGGTCGAAGTTTTCAGAACAATCAGTTGATATTGTCATCACCGATATAAAAATGCCTCACATGAATGGGTTGATGCTGGCATCTAAAATAAAAGAACAGTCCCCTTCCACTCCCATTTTAATTACCACAGCTTTTGAACAAACTGATTATCTGATTGATGCCATTCGTATTGGTGTTGATAAATACATTATCAAACCAATCGATACTTCTTTAATGATGCGAGATTTAATGGCCTGTGTAAAACAAAGCCATGCAGATCAACAACTAGAGCTCATCAACCAACTCTTTGATAATAATAAAGAAGGGATTATCGTCACTGATAAGACCAATTCTATTATTATGGTTAATAAGGCCTTCTCCAAAATTACTGGCTATATGCGAGATGAAGTCATCGGTAAATCACCTAAATTATTGGCATCCGGACGTCATGATGACGTGTTTTATGACAACATGTGGCAAGAGATTAACGCTAAAGGCAGTTGGCAGGGCGAGATATGGGATAAACGTAAAAACGGTGAAATTTTCCCACAATGGATGTCTATCTCAACATTACTAAATGATGCTGGTCAGGTGAGCCATTACATGGCCATGTTTGCCAATATTTCGCAGTGGAAAGCTGATGAGGAACGTCTAAAATATTTGGCATCTCATGATGTATTAACAGGTTTGCCAAACAGAAACACACTGTATGATCTTATGTCACTGAGCTTTGCAAATGCTGACAGAAATAAAGAGTCTGTTGCAATTTTATTTGTTGATTTAGATGAGTTTAAACCGGTTAACGATAATTATGGTCACCATGTAGGAGACATTCTGCTACAGAATATTGCCAGAAGACTGACAGCTACACTGCGCTCTGGCGATACAATATCAAGACTCGGGGGAGATGAATTTATTATCGTCTTGACCAACGCTGAAAATCGCGATGATCTATCTGCTACCGTAGTTAAAATTCAACAAATAATAGCAAAACCGATAGATATAGATGGATACAGTTTATCGGTGACATCAAGTATTGGCATTAGCCTTTATCCTGAGCATAGTAAATATGCTGAGCGATTGATTAGTTATGCGGATACAGCAATGTATCAAGCAAAAAAATTAGATAATAGTGACCATGTTTTCTATCAAGAAAGCTAAACTTTTTCACTCATTTTTAACAGCCTACAGCAGCAAACAACATCGCAATCTACTCTAATACACTTCTCTAAAAAATATTTGTTTTTGGCCGCCATTGAAAAGACCAAATGTTGCAGTAGCGGCCGAGGCATTATCATGCACGCCATCACCATCCCAATCATAACTTAACCATGGGTTTGTGATAATAAAATTATCACTATTTATATCAACATACCCCGCATCATTTGCTGCACTAAATGATAAACCTGCATTTCCAGCTACAAAAGGAATGTTAGCAGTTATTCCAGTGGTTGAGCCTGAGTCGCCAATAGAGATTGCTACGTTGCCAGCCTGTGCCGCCGCAACATTATTGCTAATTGTTATATCTGTCGCCAAATTGATTAACGTACAGGTATCGTTAGTATTAAACACAAAATCACTGCCATTATAATATTCCGTATACATCGGTACAGGTAAAGGTACTAATTCCGAACCATAAGCATTGCCTATTGCCAAGCGACCAAAGCGTAACTCTGAATCTGTTGGTGTTAAAATATAAGGTGTAGCCACACTTAATACTTCTAATGGCATGCCCATTTTTGTCGGAACAAGATCACTATCCGTAATATCCGTAAAGTTTAGCTCAACCTCCGGTATAAACGGTGCAATCTTACTGTTCTCTTCATGGAGATATGCATACGCATCATCTCCCAAAGTAAAGGTAAGCGTACCATTTAAATTATCAATTAATATTGGGCTAACATTCTGACTCCAAGTAAGGTTTACCTTGTTAGCACCATCTGAACCTAGTTGAGTTTTATCCGTAGTTGGAGTTGTAATAACAAAATCGGTATCCACCAACTTATTATATGTACCTGTATAATTTTGCGTAATTACACCGCCACTATTATATGCAGTAACGGTTAAAGATGGGGGGGTACTATAGGTAAACTCTTGGCCTATATAGGTAAACGATCCTGCAATACATTCATTAGCAAACGTACCTTGCGTGCTTGATGTTACTTCAAAATAGTCAGGTCTAAACCTACCAATTACCGCACTTGCAGCACTATTGGCAATATTACAACCATACATACCATTACCATCAATCGTATTTGATTCACTATTTTGTACACAACCTGTAAATTGATCAACTCCTGTATAAGTAGTATCAACAACAGCACCAACATCAACCGTAAAATCACCCACTTCACTATAAGTAAAACCGTTGCCTACACTTACTCCTGTATTAGCATTAGGCAATGTCCCAGCAAGAGTACCTATTTGAATAGCACCAGCATGTGCAGTTATTAAAGTATTATCAATAACAGGCAAGCCATCATATAAACTTGTATTAGAATCTGCAGTAATAGAAAAATTATTACCCGCGACCTCTGGGCTTATGCTTAACGTTGCACTAACACCAAATGCTAATGGTCGCATAGCAAAATTATCAGAAATATCACTAATTGAATTACCACCAGTAGTATGCGTTACTTTACATGCTAAATTTTTATACGCATTATTGATGTTAAATGTAAGTGATTTTTTACCATTATCAGTATTATTTACAAAAGTAAGATCTTGAGTACTTATAACTGCATTAGCATTATTTTGGTCAATAATTTCAACGGTTACTGTTTGATTATAGTTTGTATCAATTGCACTATTTTTTATCGCTACAATATCTAAAGTAAAATTCGTTCCTGCTAATTTTGTATACACTTGCTTAATCGTAGGATCACTTCCAGATAAACTAAGCTCCATACAATTAAAACTATCAGCCCCAACATCGCCACCGCCACCACCACTATTGGAGCTACCAGGGGTATTATTATCCTCATTATCAGCCAAACTACCCGTGCCGTCAGGAATACGAGCTATATCACTATTATTTGCATCATGATTTGTAATTATCGTACTACAGGCTGCATCTACGCTCCATTTAGGCTTAGTATTAGCCCCATTAGCATATTCCAAATAATCAATAACACTTGTATCATTAGTTGATAACGATGTTGATTTATCAACCAATAACACCTCATCCTTAGCAGGCACTAAAGGCGTTTCACAAACAATAAAAGTACCTGCAGGCCATGTTGTAGAGTTCGCGCCTCCACTCGCATTATCTAATGTTGTCGTAGTATTAATCGTGCACACTCCAGATCCCAAAGTAAATACTTGAGCATCCTTCACATACAAACTCCAGTTATTTATATCAGCTTCATTTAACAAATAAACTTCTATAAAGGCATTTCCATCACCATTGTTTGTTTTTATCTCATTAATGACTGCTGTGCCTGCAGTGACATTACTAGAGCATTGCAAGGCTGTAGCAGTAGGTTTTGCAGCCCATACTGATTGCATCACTATCAATTGTAATAACAACAAACTTATAACTTTAAATAGCTTATTCATTGATTGTTACTTCCACTGTGCGAGCAATATAATCAGCAGTACCGTATGTACCGTATTCTGCTTTAGAGTTGATTTTGCAAATATTAATGGGAATTGGACTACCACTGGCATCAACTAAATTTTCATCATATGGGTTTCCAGAATCTGAGACTGCAGTAATGGTAATATCAAAATTATTAATACTATAACTTCCAGAGTTACAGGTATTAACAATCCCCCATTCAATACCAGATTTAGCAGCATGATAGGCCCGTGCTGATTGCAACGATAAAATGGTCGTTTTATGGTGCACACCAGAAATGTTCACTAAATACTTACCCAACAATCCGACAATGATTAATAAAAACATGGCGGCAACAATGGCAAAACCTGTTTGTTTATTCACGGCTGATTATCCACATGAACGTGATGAATAAGCTGAATTGACTCATTAGCATCATCGGTTAAAGTTAAAGAAATAGTGACTAAACCTGTTCTTGAACTAGAACCCGCATCATAACTAAAATCACACGCTGATATATATTGAGTCTGGATTGCACCGGAGCCAAGTACTGGAGTGCCCGAGGCTATTACATAGCCATCATAACGCATCAATTGTTTATTAATTAAATCACAAGAATAAGTGACTGGACTATCAACAATAAAGAAACGTTGTTCTGGAGACCTTAGCGGGAATTTCTTAGCGGGGCTAATTACTATATTACTTGTTGTAGAGCTAGCCGAGGTGATGCTTGCTATATTTTCACCTGCATACGCATTCGCTGGACTCACGCCTAAATTGTAGACTACCAACTTATTTGTTGGGACATTATTAAGTGTGCCAATAACATCAAAACTTATATCGGCATTAGAAAATTTAAGAGGATCACAAGGTGATGAATTTGTAGCAGGAACACAGGTGCTATCTTTCTTAGCCCTATAACGCCCTCCCTCACTGACATGCAATAGTTCTATCGTTTTTCCGGTATTCGTTATGCGAATACTATTAGGCAATGCCCGTCGAATATCGCGCTGCATACGGCGGAGTGCCATTTCTGCCGCATCAGTTAATGTAGCACGTCGTGAGCTGTCAATATAAGCGTTAACAGGCAATGTAAGTATGGAAGTTGTCATCATGGCAAGAAGGCTTCCGACGACCATGACAATAACAAGCTCAATTAGGGTAAAACCTTGTTGCGGTTTAATCATCAATAACTCGCCCGATAACCTTTGATGCTAATACTAACATCCGTACCACGAGTTACAGTTACATTAACCTCTTTCATGGGCGAGGCTGATAACGTTACATCGGCAATAGTGACATTAACAGTGTAATTGCTTAAATTAGCAACGGCAGTCCCATTTCGGTCTGTTGGCGGCTCATTTAAACCAGCATAATCACCCACATTATCAAATGTTGCACGGGTTTCACCTGTATTGCTACCATCAGGATCGACCACTGGCAATAGCAAAATCTCTTCTAAATAACTTTCTGAAATGGCTACGGCTTGATGATTAATAAGAGGATCAGCACTATGAACTGTAGTTTGATTAACCACGCTTAAAATTCCAAGCAATGCCACACTGACAATGAGCATAGCAATGATTAGCTCTATCAACGTAACACCGGTTTGCTTGTTACGGCGTAACATAAATAAATCCTGTTGAAGGTACGATATTAATCGTTTTGCCACCGATAGTAATTGAACTGCCGCCATCAGCCTCACCAATAGCATTAAATGTAATCGTCGTATTAGGCAAACTTATGCCAGCTTCACTACCTGTATAGGGAGGTGTCTGAGTGGCGGGATGGGCAACAGCCAAACCATAACTAGTACTAGAACACGTAGTAGCATGTAATAACTGAAAGGCATTCGATGAAATACTAAACTGCACATTACAACCAGTTGCCACTGCCAACTTTTGTGCATAACGCACAGCATTTAAGGTGTCATCAAAGATCACTCGTTGTTGATATCCGCTTTTATCAAAAAACTTAGGTAAGACGGTGGCGGATAATATGCCTAATACAACAATAACAGCAATCAATTCAATAACCGTAAAGCCGCATTGTGGGCGTAAGGTATGTTTCATTATAGAAAAATATCATAATTCATAATGAGAGGCCTTTGCAG
>Ga0209495_1002405_pt1 | contig 12242 bp, 14 predicted proteins | sample EN1Hudsemesocosm_FD_184629 | JGI IMG/M metagenome (GOLD analysis project Ga0209495, IMG submission 184629) | Methane-oxidizing microbial communities from mesocosms in the Hudson Canyon - EN1E Hudson Canyon (SPAdes) (version 2) | ecosystem: Environmental > Aquatic > Marine > Cold seeps | place... | reverse complement strand
AGCCATAGATATAAAAGAGCAACTAAAGCGCAGCCGATTTTTGCAGCAACGTGGATTTTCTACTGCAATGATTCGTGAGTTACTGAAAAATTTATAGTTAGTGATGGTGGGAGGGGCTTTAATCGCGATTTTATATAAGTCGGGGCTATAAAGCCCCTCTCACATGCTTGCTCGTTCTCATGCTCTGCGTGGGAGTGCATATTTAGACGCTCTGCGTCGAGTTTAGTGCCGTAGCCTGTATGAAGATTGCGGAATACAGGATGTATGTAACTCATTTTCTCCGTATTCCGTAAACTCCATATGGAATACATTGGTATAAAGAAAAATAGGCTCTTAATATTGAAGAGCTAATGATTTAAAAACGTTTATATAACCCAGTTAATTATGAAAAATCTGACTAGCGCAGAATTGCGTGCTACTTTTTTAAAGTTCTTTGCAGATCAAGGTCACTCTATTCAGCCTTCTAGCTCTTTAGTGCCTGGTAATGATCCGACTTTATTGTTTACCAATGCCGGAATGGTGCAATTTAAAGATACTTTTTTAGGTCGCGAACCACGTAATTATGTGCGCGCAACCACGAGTCAGCGCTGTGTGCGCGCCGGTGGCAAGCATAACGATTTAGAAAATGTTGGTTATACGGCAAGACATCATACTTTTTTTGAAATGCTGGGTAATTTCAGTTTTGGTGATTATTTCAAAAAAGAAGCGATTCACTTTGCGTGGGACTTTTTAACCAAAGAGCTTGAAATTCCTGCTGAGAAATTATGGGTTACGGTTTTTGATGAAGATTCCGAAGCTGAAAAAATCTGGCTAGAAGATGTAAAAATTGATGCTACGCGTTTTTCACGTATAGGCGCGAAAGATAATTTTTGGTCGATGGGCGATATTGGTCCATGCGGTCCTTGTACTGAAATTTTTTATGATCACGGCGAAGACATTGCCGGTGGCCCTCCAGGTACGCCTGAAGAAGATGGCGATCGATATATCGAAATCTGGAACTTGGTGTTCATGCAGTATGACCGCGATATGGAAGGGCATTTAACGCCCTTACCTAAGCCATCCGTTGATACGGGGATGGGGTTAGAGCGTATTGCTGCTGTGTTACAGGGTGTACACAATAACTACGAAATTGATTTATTTCAGAAATTATTGAAGGTTGCTGCTGATTTGGCAGGGACCAAAGATTTAACAGAAAGCTCTCTAAGAGTTATTGCAGATCATATACGCTCATGTGCGTTTATGGTGGTTGATGGTGTGATGCCTTCAAATGAAGGACGTGGTTATGTATTGCGTCGTATTATTCGCCGCGCGATTCGTCATGGTTATCGGTTAGGTGTTCGTGAAGTTTTCTTCTTTCAATTAGTTGCGCCTTTGGTGGCGGAAATGGGTGAAGCGTATCCTGAGCTTGCGGCAGCACAAGAGCAAGTTGAGCGCATCTTAAAATTAGAAGAAGAGCGTTTTGCTGAGACTTTAGAGCAGGGTATGAAAATATTGGAAGCCTGTGTAGAAAAAATTCACGGTACAGTCATTCCGGGCGATGTAGTTTTTCAGCTTTATGATACTTATGGTTTTCCGGTTGATTTAACTGCTGATTATGCGCGTGAAAATGGCCTTTCAGTTGATCATGCAGGGTTTGATATTGCCATGACAGCGCAGCGTACTAGAGCACGAGCGGCGAAGAGTTTTGGTGATGGTTACAATCAAACCATTAAACTGGATGCACAAACTGAATTTACCGGTTATCAACAGCTAAATGAAGACTCGAAAATCATCGGCTTATTTCAACAAAGTGAAGCCGTCAGTGTTTTAGCTGAAGGTGAAGAAGGTGTTGTGGTGCTAGAAAGTACACCTTTTTATGCTGAATCAGGTGGTCAGGCGGGCGATTCTGGTCGTATTGAAGTTGAAGGTGCAGTTTTTGAAGTAACCGATACGCAAAAACAGGGCGGTTCATTATTCTTGCATTATGGAAAGGTCGTGTCGGGCGAATTAAAAAATAATCTGCCATGTAATGCATTTGTTGAGCCAGTGAGCCGGCAGGCCATCATCTTAAATCATTCAGCTACGCATTTATTGCATGCCGCATTGCGTCAAGTATTAGGTGATCATGTCACGCAGAAAGGTTCTTTAGTCAATGCAGAGCGCTTACGCTTTGACTTTGCGCATTTTGAACCAATGACAGCGGAAGAAATTAAGATTATTGAACGCATAGTTAATCAGCAGATTCGTCATAATGCAGCGGTAACTGCCGATGTTATGTCTAAAGAAGATGCGATTAATGCAGGCGCAATGGCTTTATTTGGCGAGAAATACGGTGATGAAGTTCGTGTCTTAAAAATTGGTGATTTTTCGACTGAATTGTGTGGTGGTGTGCATGCTAAACGAGCGGGTGATATAGGCTTGTTTAAGATTATTAGTGAAACAGGTGTCGCTTCAGGCGTGCGTCGTATTGAGGCCATTACTGGTGAAGCTGCTATACAATGGTTAGAGGGACGCGAAAAATCTATTACTGCAATAGCTAGTGTGGTCAAATCATCACCAGAAGCAGCCGCTGAAAAAGTTCAGCAGTTGATGGATAAGAGTAAATCCTTAGAAAAAGAATTAGAGCGTTTGCAGTCTAAACTAGCTAGTTCGGCGGGTGGTGAATTGGCAGGTCAAGCGGTTGACATCGGTGGTGTTAAAGTCCTTGCGGTTAAATTAGATGGTGTAGAGCCTAAAGCAATGACTGATCTGTTGGATCAATTGAAAAATAAATTGCTAAGTGCGGCAATCGTTTTAGCTACTGTGAAAGACGGAAAAGTAACTTTAATAGCTGGGGTTACGAAAGATCAAACCGCACGCATTAAGGCGGGTGACTTAGTTAATGTGGTTGCCACGCAAGTGGGCGGTAAAGGCGGCGGTCGCCCAGATATGGCGAGAGCAGGTGGTACAGAGCCTGAGAAATTAGAACAAGCGTTACAACAAGTGCCTGAGTGGGTGCGTGAACAAATAGGTACTTAAAGAATGGCGATGTATGTGTATAAGTTTGGCGGTACCTCAGTAGGTACGGTTGAGCGGGTTAAAGCGGTAGCAGAAAAAGTAAAGGCGGTGCATGATAAAGGCGATCAGCTGGTTGTTGTGTTGTCGGCGATGAGCGGTGAAACAAACCGCTTAACGGATTTGGCGAAACAAATGCAGCAAAATCCAGTTTCGCGTGAAATGGATGTTTTGCTTTCAACGGGCGAGCAAGTCACAGTTGCTTTGTTAAGTATGGCTTTACAAGAATTGGGTTGTCCAGCGTGTTCTTATACAGGTGGGCAGGTGCGTATTGAAACAGATAGTGTTCACACTAAAGCGCGAATTAAAAGTATTGATGATGCCAAAATACGCGCAGACTTAAATGTAGGTAAAGTAGTAGTCGTTGCAGGGTTTCAAGGTGTTGATGAAGGTGGTAATATAACTACTTTAGGGCGTGGTGGCTCGGATACTAGTGCCGTTGCTTTAGCGGCTGCATTAAAGGCTGATGAGTGTCATATTTATACCGATGTCGACGGGGTTTATACTACTGATCCGCGAATTGAGCCAAAAGCGCGCCGATTAGATAAAATTACCTTTGAAGAAATGCTGGAAATGGCCAGTTTAGGCTCAAAGATATTGCAAATTAGATCAGTAGAGTTTGCTGGCAAATATAATGTCGCTTTGCGCGTCTTATCATCATTTTCAGAAGGGCGGGGCACGCTCATTACTTACGAGGAATCAGAAGTGGAACAAGCGTTAATTTCAGGTATTGCATTCAACAAAGATGAAGCAAAATTAACGATTACAGGTGTGCCTGATATTCCTGGGGCGGCCTTCAAGATATTAGGTCCGATTGCTGATGCGAACATTGAAGTTGATATGATCATTCAAAATGTCGCGGATGATGCGACTACGGATTTTACCTTTACTGTGCATCGTAATGATTTTGCTATGGCAAAAGAAATTCTTACCAATATTTGCAATGAGTTAGCTGCTAGAGCGGTTACTGCTGATGATAGCATTGTAAAAGTTTCAATAGTTGGTGTCGGTATGCGCTCTCACGCAGGAATTGCTAGTAAAATGTTCGAAGTCTTGGCGAAAGAAGCAATTAATATTAGAATGATTGCCACATCAGAAATCAAAATTTCCGTTGTTATTGATGAAAAGTATCTGGAGCTAGCGGTTAGAACGCTACACAAGGCTTTTGAATTAGATAAAGAGCCAAAGCAAGTGAGCGCATAGCCTGTTTTTTGAAAAAAACTATATATAAATGTTTATTTTTTTAAAATCACTGCTATAATAAGCAGCTCAGTCCGGTTCTGCCTTTGAGGCGGGATTTTTTATGAACAGGGAGACGATGGATGCTTATATTAACGCGTCGAGTAGGAGAAACTCTAATGATTGGTGACGATGTTACTGTCACTGTTCTTGGGGTGAAAGGTAATCAAGTCCGAATTGGTATTAATGCACCGAAAGATGTATCTGTCCATAGGGAAGAGATTTACGAAAGAATTAGAAATGAAAAGGCAGGAACTTCGGATCCTGTTGTAGAAACTGGAACGACTGGACTTATGGGTTCAGAGGACTAGAAAATATTTAATTAGGAGAGGTGGCCGAGTGGCCGAAGGCGCTCCCCTGCTAAGGGAGTATGGGCTTTATCTCCCATCGAGGGTTCGAATCCCTCCCTCTTCGCCATATTAATGAGTTGAAGATTTATTTTAAAAATTTTGAAATAAATAGTTGACAAGGAATAGAGAAGTAAGGATAATGTGAAAGATCAACAAAGCGCCTGTAGCTCAGCTGGATAGAGTACTCGGCTACGAACCGAGCGGTCAGGAGTTCGAATCTCTTCAGGCGCACCATTGTTGAATCAAAGTTTAATCCCCTGTAGCTCAGTTGGTAGAGCGGGTGACTGTTAATCACTAGGTCGGCGGTTCGAGCCCGTCCGGGGGAGCCAAGTAAAATAAAGGTCTGTAGAGAAATCTACAGACCTTTTTTTTTGCCTGAAATATTTCAGGTCATGGTCAGGTCATGTTTGAAATGGAATTCTGCTTATTCTGCGGAAACTTCACTACTCAGAAAAGAAGGCTAACTAAAATTTGATAAATTTAGAGAAGGTATCAAAAAACAATGCCATGGGGGAGCGACTCATTTCATTTTCAGGGCTTGCCATTCCAATTTTAGCATCTACAATCGAAATGGCAGGAAAGTTAAATGCTCAAGCATATCCAACTTTGAGCGGAATATTTTTTGGGGTAAAGGAAAGTTCTTTATTGCTTTATATAGTTCTTACTTTCGCTTTCTTGGTAGGTAAATTTTTCTCCAGAAAAGGAGATAAAGTCATATGGGAAACATTACAGACGCAAGTTGATATATTACAAGGAATAGCATTCCCTGAACATAGCGATGATTTAAATGATAATCATCGAGTTACACTATTTAAATATCAAAAATGGTATTTGGCTCGTTTATTTAAATTTAAATATTGGCCATTGGTTTGGCGTGGATGGCTTGTTCCTGTTGTGCGCTCTGGACATACAGGGAAGGACACTAAAACGGTATTTTCTGTTCCTGATTCAGGAAGACAGGCTGAAGGAATAGCTGGGCTATGCTGGTCAAGTGACTCGATTATTCATAAAGAAAGTATGCGGAATATTAGTAATGCATCTAGTGATACCAATAAAAATTATTATTGTAAAGTATCTAAAATGCCTAGATGGATGCTAGATAGTTACTGTGATAATGAGAAGCCATTGGCTCGAAATATCTTGGCTTTTCCTGTTAAAACCAGTAGAGGGAACAGGTGGGGAGTTTTAGTTTATGATAGTATGTCAGCAACTGGAATAGATATGGAAAAAGCAAATAATGCATTTGAAATAGTTATTGAACCTATCGGGGTTTTGGTAGAAGGGGTATAAATGAACACTTGGATAAAAACTAATACACTAGATTTAGCTAAACGTAGAGGAAAGTCCATATCTCCTACGAGAGTACATATAATGCTTTCTCCGTATGATGTTCCAAATGCGGTTAGATCATATCATGATGACCAGGATAAAATTGTTATAGAATTCCGTTATATTAAGATTATTGAGGACCGTTCTGAGTACCTTGGAGAGGATGATGGGGTGTCATTTGAAATAGGTGATAAAACTCAGCGTATTTATAAAATCTTCCTAGACTCACTAAAAGTTAAAAAATGTGAAGTTAATTTGTCTGTGTATCAGGAGAATATTGATTCTGCTCTTGATGAATTTATAGCCTACCAAGAATCTTTAGATATGAAAACTACTAAATATTCTGCTGCTCGCTCTGTTATAAAAGATTGTGCAGAATCACTAATAATTGCATAGGTTTATGCGGTGGTATAGGCATGGCAGAACCCTTAACAGAGCGCATGCATAACAGGACTGCCCCCATGTTGGCGTTTTTTCTTGTTATCGGGCTTCTTGTGATAATCGCAACGGCAGCTTTTACCGAAAACAAGTTTTTTTCAGAATTATTAGCATTTTCTAGTGCTATTATTGGCTCTGTCGTTGGCTATTATTTTTCTAACAAAGAAAAGTAAGTATCAAAACAATACCTTATGACCAGAGTTCTCTGGCAGGCTGGTATCTTCACCAGGTAAAGAAAATTTAAACCTCATTAAAAGCAAATAATTCAGTTGTTAGCTGATCTGCATGGCAATACACCATGTTTGCCGCAGATGCCGTAATCAGAATCAATTGAATCCTCCAGCTCTACTATGTCATCATAAACACCTCTGCAATTTTAGAAAAGGTGTCATCCCCTCATGAGTAATAGCAAAATATCCCCCAAATACCCGCCGCCGGACGTGATTTACATCGACGTTGATGGAACCTTAATACAGGGCGAACAGGTCAATATGCCCTTAGTTAAATGGGCTAGGGAAAAGCATAATGATGGGTACCAGATTATTGTTTGGAGCAGTCGAGGGGAGGGTAATGCAAGAGCAGGAGTCCTAAAGGCTGGAATAGGAGATATTGTGACGCATACATTATCAAAGCCCGGGCATATTGTTGATGACCAGGGCTGGTCTTGGACAAAGTTCACGGTTGAGGTTGGTGGTTTTAAATCTACAGCCACTAAAAAACGCATGTACAGAAAAAAAACGACCGTAACATTTAGCGATTTACCTACTTGAATACATATAAATAAGCTTTATTGCTTACCTGTAAAGTCAATAGTTTTTGCCGTAAATAAGCTAATTATTTACATTAAGTAAAAATTCAATTAGTCAAGTGGCGGTGTAAATGTAAAAACCTCTACAGCCCGCTAAAATAGCGGTATATAAAGTAAAAAGCACTCTCCTCTACTCTGGCGCTTCTTTTGTGTAAAAAAATAATTGAAATTAGATTATTTGCATCGGCAATCATTGCCGATAGGCGGGGCTATTGGGCTTTAAGGGGGGTTATATGGCTAAAAAATGATGCTTTTTTATTTCAATTTTTGAAATAAAATGAACAAATATGTAATTAAAGTTCATTAATTTTCATGCGTTTTTTATGCTGATTTTTCCGAATACCTTTAAATTCGGGCTTTAAAGATAAAATTAAAAAATTAATGAAGGGTTGCTGAAAAGTTTAAAAAACAAAAAAACGTTATAAATAAGTTAGTTAGGTTTTCTGGCTCTTCAATTTAATGCAAAATAATTTATTTAGTCGCATTTGTAACCAGGTATAAAAAAGCCGCATTATAGCGGCTTAGTCTGTCCTTATGGATCGGGAATTATTTACAAGGCTGCTATCAACGAGTCGCGATAGTCGTGCGCCTCATCAAAGCTGAAAAATGGGGTTTCAGGATTAGCCGACATGCTTAATACACTCCCCAATTCATCGTATAAGCGCGCGCCGCGTGTATTCCCAAACGATTTGCGATAAACCTCACCACATGCCATTAATTTTGTGATGTTTTGAATTTCGGCCAAAAATTGGGTGGGTAGCTGAGCAATGGCATTTTTCAGCAACTCCTCACTAATTTTAATTTGTATCATAGCAAGGACGGCATCTTCCGTGCCTAATCCTGAACGGGGATAACCAGAACCAATAATGAGTTTTTTAGCCGCTTCTTGGACTGGAATTAACTCTTGCAGGCCTGTTATTAGCAGTTTATTGACCTCTAAATCCTGTTTTAGCTGCATAAATTCAACGGCGGATAATTTTCCGGCGGCCATATCATAACTAGAATTGTTAATTCGCGATTCAAGGGCGGTGCCAACACCAATGGCCTCAGCTAATTGGCTTTGTAATACCTGAATTTCATCACCAATATTTTGCGCATCTAATTTCATGCCCTCAATTTTAGCTTGTTGGGTTAGGTATTCAGCGTGCAAGGTTTTTAAAATGGTCATAATTCTCTCTTTATTTGGGGGGTGAAGTGAGTGCCACATAATCATATGGCACTTGGTATTTATGATTACATGTAGTGCGAGGCTGGTACGCCATCTTCGATATTGGCCGACAAGTCGGCACTAATTTTTTGAATGCTAGCCAAGAGTGGAAGCATTTCAGCGCTTAATTCATTTTTAAAATGCCCTCCAAAGCGGACAGCGAATGATTCTAATTGTTCATTAAACATAGTGATTTCGCCCATAGCGCTGTGGCGTTCTGTGTCGCTCATATCTTTGTTTTTAAATTTGCCCTCCATCCGATTAATTTTTTCTAAAAAAGATTTTGCCTTGCTGACGTTGTCTAAGTTTTCGCTCATGGTATTTCTCTGTTTTGATTAATAAAATTTGCCTGATTGGTTAGCGCTCAAGCAATAAAAAAGCGCGTTGTTCTAAGTCATTAAAAAAACTGTGTTTTTATTAATAGCGCTTTGTATTTCATTTAAGGTTGCCAGCGCATCATTAACGATGGGAAACAACTCAATATCGCAAACGGTACGCGAGGCTAAACAGTTTAATGTCGTGGTAACGCGCTCTATTTCGTGAAATGAGTCTATTTCGTCAAATGGCGTTAAATCAGGGTGATGGTATCGGGTAATTAACTGTTTCAGCTCTGCGATAGCATCACTAACGGCATTCATTCGCTGTTCATTTTTGTAGGTACTACCTCCCATAACTGGCCTGATCTAACGGCCTTTTCTCATAAAGAAGACTCTCCTCGTATTTCTTGATTAGGGAATCCTCATCCATATTGAATAAGACATTCGGAAATGATTTGGCCGTCTGCACAGCAAAACCGCAATGAACCGCAGCCGCTATAAATACGCCATTGGACAAGTGGCCACCAATACGGCGCTCGGTAATGTGTTTTATAAAATAACTGTTGTGCTTGGTATTGATTGCCCGCGTTTTGTCTACGTCTTGTAACCATTCACAAGCCGACTCAAAGCGTTCCTCACTGGCCAGTAATCGCGCTTTCTCCTCACGCATCAATCGTGCGCGTTGTCGTTTTCGTGTTCCCTGGGGAAGCCCAAGCCCAAAATCGGTAAGCATGGGAAGCTGTTTGATTGCGCGCTGGATCTTAGTTCTAGTTTTCATATTTTCGGTCGTGTAGTTGAGTTGGTTGGGCTATTGGTTTGTTAGGGTTTTGTGCTGTTTTCGGTCTTGCGTACAGTTATTTACAGGACTCCAAGAGGGGCAAAAACCGCGTAACCCGTACTCTATGACACCATCAACCATGTGCAAAGCGTCAAAGATCTTATTGCTGAATTCGTGCCACTCAATAACTGAATCATTAGGCGTATTAGCCGTGCGGATATAATCCATTTTTTCCTCAATCGCGGGATTTTCTATAAACCACGATGACAGTGACTTAACCGGACTAGGTTCACGTACCACCGTAGGCAACAATAAAGCCGCCTGCTTACGCTGAGCAATACCCAGAGCAAAAGCCCCGCGCAAATCCTCATCCACTTTGAAGCCGTCAAAATTATCGCCTACCCTGCCAATCTTCCAGCGCCATAAACGCGTGACAACGGCAACACCCGCACACATCACCCCGAACACCCGCCCCGCGCTGCTTTCGCCATATCTATTCATAGGACTATCAATAAATTCGCCGGTATGAAGGTCAAACTCGACCCACTTTGCTAGCTTCACGACATGCTTAGAACGGCCAACCATCACTCCACCCTGAACACGGTTATATTCTGCCCAGTCGGAAGCATCCGCCGCCAATCTAGCCGTCTCTATCGTTCCGCATTCCTCATCATGTAAGCGCCTTAACTCACGCCAGACGGTAACGCTAGACCCGCCTATTTGTTGAAACTGCCTAATACCCCAGCACGCCGCCCATGCTGCCACCCTTGAGGCGGGGACTTCTTTCTTATCACCGTCTAGGGCTTCATCATGTCCAGTTCCGTCAATATTTTTACTAATGTATTTAGCGATATAGCCCGTGGCCGATCCTTTAGCCCAATTAATCGCCACCGCCTTAAATCTTACAGACGCGTCTAGCACTTCTTCTGGAGTATCCTCTAGGGCGTAGGCTTTGCAGATTTTTCGCAACTCGACACGATTACCTGATTCTATGAATAACATCATATGCCAATGGGGCGTGCCGTCGTGGTGTGGCTCGGCAACCCGAAAACCATAAGCACGAATGCCAGAACGATCTAATGCCGCCCTGATTTTTGCCCACATTGCGCATAAATACGCTTGACCCGCGCGAGGGTTCGAGCCGTCCCATTTTTTATTCTTAAAGCCCGTTTTGCCGTGGTGGCTATGAAATCGCGAGGGCGTGGTAAATGTTAGGAATTCGCCAACGTGGCCGGCTTCAATAGCCAGCTTTTCAAAGCCCGACATACGCACCATTAACTCGGCTCTTCTGATAGCAGGATTCGACACGGACAAAGCGCTTAATTCACTTAATGTGTACTCGTCACCGGCATCATTAACCGCGAGTAAATCCGCCAAAATCTGATCATTTCTTTCGATCTGCTCTTTACGTCGTGCGACGCACTCATTCGAGGCATAACACCCCTTTTTAGCGTTCACTAAACCAGAAGCTATACCCAAAGATTCAGAAGCGCGTCTATGCAAGCGCCTTAATTGCCTACACCACCACATTTCACATTTAAATCGGGCTATCCATGCAAAAGCCGGCTTTCTTTCCAGTGCCTTAGATGAAATCACTATTCCATGCCGCTTTAAATATTCAGCACACATCAACAAACAAAATCCATCATCGTCAAAGTCATCATCATCGAACGGCGCAATATATAAAGCGCAGTCCTCAGCTGATTTTTTAGCCAATTTAACGAGCAAATCATCATCCGATAATAAGCAATCTAGTCCGACTTTTAACTTGTCATCCAGATCATAAAAATAGGCATTGCAAGCCTTAGCACCCTCCTTATCAAACTTCCCTAAAGCCAGGCCGGCAATATGCCCTTGAAAACAATAAGGCATATTTTCTAATGTTTTTTCGATTCTTACGCTATCCACAAAACTTACTTTCTGTAATAACTTCTCGACGGTCGCCGGCCTTTTCATGCTGCCACCTCATCAACTGAACCCGCGACAATACCCAAAGCAGCCGCCCAACGGCTTAACCGATAGGTCGCTTGATAAATATGTTTGTGTTGGGTAGTCGTGAGGCTTTCCCACTCTTTTTTAGCGAGTGATTCAGGAAGCTGTGCAGCTAGCAGAATGATTTTTTTATCTGCAAGGGAAATTTTGTCATCCCACGCCTGAGCGGCTTTAGTTTTGCCGATAGTCGAGGCGCGCGCTTTCTTTAATGCGCGTTGAGCAACCCCGCTTAAATTAACAGGGCTGGAGGGGGCAGCTGGGAAACGGCCAACTTCTTTAGGTACGGAATTATTCATTTGATTGATTCGCAATGAATAAGAGGCGCATTATCTGGCATCGTGCTACACTCCAACTTCGTTGAGTTTGTTGAAAATGTAGTACTGTCTGATAAATGGCTGCCTCTTATCTGGTTAATAAGGGCGGCCTTTTTTATGCCTGGTCGTTTACTTTTTTGTACTCATTGATGGCCTTTTGCATTGTGACCAGTTCCAGTAATACTGAACTGAGCGCATGGTAAACGGTTTTATCATCTGGTTGCATTGGGCAACTGGGTGCAAAGTAAGCCCGTAATAATTCAATCATGGCGGTGGCTCTATCCAGTGGATAACCTACGGCCTGAGTCAGGGCGTTATTGTCCTCTATACTCTCAATTAACTGATCCATGATAGCCAGTCGCTGAGCTAAAGCATTAAGCACCTGATAAATGGTTTTCTCATCGGGCTGGCTTTGGCTAGTGGCCTCAAAATAAGGG
>Ga0209495_1002399_pt1 | contig 12267 bp, 10 predicted proteins | sample EN1Hudsemesocosm_FD_184629 | JGI IMG/M metagenome (GOLD analysis project Ga0209495, IMG submission 184629) | Methane-oxidizing microbial communities from mesocosms in the Hudson Canyon - EN1E Hudson Canyon (SPAdes) (version 2) | ecosystem: Environmental > Aquatic > Marine > Cold seeps | place... | reverse complement strand
TGCAGGTATTTATCGATGAAGTGAATACGTACATTGAACAAACATCAGCTGATAATATGAAAGAATTCATTCAGCCTTTAAAAGATGCAAATATTGATTTAGCTGATTTAACTCAACATATCCTTGTTGCTGCACAAGGTAATATTGAAGAGTTAGGTGCTTCGGCTAACGATTATTTACATGTGTTTGGTTACACTGCTATGGCATTCGTTTGGGCAAAAATGGCTGAATCATCTTTAGCTCAAAGTAGTTCAACTGATGAGTTTTATCAAAGTAAAATTAAAACAGCACGTTATTATTTTGCACGTTTGTTACCGCGTCGTTTGTCACTCATTGCTTCTATTAAAGCGGGTTGTGACACTTTGTTTGATATGGATGAAAACTTGTTCTAAAAATACCAAACAGAAAATAGTCTAATTAAATAAAGCGCTTTCAATTTTTTGATGGCGCTTTTTTTATTAATTCTACAGTGGAAAATCTTTAGTTGAAACTTTGGAAGGCATCGATTGTTAAGTATAAATAGAGTTTGTATGGAAAATTTTTCATGATAAGTAACGTCATAAAAGCGTTATTGCTAACTTATTACGTCTTATTAGGTTAACGATTAGAAAGTATAAACAGTACCAAACAGTGCAACTTTTTCTTTATTTATATCGTAAAGTGGTTGATTGTCAGATGGACTCTCATGAGCGGTAGATGTTACACCACCCGTTAAATGCCAATTGTTACTGATTGAATACTGTCCTAGTATCTCTAGTCTAGCATAAGATTTTGGACCACTAAGGTTAGTGTAAGAAGCATCATGTGAAACAAAGTCGTTACTGTAAAACTGGTATACAGAGTGCTCATTTAAAGACTCTATTTTAGCGGTTACAAATAAACTGAAATTATTTTTTTGCAGTACTTTGTAGCTGCCTTTAATAAAATATACGCGCTCATCAACTTGATCATCTACTTTGTTTGAAAAACCACTTTGGGCACTAAATTTTTTATTATCAAAGATTATTTCTATTTTGTGTATTTCAGGTTTATTTATTGAAGAGGTAACGAAAGGGCTAATATTTTCACTTGCAATAGGAAAGCCTAATGCTTCTAAATCATAACTTTTGTCTAATTTAATGAATGCCAATGCAGAATCAGCCCAATTGCTAATTAACGATCCATCAACAACTTTATTGGTCAGGTCTTCGTCGTTATAAGCTTGTACGTTAAACACTGTAGCTAATGTAAATATAAGTGATAACATCCATTTTAAAAGTATTTTCATTAAACAGCCTATTCCAGATAATTAATGCTTTTTATTATTTTTACATCACTTTAAATACCTTTTAACTATAGGCAAGTATTGAAAAAAAAGGAGTTTTTTTAGCTGAAATGTCGATTTTATAGCTTATTGATTGATATCCAAAAGAATTAAAGTGGATGAATAACAAAATGAGTACTAAACGAAAAAGGTGAATAGCCTAGCTTGATGAAATCTAGAGATTTAAGATAATTCACTTACTCTTACCGATTAAGTTTCTAGATTACTTTAGCAACATTTTTGCTTTGTTAGGAACCTGATTAATAGTCAGTTATAATTATATTTATCAGATTTTAAAATACAATAATATTTTATAAATAGGGAATGTCAGTGCGATTTGCAAGCATATTATTAGTGTTGTTTCTATCAGCATGTAGTTCGAATAATCAATACGAAACGGAAACCACAACCAAAACTGAAGTAAAAGCAAATACTTGTGATATTCAGTACACTCGTTATCAGGCAACGGTTACAGGATATTGCCAAGAAATTGCAGCCTCATTACCGAAAAACATCCCAACGATTGAAAAGAAAATAGAATTGCGTTCAATAACGTCAATTCCTGAAGTATTCTGGTATAGCAGTAAAATGAAATACTCACTGGTGAAACAGGATAAAAAAGCACCCTTAGTTTTTGTGATTGCAGGTACTGGAGCAAGCTATAGCAGTTCAAAGATGATCAGCTTACAGAAAACTCTATTTCAGCAAGGCTATCATGTTATTTCTCTTTCTTCGCCAACCTTTTCTAATTTCATTATTAACCTCGACTCTACAACAGATTTCCCCGGCGTTTTGTCACAAGACGCTAAAAACCTTTATGGAGTAATGCAAAAGGTTTATCAGCAAGTCGTTAATGAAAATAATCTAGAAACAACCACATTTTCCTTAACGGGCTATAGCTTAGGTGGAGCTCATGCTGCTTATATATCTAAATTAGATGAGCATGAAAAAATATTTAATTTTGAAAAAGTCGTGTTGATTAACCCTCCAGTAAGTTTATACAATTCAGCAACCATCCTTGATAGCTATTTAGATCTTAGAGAAAGTGGACGAGATGCGGCTTCAGCTATGCTTGATGATATTTTTTCAGCATTCGCACAAAGTTATGCATCTCAAAAATCATCCGCATTTTCTCATAGTTCTATTTACGCTTTATTTAAAGATGCAGAACTATCAGAAGAAGAATTAGAATTGCTAATCGGTGCTTCTTTTAGAATGTCATCATCCGATATGTTATTTGCATTAGACGTTAGTTATAACCTTGGTGGCTTTATATATAAAAATAAAAATATTAGTAAATTTGAAAGTGTTACCAATGCTATGTATAGATCTCATATAGTAACCTTCGGCCAATATTTTGAGAAAGTGGTGGTTCCTTGGCAGCAAGAAAGTAACCCAGACTTAACGAGAGAAGATCTTATTGAGCAGCTCGGATTGAAAAATATAGAAAGCTATTTAAGGCACTCAGACAAAATAAGCTTAGTAACGAATGCGGATGATATTATTCTAGCAAAGGGGGAAGTTGAATATTTACAAGATGTTTTTGGTTCAAGGGCAAAAGTATTTGATCGAGGCGGCCACTGTGGAAATATGGACAGAAAAAGCTTCGTTGAATACATGAATAGCCAATTCCAAGGAGCAAAATAATGAATCCGTTTAATCTATTATTTACACGGGTTATAACCGCTTTATTCGTTATGTTGCTTTCAGCGTGCTCATCAGTACCTGATTTAAAGGGAAATACAGAAGAGCCTCGTGTAAAACTTCCTGCAGACTATGTCGAAAAGTCTATTACCAATGACTATGCTGATCCATGGGAAGGTTTTAACCGTCGTATGTACTACTTCAACGCTAAAGCTGATGAATATGTGCTTTTACCTGTTGTAGCAGGTTATAAAGCTGTAACGCCTGATATTCTAGAGATAGGTATTAGTAATTTCTTCAGTAATTTAGGTGAAATACCTGTTTTTTTTAACGCTCTTCTACAAGCGAAACCTACTGTTGCTGCTGAAACCTTCGGTCGTTTTGCGGTAAATACAACCGTTGGCATATTTGGTCTTTTTGATGTGGCAACACCCATTGGTCTAGATGAACAAAATGAAGATTTTGGTCAAACATTAGGTGTATGGGGAATTGATGCTGGCCCCTACCTAGTTTTGCCGTTATTAGGACCATCTTCACTTCGTGATGCGACAGGGTCAGCAATAGATATGTTAGCTTTTCAAGCGGTCATTGAAGAATTAGGGATGGAAGGGGATGAGGAAATCTTTTTGTCACTACTCAGTAGTATAGATACGCGAGCTAGTTTACCGTTTAGGTATTATTCATCAGGTTCAGCTTTCGAGTATGAACGTTTAAAAATTCTGTATATGAAATATAGAGAAATTCAAATAGCGCGATAAGTGTTACGCATAAGATATACCTCTTATTTAGCAAACTGACTATGCTTATATCAAAAATCAGTATATAGCTGAATTACTGATTTTTTGTATTTTTGAAAGGGTGTATATGTAGTCGTGAATCTATAGGGTATACTGCGCCGATATATAATAATTAGGATGTAAATTTGTTAACTATAATTCGCTTTATTTTAATGACACTGGCTTTAGTCTTTATTTGTTGTGCCGCCTGTATTTATAGTCTTTTACGCCCATTTCATCGGAATAATGTTTTTCATACAGCTCATTATCTGAGTAAAGTATCAACACTTTTAGGCTTAAGCATTGAAGTGAGAATGCCCGATAGTATTAAAGATATTGGTCCGGCTGTTTATATTTGTAACCACCAAAATAGTTACGATATTTTTACGGTGAGTGCGGCTGTTCAACCTTCTACCGTGAGTGTTGGGAAAAAGAGTTTGAAATGGATCCCTTTTTTCGGCCAAATGTATTGGCTAACGGGCAATATTTTAATTGACCGTGCAAATTCAAGTAAAGCGATTAACACTATTGCGTTAACGGCAAAAAAAATCACAGAAAAAGAATTATCTGTTTGGTTGTTTCCAGAAGGAACTAGAAGTAATGGTAAAGGTTTACTACCTTTTAAAACAGGAGCGTTTCGTACAGCACAACAAGCAAATGTGCCTATTATTCCTGTTTGTGTAAGTAATTCACATGAAAAAATAAAGTTAGGCCGTTGGAACAATGGTAAATTAATTATTGAGTTATTAGAGCCGATATACTTTAAGACAGATGAAAAAGAAAGTATTAGAGAGGTTGCTAATGCTGCACACAAACAGATGCTCGTTAAGATTACTGAACTCAGTAAAGAATCTGGAAACGAGTTAGTAATACAAAAGAATATTAAATAAATTGAGATAACGATGAAAGACGAAGAATTACAGCAATGGCAAGACCATACAAATAATTTGGTTAATGCACTTATAGAAGATGGTACTAATGAAGAAGTACATCATACGATTGAGCATCACTTTTCCAGCTCTGATTTCAATGTTTTAGAAAAAGCAGCTATCGCCGCTTTTAAAATGGGTTTAGAAATAGAAGATCCAGAGGAAGCTGAACTCGAAAACGGAGACAAAGTATTTGCTTTTGATATTATTACTGAACAGCCACTTGACGAAGAAATTATTTTCGAAGAAACAAAAAAAATGTTTGAATTAGCTCAGCAATGCAAAGTTGATTACGATGGCTGGGGTACTTATTTCGAAGAGTAATGCATAAAATTAAATTATTTTGAAAGGACTTAAAAATGGAATGGATAGAAACGCTACTTAACCCAGCCACGTTATCATTATTAATACCTATTATTGCTATTGTCGGTGCTTTTTCAGTTGCAGGGCTTAAAGCACATCATAGACATCAAGAAAGAATAGAGAAAATTAAGCACGGTATTGATCCTGACAAATAGCTCAAAAATAGCACTATAATACGGGGGGAATTTATTAAGGCATAGACGTTAAATGGTGTGCCACTAATAATTTTTCCGTTAATACTTATAAAAAAAGCAAAGTTCTCGCACTTTGCTTTTTTTTATTGTTTTATTTCTAATCAATATAGATATTCGAAGGTATTCATAGGTATGGAGCCATTGAATTAAAAAGCTCGGAGCGTGGTTAATAAGTATTCAAACCGGTACTACCGACTATAATATTACCAATTGAGTTAGCATTAATATCTATAACTTATTTTTAATGGTCTATACTTTTTTTATAAAAAGAGTTGGTTCTTATTGAATCCAATCACAATCAATAGAGAAGATATTTATAAATGTATCAATCGAATTTACTCGTTGACCATATCGCTAATTTTACTTCCCACAGAGATAAAGAGTTATTAGCTTTTAGCCTTTTAAAAAGTGTTAATAGTATGATGGTTTGTTCAAAAGTGAAAATAATAACGGCCAACAAAAAAGGAGATTTTATATCAAGTGTCACACTTGAAAATAATCAGTGTACGGTTAAGAATTCATCGATTGAAGTTGAAAAAGCTTTAAAAGATGCTTTTGAAAATATGAATTCATTATCTCTAGAAGAATATGTATTGAAGACAGATGAAGGTTATTTATTAATAAGATTATTGCATCACGATAGGAAGAATGAACAATTTCTAGTGGTAAACTTAAAAGATAAAGCCGATAAGGTGCAGTCTTACATTCTTTCTGGAATATTAAGTATTTACACAAATTTTTTTACATTATTGAATGAATCACAAACGGATGAGTTAACAGGACTTTCTAATAGAAAAACATTTGATTCTTCCATATCAAAAGTTTTTGATAGTCTCCCTGAGCCTTTTGAAGAAATTGATGACGAAAGAAGATCATCGAGTGAGAAACTGTCTACCCAAGTTAATAGATTTTGGTTGTCTATCATTGATATCGACCACTTCAAACTTGTAAATGATCGATTTGGCCATTTATATGGCGATGAGATTTTAATTCATCTTGCGCAAATTATCCGTTCAAGCTTTAGGCAAGAAGACCTTCAATTTCGCTTTGGCGGAGAAGAGTTTGTTATTTTATTATCGGCAGATAATAAAAAAGATTGTGTAAAAATATTAGAAAAATTTAGAGAAAATGTTGAAAATTATAATTTTCCTAACGTAAATAACATTACCGTGAGTATTGGCGTTGTAGAGTTTAAACGCTCAACCTTTCATATTACTTCTATTGATTATGCTGATCAGGCACTTTATTACAGTAAGGGGAATGGCAGAAATCAAACAACGTTCTTCGAAGATATGTTAAGTCGTGGTGATGTTAAAGAAGCTGATATTGAAGAGGGAGATATTGATCTCTTTTAATTTTTTATCTTCGTAACAATAATAAAGCAAAGTGTGAACACTTTGCTTTTTTGATCATTATCTATTGTTGTGGAACGTCTTTATCTTTAGCTAAAATTGGTATTCAGCACCGGCATAGAAATACGCACCATTGAAGCCAAAGGGTGCAGAGCGTCGTGAATATTTAAATACACCTTGGCTACTCGCCACAACATTTCCAATTGGGTCAACAATAGTGCCTGAGCGAGAGTTACCGATTTCATTTTTATCAGGGTATACATCAAAGATGTTATTACCACCAAAATTAAATGAAAGTTCGTCGTTATATTGATAATTCACACGTAAACCTGTTAATAATTTTGCCTCATACGTTTGCCTTTCACCATCGAGAACTGTGTACTCACCATAGCGATTAAAGGCGAGGTTTATGATAAATGGTCCTACGGTATATAAGCCAGTTAAACTGACTCTATCTTGGGGCTGCCATTCTTCAATAATAGAAATAGCTTGCTCAGAAAACACATCTTTTGGCGATACACCAGCTAAAGCACTATCAGGTGGTGTATAAGTATCAGTAACTTCTGTTTCGGTAAAGTTGGCTGCTAATGTAAGGTCTAGTTCGCCTGACATAAACTCCGTGTTCCAAGTCGTGATAATATCAACGCCGTTCGTGTGGGTATCTGCGCCATTGAGAAAAAACTGTCCGGCACCAGCACCTGAAGATATTAATGCCGCATCAAGGGCTGGCGATAGCCCCTCACCTAATGAGTTACTCAGTACAATGCGATCTTCAATACCAATAGAATAAAAATCAACGGTTAAATTAATATCATCGGAAAATTTTACGACAGTGCCAATACTAAAGTTAGTCGACTCTTCTTCTTTTAGTTCTGGAATACCAATTGCTTTCGCTAAAATACTGTCGTTTCGAAAAGTCCCAATCTGAACAGCTATTTGGTCTCCGCCATTGGATGCTGTTTGAAATTGAGTGCTGATATTATCGGTATAAAGTTGTTGCATCGATGGAGCTCTAAAGCCGGTACTCATGGCTCCACGGAGTGATAGGTTATCAGTGATTGACCAATTAGCGGCAAGTTTGAAGTTAGTGCTATTTCCAAAACCATCATAGTCATCATAACGCATTGCTGCACTAAAAATGAGAGCATCTGTAATTTCCGATTCGGTATCAATATAAAAAGACATAACGTTTCGAGTTTCATCCACAGATTGCAAAGGAGCCGTACCACCAAACCCTTGAGTACCTGCTCCACGGTCAGTTGCATATAAGCTATTGCCGAGCTCGTCTGTATCATAATCACGGTATGAATATTCATCACCCGCTTGAACGTTAAATTCATCTGAGCGAAGTTCTGCCCCCATTGCTAAAGAAAACCAATCAAAAGCTTTAGTGTAATCAAGGTTAAGGGTCTGTAAAGTAAGCTCTAACCCGTAAGCAAAGGCTTCTCGAGGAATGGACACTCGAATTTCATCTGCCGTCAATAATGAGGTATATATTAAAGAATTTGCATATGATGAATTAATGGTATTAAGAGTTGTATAATCAATACTATTTTTACCGTAGGTGTATGACAAATCGAATGATGAATTATTACGAAACTCAGTTTTATACCCGACGTTGTATGAAATATCCTTTATTTCAGTCTTGATTTTAGGTAAAAAACCATGAGGAACGGTTGCATCATTATCTTGAAGTTGAGCATTACCATCAGTATTAGCATTATGGCGAAAGAACGCTGCAGATTCATTATCGCGACTCGAATAGGTAATAAACCCATAGAGATGACCTTCAGATAAATCGTATCCGGTATTTATGGTTAGGCCTATTTGGTTTGAATCTGCGTCACCAATACGAAAAGTTTCACGTGCTGCTGTGGCTTCACGTGGGTCCCCTAAAAGGTAATTGCCGTTATCAAGTTGCGTACAACCTGAATACTGACATGAACCATGCAGACCAGCCCTATTTGTAAATCCTCTACTTCGTAAGTTTAAAGTGGTATTAACAAAGCCATCATTTCCTAGCGCAAACCCTTTGGATAGATCAACATTAGTCGTTTCGCCATCACCTACTGAGTTTTCTCCATAGGAAACGGCAGCGCTGCCGCCTTCACTTTGATCTTTGAGAATAATGTTGATCACACCTGCTATCGCATCTGAACCATATTGTGCAGCGGCACCATCTCGTAATACTTCAATACGTTTAATCGATGCTGCAGGGATCGCATTCATATCTGTTCCTGCCGTGCCACGTCCAACAGAGGTGTTAATGTGAATTAAACTTGCTTGATGGCGACGTTTACCATTAATCAATACCAAAGTTTGATCTGGGCCTAACCCACGCAATGTCGCGGGTCGTAATGCATCAGTACCATCACTAATTGACGAACTAGAAAAATTAAAAGAAGGTGCTATGACCTGTAACATTCTTCCTACTTCAGTTTGTCCTGTATTAACAAGTGCTTCAGCTGATAAAATATCAACTGGAACAGGTAAGTCTTCAACGGTGCGACCTGTAACACGGCTACCTATTACTGATATAACTTCTATAGCTTGTTCGTCTACTTTAATAGCCGTTTGAGCAAACACAGCGTGACCCGATGCACTGAATATTATTAGAATTAAAAAAGCTTTAAGTATTGTACATTTATTCATTGCTATATCATTCCTGAGATATTTTATTGTTTTTATAGTGCCCAGATTACTTTACAGCAGCGCTTAGGTTTTTTAATAAGAAGTCATGCGTAGAGTAAAATCGTTAATTTTTTACATAAGGATATAAAATAAAAATTTAAAAAAATTATTGAATCGCAATTATTTTTGAGTATTCAAGCTTAAACGTATCGAGTTGTTATTCATTTTTTCGAATTGAATATTAAAGTTAGTACTTAAAGAGGTAAGTAGGCCGTCGATATCGTTCGCTTTGAAGTAACCAGCCACTTTTATGTTAGTTAACTCATCACCATTAAGTTCGAATTTAGTGGTTGTATAGCGACTTATCTCAATTAATGCTTCGTCTAGTGTTTCACCACTAAACACTAACATGCCTTGTTGCCAAGCGAGCTTGCGCTGAACTTCCTCAAATGATATTTTTTGATTAGATGTTTGATTATTATTTTGTATGGTGGCCATTTCACCTGAAGTGATCAATACGCCAGAAAATTCTTCTTTAGATAAAGCCGATACAACATTTGTATTTTTATTCAATGGCTTGTTAGATTTTGTTATTAATACAATACCTTCAGTGACTACAAGCTCCATATTATCATTTGATGTTTTTTGTAGGTTAAAAATGGTACCTAAAGCTGTAAATGATTTTTCACCAACTGTTACGGTAAAAGGTCTACTTTTATCCTTTGTTACATTAAAATTAGCTTCACCTTTTACGAGTGTTAACAAACGATTGTTTTTTGAAAAACTCACCTTAACTATGCTATTAGTGTTGAGTTTTACTCTTGAGCCATCTGAGAGTGAAAAACGAGTTTGTTGTCCAATTTCTGTCCGTAATATCCTTGTTTCAACAAATTGATTTTCAATATCGGCTTGAGGAAACGGCGCCATGTTAATAAAAATATTACCAGTAAATAGAAATACAAAAGTTAGGGTTGCCGCGATAGCATAGTTAAATAATGGTGTGCTTCTTTGATGTATCTGTTTTTCTAAAGGGAAAAGGGCGCTTAATTTAATTAACACTGAAGGATCATCAGAGAGTGCCGCTGAAGAAAATAATGAATGGCGATGAGAATTACTTTGCTTTGACCATAAATACAAGTCAAGCATTTCCTCTTGAGAGAGACCTCGAACAATTTTATTTATCCAAAGGCTTGTTTGTTCCTTGATATCCGCTTCAGGTGCACAAAGAAATTTTTCTTGAATAATGCCATCAATCTTATTAATACTAAAAAACTTATTGATATAACCCTTAATCCAGGCAGTTCCTTTTGCAAGCAGCGAAATTAATTGATTACTTTGAGCCATTATTTTCTTATTATTTTATTTTGAAAGTTAGTGTAGGGTAAAAAACACACAATCACAACAGAGTTAGAAGAGGAGAATAACAGAAAATTATACCCATGAAACAGGATGAATTTAAATAGCTGCTACTTATAGTTGGGATTCAAAGCATTTAATGATGCTTTATAAAGGGCTGTAATAATCGATTTAATTTATGCGACCATTATTGAAAAGTCAGTCGCTATTTCACTCAGTTTATTACGCTCTTCATTTAATAAGCGATAAAGATTAAGCTGATTTTTTGCTCTTTCTAAATTATGATTTTCATGATGAACATGGAAATAGTTATCACCGTCTAGATAATCGGTTAAAAAGCGAATACCGATCATAAATGGTAATAATTGTGCACCAATAACCAAACTTTGTTGCTCGAGGTCAGACATTTTATCACCAAAGGCTTCTATATAGCCTTGTGATAATGCGCTATAAATATCGAATCTTACTTTCATATTAGCTAAATCGGTACTATCTTCTGGTAAATTTGAGCAGCAAGTTCTGACCATATCGCCAAAATCATGCATCAAATACCCAGGCATGCATGTATCTAAATCAATAACAGAAAGTGGCTTTTTCGATTTAGTACAAAATAATAAATTATTAATTTTAGTGTCGTTATGAGTGACCTGTATCGGAAGTTGTTGAGTAAGTTGCTCTACTTCATCAATAAAATTTTGTTCGGATAAACAAAAATCGACTAAGGGTTGGCATGATGATAAACGCCCATGAACGTCTGCTTTGATTACTGTTTTTAAAGCATTTATGCGTTTAGACAAATTATGAAAGTCAGGAATAGTCTCTGTCAATGATGTTGCTGGAAAATCACTTAACGCAGAAGTGAATTGCGCAAAAGCAGAGCCGACTTGTTTAGCTTGTTCAGGGGTTTCAACTTCTTCCACCGTAAAGCAATTCGGAATGTAATGTATTGCACGCCAGTATTCGTTATCGGTATCAATAATCATTGGCTGATTATCTATCGTAGATATTTGCCATATTGGCGTTAACGAATAAAGATTTTTATGTTTTTTTGACAATAAATGGTTGTTAATTAATTCAGCATTATCAATAACATCTTTTGGATTTTTGAAAACATTTTTGTTTATGCGTTGTAAAACAAAATTAGCCTTATCGTTACACACTAAATAGGTGCTGTTAATTAACCCGTTTCCGAAAGGAGATACTGAGCTGTTATCAAGAGAACATTTATAGTTCATTAGAACTTGGTTTAGGGTTTCGTTATCAACAACTTTAGTCATGTTTATTTACTGCTAGGGTCTGTTTTTTTAATAAACTCAAAGACAAATAGTCCTTTATTTTTGAGGCGTATAAGCGATTTTAGCGCTAAAAAATCACAGGGTATAATAATAGAAAGGCGCAAATATGGGAAGTTAAAGCTGTCGCTTTCCTTATCTTTGTCCTAAGTTGATGTCTTAAATAAAGTTATGGGTTATTTATGGTGAAATACACTGAACAGTTAATTGTAATTCTCCTGGATTATTACCGTAATAACGGGGCAAGTCATTTGCATATGCGCAAAATTCACCTGATTTGGACGCTGTAAAATGCGTTAACTCACTCCCGATAAGAAAGGCATCTTCTTTTTCTGTTCCTATCGAACCTATTAGGCTAAACCATTTCGCATCAGGAAAACGTTTGAATGGAATCATTGAAGCGATAACAACTTCTTTCAGTCCTAGT
>Ga0209495_1002385_pt1 | contig 12302 bp, 9 predicted proteins | sample EN1Hudsemesocosm_FD_184629 | JGI IMG/M metagenome (GOLD analysis project Ga0209495, IMG submission 184629) | Methane-oxidizing microbial communities from mesocosms in the Hudson Canyon - EN1E Hudson Canyon (SPAdes) (version 2) | ecosystem: Environmental > Aquatic > Marine > Cold seeps | place... | reverse complement strand
AAGATTTTTTATCTTTATTGCTGAAGTAAGAAGTGCATTGAGAGAACAAAATGATAAGCATCCGTATAAATCATGGTTGGTAGTGGGAGTGTTTATTGTTGTAGGAGGAATCGTGGCAGGCTTGCATTTTTCTCAAGCGCCAAAACAGGAAATACAAACGTTTTTAACTAAACAAAATTATTTGACCAGTGCCAAGTTAGCGAATGATTATTTAGTAAATCACCCAGATGATGAGGAGGTTAGTCAATGGCTTACTATGGCAGTTATAAATCAACTTATGCCTTTGTGGTTAAATGATCTGGCTAGCGCTAAGTATCTAGATGCTTTTGAACAGATAAAAGCCGTTCAACCGTTAGCGAGTAATAATCCAAAATCCATAGAAAACTCATTGCTAGAGTTACTACAGTGGGTTACTCGTTTGCACCTGTTTATAACAGATCGTGGTGGCGTTGATGCAGCAATTTACTTATATCGACATGAGGAAAATATTGAAACATTATTAAATTGGTGGAAAAGCTCAGAACAAATTCATCGAACGAATATGGAACTTCTTAGTCAATACGCGCCGGAATTTAGCGATATTAGTCGACTAACGTTTAGCTATTTACGTATTTTGCAAAGTGAAAGTTCAGTGTATTTAGCTGCAATCAAGAAACTCAAGCAAACGATGTTGGAAAAACTATTAGCCGGACAAGCAACAGATTTGCGATCTATTTTTCTGAACTTCAGGCAGCAATACCCTCGAGTTGCCGGGGTGGAGTTATTGCAAAGTGATTTGGAGGCATATCTGAAACTAGAGCAACTACTGGTTGAGCATACTTTCGAGAGCGCTAGTCCTACAGAGTTGGAAACTATTGTAGATCAATTTGATACTAATTTTTTTCATTCCCCCCCGTTTAAAAACCAAGTTAAGCTGTTGTATACACGAAATTTATCCAGAATAGCCCCCCAATCCTTACAAAAGGTGAGTGACGCATGGCGTGCTGGCCAACTAACACAGGCTATAACGTTACTAGAGCAATTAAATAGTGAAAGCGAAGAAGGTTTGTTTTTATCGCAGTTAGAACATAAAAGAAAATTACTTAGTGAGTTTCAAGCTCTGAAAGTAGCAGAGGGTTCTGAGGCTTATTCAAATTTGTTAATTAATTTATACCCACGCCTTAATACAGAAGAAGATGTATTCATACTTCAGACAGTAGAAACAGATTATCGTCAGTTAGGAAAAAATGCGCTTAAACAAGCTGAAAAATCATGGGTGTTAGCGAAAAAATATTGGAACGATTATCTGATAGGTGGCGGAATTCTTGGCATGCAACGATTAGAGGGGAGAATCTCACCGCAGTTTAGATCTAAAGCAGACTTGTTAAGCAAAGCTAATGAAACTGTGCATCATGCGTCTAATTTATTTATTGGGTTACAGTTAAAACCCGATATAGAGCGCAATGCGCTTTTTCAAAAAATTGTTGCCGAAACGGCTTTGCAGCGACGCTCATTGCAACAACTGAGTATGGTATTGAGCTCATCGTTATTGGATTCTAAGCTTGAGTTATTAGTGGAACATCCTGCTGAAAATCAGGAGCACAATAATGAGTAAACATGAAGACAAAATGGCGAGTTTGGCCCAATCAATGGAAGATCATAGTGAAGAAGGAATCGCGATTTTGGCATCTGAGCCACCAAAATTGATTGGAGCGATGATCCTATTATTGGTTGGTTTAATTATTGCTGCCTTAGTTTGGTCATTTTTCGGGCGTGCTGATGTAATCGTTAGTGCCTCCGGTACATTGAGTCCTGGTGCAGAAATTAGGCGATTTTATGCTCCAATTGAAGGCGAGTTAGTCGATATTTTGGTGGCAGAAGGCCAACCGGTAACTGCTGGTGATTTAATTGCTCGCTTAAATGCTCGTGGTGCAATACAAGCCGCAGCAAATTCTTTAGAGGCTGACTTTAACTTAGTGAATGCGCAGCGCGAATTTGAGCGTTTTCCAGCACGTAAACAGTTAATGGAGCGTCAAGTTCAAGCATTAAACGACAAAATTAAAATTGCGGCTAAACAGCATGAAAAACGTATTGCAGATGGGATGGTTAAACTGGCCGCGTCACAAAAAGCCAAACTACAACAGGCTAGAGGGACTTTACTTACCAATAAGCGCAGCTTGAATGTTACGCAACAAGCCTTAAAGAAATTTGAGCGATTGTTTAATAGTCCTGGTGGTGGCGGCGTTTCAAAAACAGAGGTTGAAAACAAGCGCAGTGAATGGGTTAACGCTCGTGAGAATTATAAATTAGCCGAAGCGAAGTTAGGTGAGTTGGAGTTTCAATTGAGTAGTGAATATGATTCAGCAAAAGCAGTGCTTGAGAGCAGTAGGCAGAATCTTACGGGTTTAGAAATAGAGCGAGATAGCCAACTCGACCAGATAGAATATGAAGCTAACAAAATCGAGGTAGCGCTACGCAGTGCTGAGCTTGAAGCCGAAGCCGCTTCTCGAATTAAATTTGAAAATATTGATGAAGATAATTATCTACGAATTCTGGCCCCAGTTACTGGCGTACTAACAGATGTTAGTTTTACCCAGCCAGGCGATAAAATTCAGGCAAACACCCCTTTGGGTGGTATTGCAGCGGCTGATTCTCAGCCAGTATTAAAAGTAGAGATTCCAGAATGGGATCGAGCGTTCTTAAAAACGGGTCAGACGGTAAAAATGAAGTTTAATGCTTTTGCCTATCAGCGTTATGGGTTCATTGAGGGTAAGTTGGAATATATTTCGCCCACAACACAAGTTTCTGAAAAGAGCGCTTCCCCTGTGTATAAAGGGCGGGTAACGCTACATAAACATTATTATGAAGTCGATAATAAACGTTATGCCTTACGTTTTGGTATGGAGGCAACAGCAGAGATTGTCGTACGTAAGCGACGCCTGATCGATCTTGCGTTAGATCCTTTTCGTAACCTTGAAGGCTAAGTTATTTAATAGCGGGGGAAAACCGCTTCGATGCTAATTAATGTATTAAGCGTTAATGCTTAATACATCTAGACAAAACGACTAACAGTCGAATACAGATTTAAAACAGAAATAAGAGGAGGTATGCAAATGACCGGCATAGTAAAAATTGACGAAGAAGTCATCACAACCGAGACCTTTATCACCTTACTCAAGCTTAATGGACGCTTTGAAACCCTTATGGAGGAAATTCTCAAGGATAAACTGACGGTACATGCAGCAAAGAGTATGGGAATTCAGGTTGGAGATGAAGAAATACAGGACCGGGCTAATATCTTCAGGCGAGCACATGGTTTACAGCGAGCAAGTGAAACAAACGAGTATTTTGCTTCGATGGGTATTACTCTTGATGATTTTGAAGTTTTCATTGTTGATGCATTATATCAAGAAAAAATGAATGCAAAGATTATTGAAGGTGGTGCGGTAGCGGATTATTTTCAAGCCAATCTACCCAGATTTGAAAGCATGGTCGTTAGTCATATTGTGATGGATTCTGAAGGGGCTGCGCGAGAAATATTATCTGTATTAAGAGATGATGAAGAAAGTTTTGCCGAGTTGGCGCGCGAGCATTCAGAGGCCGATACTAAGTCAGTCGGCGGATATATTGGCAAGGTCATGCGCGGCGCAATGTCTCCAGAAATTGAAGCCAAGGTATTTAATGCTGAAGAAGGCGATTTGTTAGGCCCATTTCCAACGGGAGATGGAACTTACTATGAAATCTTTCGTATCGATAATAAGCGTAACGCCCAGCTGGATCATGAAACCGAAAGTGAAATCTGTCGTCAATTACGAGATGAGTGGCTTGCTCAGAAAGCACGTGAACACCGTATTGAGATGCTGTAGTGGTTATGTAAAAAGGGATATCTTGATTAACCTATAAAGGAACGCGCTGTGGACAAAATGAATGAAGAGCACGATGCAGCCATTGAGTTTCTCGCAGGGGTAGAAATTTTGTCTGCTTTTGAGCCAGCAGAGATTGCAAGCTTACTCGAAGCAGCTGAAACCAAGTCATATAAATTTGGTGAAACGATTTGTCAGGCCGGCGACACTGATACCGGTTTACATGTTGTTAAGTCTGGAGCAGTCAGGGTCTTTAGTGACGAATATGGCAAAGAAGTCAGCATGGGTGTACGTAAAAGTGGTGAAACATTTGCCGAACTTTCCGTCATGCGCAGTTTTCATTTCGAATACTCCGTGCGTTCTTCTGGTAAGACTGAATTGATAAGTATACCCAGATCAGCTTTTACACCATTATTAGAAGAAAACGAAAAAGCACGTAGTTTTGTCGCAAGTTATGTTGCGATAAGTTCTGCTGGTGGCTTGGTAACTCGGCTGTTCAACCTAAAGGGGAAGGTTGATAAAAAAGAAATTGAAGAGTTTGTGCGTAGCGTAGGAGCCAAACGCATCAGTGCTGGACAAACTATCCTAAAACAAGACTCCAGTGATGATCGTCGTCTGTATGTGGTACGCAAAGGTGAAGTGAAAGTTGTACGTCATGAAGAGGGGGTCGATTACCCGCTGACCAACTTAAAAAAAGGAGAGGTATTCGGTGAACGAGCTTGCTTGTTGCGGCAAGAGCAACAAGCCTCCGTCATTGCAACAACGGATGTTTCATTATTAGTGATTCCAGAGCCCACCTTACATTTCATTTTAGCTAATAACCCAAAATTTAAAGACGTGCTGGAACAGCGCATTTTATTCATAGACCGCGAACTTCAGCGACAGAAAAAACTAGCGGAACGACGACGTCGGCCCGTATTGTTAGATTTTAAATCAAAGGCGGCGCGGGGAGAGCGGATCGCTAAACGTTTTCCGTTAGTGCAACAAGCGGAAGAAATGGATTGTGGTGCCGCCTGTCTAGCGATGATCAGTCGATTTTATGATATACCGATGACGTTAGGAAAACTGCGTGAAATGGCAAATGTAACGACTCAAGGTGCTACGTTGGATAGTTTAGCACGTGTCGGCGAATCACTAGGGTTTTCAACGCGAGGAGTGCAGTGTACCTACGAATCATTATTAGGTTTTGAGTTGCCATTTATCGCGCATTGGGAGGGGTATCATTACATTATCGTTTATGGTTTATCTAAAACCCATGTGTGGATAGCAGATCCTGGGCCAGGGTTCAAAAAAATAACGGTGGAGGAGTTTGAGCGTGGATGGGGCGGAACCTGTCTGTTATTTAACCCCGGTTCAAATATGGTTCAAATTGCAGCAACACGTTCTCCTTGGGTACGTTTTATTGGTTATCTTAAGCCCTATAAACAAATTTTATATCAACTATTTTTAGCTACTTTTGTCATTCAGCTTTTAGGCATAGCACCTCCGATTATCATGCAAAATATACTTGATCGAGTGGTTGTGCATCAAAATATATCCTTGCTTAATTTAATGATCATCGGACTTATCATTACTAATGTCTTCACGCAGTTAACGTCTTTGCTGAGAGGTTTTTTGTCAATGTATATGGTGCGTAATATGGATTTTACCATGATGTCTCATTTTTTTAAGCACGCAATGTCTTTGCCTATTTCCTTTTTTACAAGCCGTAAGACGGGCGATATCTTTGCTCGTTTTCAGGAAAATCAAACGATACGTTCCTTTTTGACTGAATCGACTATTACCACGGTATTGAATTTGTTAATGGTTTTTATCTATTTCACAATTTTGTTTATGTACAACACTACTTTAACTCTACTGTTAATCGCCTTTGTTATACCAATAATGGTATTAACCGTTGCCGTAACGCCAAAAATAAAAGCCTTTGCACGTGAGACTTTTGCAGCTTCAACTGAAGCTGAAGCTGTCTTGATGGAAACGATTGGTGGTGTAGAGACGATCAAAGGTATGGGGATTGAAAGAAGCATGCGGCTCAAATGGGAGCGTAAATATGCTGAGTCATTAAACGTACAATTTAAAGCACAAAAGTTTGGCATATTTGTGGGGTTGGTGAGTCAGATCCTGAATGCTAGTACGACGATCGTTATCTTATGGGTGGGCGCTAATATGGTGTTAGCTCAGGAGCTTTCGATAGGACAATTAATTGCCTTTAATGCACTGATGGGGAGTGTTTTAGCTCCGTTAATGGGACTGGTTGGCTTGTGGAATAAAGTGCATGCAGCAGGCGTCGCGATGGAGCGTTTAGGGGACATACTTGATATGGATCCAGAGCAAAAACCGGAGGACATGGAATCTCGTATTATGTTGCCAGACTTACAAGGTGATATTAGCTTTGAGGATGTGTATTTTCGCTACAGTGAAGGTGGAACACCTTACGTGCTCGAAAATATTAGTTTTAAGATAAAGTCCGGAGAGCTTATCGCGATTGTCGGTCAGAGCGGCTCAGGTAAAACAACTTTGGCAAAAATGCTGGTGGGCTTCTACCCACCAACCGAAGGTAGAATTATGGTGGATGGTTACGACCTAAGCTTGATAGATAAAGAATATTACCGTGCCCAAATTGGTTATGTGATGCAGGCAAACCTACTTTTTTCAGGCACTGTGGCTGAGAATATTGCCGCAGGTGAAACGAATCCAGATCGGAGGAAAATTATTGAAGTTGCCAAAATGGCAGATGCTCATGAGTTTATAAATGCCATGCCTTTGGGTTACGAACAGATCGTTGGTGAGCGTGGTATGGGGTTATCAGGTGGACAGATTCAACGGGTATGTATTGCCCGTTCCTTGTACCACAATCCTCGTTTACTTGTATTTGATGAAGCGACTTCGGCACTCGATACGCAATCAGAAGGAAATATACTAGAAAATATGCAATCTATTATTGAGGGTCGTACTGCGGTCGTTATTGCTCACAGATTGAGTACGATTATGCGCGCTGATAGGATTTTGGTTCTTTATCAAGGAGCGATTGTAGAGCAGGGGGGGCATGAAGAATTATTGGCACGAAAGGGTATGTATTTTCAACTAGTACAAAAACAAATCTCAGGTGAATAATGAAACTTTATAATCCGAGAAAAAAAGGGTCCGCTACAATTTCCTATGCTGGGATTCTGGAAAAATTGGAAATCTTTCGTTCTACACTTCAATGGGCTAATAAATTAGAACGGCCAGCGATTCAAAAACTACTGCACCAATGTAATCACTTACGTGATGAAATTTTACAACTTTCTCATCGTGAACGGTTTGTTGAGGCATCTACTGTGCATACAAAAAATAAGAATGTATCAGTTGCTGAACGCCGTCAAGCTCTAGTAGAACGCAGTTTTGTGTTTGAAGGAGTGTTTGGAGAAAACCCGAAATTACTGGAAGCGCTGGAAGTAGCAGAAAAAGCCGCTCCTACCGATTTACCTGTTTTGATTGATGGTGAAAGTGGCACCGGTAAGGAGTTAATGGCCAAGGTAGTTCATGCCAATGGCAGTCGTTCTGATCAGGCATATATATCGGTTAATTGTGGTGCAATTCCAGAAAGCTTATTGGAATCAGAACTGTTTGGTCATAATAAAGGTGCTTTCACGGGAGCAACACATGATCGTAAAGGAAAGTTTGAAAGCGCCAATGGTGGCACGATTTTTCTAGACGAAATTGGTGAGTTGCCCTTAACCAGCCAAGTAAAGTTATTACGTGTGCTACAGTCACACGAAATCCAGCGTGTAGGATCTGATCAGGTCATGCAAGTAGATGCGCGGGTTGTCGCAGCTACAAACAAAGACCTTCGTCAACTTTGTCAGGAAGGTACATTCAGAGAGGATCTATTGTATCGCTTAAATGTCATTCATGTGACGTTACCACCTTTACGAGAACGTCAGGATGAAATACCGCTGTTATATCAATATTTTTGTGATGAAGCTGCTGAACGTATGCACCGTCAACCGATTAAGATGACTAAACAGCTAAATAATTTTTTACTTACATATCAGTACCCAGGAAATATTCGTGAGCTAAGTAATATTATCTACCGTTTGACTTGCCTTTCAACGGGTATTGCTGATTTAGAGCACCTGCCTGAAGCGATTCGCCCTGATAAAAGAGGTCAAAGCAATGACGGGAGTACAGAGTCGAACAAAATCACTTTTGAAGTTGGCTCCCTCACTGACTATAAAAAAACAGCCAGTGATAGAGCCGAAAAACAATTTTTACAAGAAGGTTTACGGGAAGTGAGTGGTAAAGTCGCTGAACTCGCACGACGGCTAGATATGAATAGATCACATCTACAAACCGTACTTAAAAAACATGGCATACAGTCCAAAACTTTTCGTCCTAAAGCGACAGAATCCAAAGAGTAGAGATCTTTGAAACCAAAATTAGGCAACGCTGCTATTGCTGCCATTCAAGCCTTGGTTAGAGTCGATATTGATCGCGGCGCCATCACCCGCAGCCACATTGATCAGACTTAACTGTAGCTGGTTATTTGTTTGCTGGATTAATTTATCAATATTATTGGTAATATTGAAGTTGTTAATTTCCACTGTACCAATGTTAAGGTTTATCAGGCCTTGTGACGATCTGATTGCAGAGCGAAATAAAAAAGCGTTAGAGACTCCTCCGCCTATGACAGCACTTCGGGCTTTTTGGTCCATATCGATTAGTTCGGGTAAATCCTTGATTAAAATAGTACCAGTCATATCATCACTCTACTTTAACGAATAAATGTTTGCCTGCTTGTCTAACAGATCTATATATTATTTATATAAAGCAGATCTTATGCCAGAATAGAGAAAAGTGTAAGTGATGTTTTTTAACTTACTGATAAATAGATAATTAATGTAATTAGTCAAAGGGGGTAAATACTCATTAAGCCTAATTTACGCATCTGTTTTGATCAAGGGCTCTGGAGTTAACCAACAGTAATAATAATAATGTTGGTTTTGAAACAACTTAATAGCGCCCTAAATTTCTTAGTTTCCATTTGTTTAACTAATTGAATGAGCTGTTAACTCTTGATAGGTGAGAGGTTGTCCATAATAAAAACCCTGTATTAAGTCGAAGCCCAGCTCTTTGATCACTCGCGCTTCTTCTTTTCGACTGACACCCTCAGCAAGTGCTTTAACCCCCATATGGTGTACCATTGCGACCAATATTTTAAGCATTTTTATCCGTTTTGGGGATGCCAAATCGATATCCTGAATGAGCTGTATGTCAAACTTTACAATATCTGGTGGCGCATCGGATAACTCAACCAATCGTGCTTGCCCCGCACCAAAATCATCATAAGCAATGCCTATATGTAATTGCTCCAACTCTTTTGAGAGTTTCTGTACGGAGTTTAAATTGGATACGGCCTGTTCATGAATCTCAAGGATCACCCTGAAAGGGAGGTGTGCTTGCTTGATGTTTTTCAAACCTGATAGTAAACGCTCTGTGTCTTCCAATTCCGCGGGGTGCATATTTACCAGTATAAACTTATTAGTGCTACTGGCGACCGCTTGTTGAAGACCAACTGTTCGGAACAATTCGCTTAACTCTATTTCTAGACCAATGCTTTCGGCGATTCTAAATAGCTCTCCAGGTGATTTGGGTAAAGTAGGGGAGTTACCTCGCCCTAGGATTTCATAACCAACGACTTGATCCGTTTTATTGACGACAGCCTGAAAAACCATCTCGACCTTGGCATTAGTGATCATATTTGTTAGATCATTGGCCCCTAATGGGATTCGACTTGAACACGAAGATGATGTTATCCGTGTCTCCGATCCGTCTTCAATACAGCCCTCTCCCTGGTCGATTAGCCGCGATTCAATATGCGCGAAATGAATAACATCATTACTTGTAATTGGACTTATGTCGTGGATTTTGTGGTGATTGATGAAGGTGCCATTAGTAGAGCTAAGGTCCTTTATATAAAGTTGGTTGTTCTCTTCAAAGATTTCGGCGTGTTGACGAGATACATCATTCTGATTGATGGTTAAGCCGATATGGCTGTCGCGACCAATGTAAAAGGGAAACTCCCCAACAGTGACTCTTTGCAAGTTTTTTTCGTTATCGAAATAACCTTCTAAATACCAGCGCGACATAACTCATACCTCTACCATAAATAAGTGGAAGTGCGAACCTCTCTATTATAAAACGGCTAGAGATCAATTTATAGTCATGCATAAGTACTAAGGCGTTTCTATGTATTCTCTTTATTTTAGTTGTGTTGTTTTTTAACTAACCAAGTTGAAGATTATGTTGGTTAGATTCAGGCTTATAAGGGTTTAATCGTGTGGTAAATCTGTTGAGATTATTATAAATGTGAATTAAAAGGTAAGAATATCAGTTGGTTATGTGTTTGTGATGTTGTTTTTATTAAGTTGGCACAAGGGCTGCAATATCTAAGATATGAACTGGCAGCAGTATCATGATTTTTAAACACAGCAATTAATAAACCCGAGGCAATAATTATGTTGAAAATAACAGACCTAGCAGTAAATAAAGAACTAGATAGTAAAACGATGACAAGCGTACGAGGTGGTTTCGATCCTTTTGCAATTTTGATTGATGGTTCTACATCCTTAAACAATAAAGTGGCTGATGTTGATCAAGTGTTTGCGTTTGGCTTTGCACAAAATAATGCGGCTGCAGTCACCAATAATCAGGCAATTAACGGCGGAAATGGACTAACTTATGCTCCGGTTAACCAACACCTTGATCAGTATAGTGATATGAATATCAGTGGTATTGGCAACGTATCAGTAAGCTAATTTCTATTTAAATATTATTTTATAAAATCTTTGAGGATCAAATTATGTTGAACATTACAGACTTATCAGAAAACAAAGAACTAGACAGTAAAACAATGGCCGGTGTACGTGGAGGTTTCGACCCCTTCGCGATTTTAATTGATGGTTCTACTTCATTAACTAACAAAGTGGCTGATGTAGATCAGGTATTCCAATTAGCTCTTTCACAGACCAATGCGGGTGAAGTCACCAACAATCAGGCTATTAATGGTGGTAACGGAATCGTGTATGCGCCAGTTGATCAGAGCTTGAGTCAGTCGAATTGGATGAACGTATCCGGTATTGGCAATGTCGTAGTAAGCTAATTATTAGTTAAACATCACAATATAAATATTTGAGGATCAAATTATGTTGAACGTTACAGACTTAGCAGAAAACAAAGAGCTAGACAGCAAAACGATGGCTTGCGTACGAGGTGGCTTTGACCCGTTTGCCCATCTAGGATTAACCAGCATGCTCTCTAGTATTCCTGGTTATTCACCACCAGTGGACCACACAACCCCAATAGAAGAAATAGATACATATTCGCCGGGTGAAACGATTTATGTTGAAGATGTTAATCATACAGAAATTACCACATCTTACCCTGCTTGAATCTAGCCACAATATACTCTACTGATTGCCATTGTTGGCACCCACCCGCTGTAAATGCGGGTTTTTTTTGTCTGTATCTTTTTCACTGATACGAGAAAAGCTCGATTAATATTTCATATAAGTAATTATTTAACAAATACGAAGCCTCCATCTACGAGTTATTACGGCTTGTAGAATAAAGCAGGCATACGAAGGTATACATAGCAGCTCAAATTGTAATGCACTGCTGTTGTATTTTAACAAACTAAAATAAAAACTATGTTTGTTTTATTCAGGCTTATAAGGGATGTAATAGTGTGGTAGCTCTTATGAGTATTCAACGAATTAAAATTTAAAGGTAAGTATATCAGTTGGTTACAAAGTTATGGTGCCGTTTTTGGTAAGTTGGCACAAGGGCTGCAATAACTAAGATATGAACTGGCAGCAGTATCATTAACTTTAAATACAGAAAGAATAGATTAATAAACCTGAGGAATTAATTATGTTGAAAGTAACAGACCTAACAGTAAATAAAGAATTAGATAGTAAAACCATGACAAGTGTACGAGGTGGTTTTGATCCCTTCGCAATTCTGATTGACGGTTCTACTTCATTAAACAACAAAGTAGCCGATGTGGATCAAATCTTTTCATTTGGTTTTGCTCAAAACAATGCGGCTGCAGTTACCAATAACCAAGCAATAAACGGTGGGAACGGCATAACTTATGCCCCAGTTAATCAACACCTTGACCAGTATAGTGACATGACTGTCAGCGACATCGGAAACGTATCAGTTAGCTAATTATTAGTTAAGCATTACTTTATATAATATTTGAGGATTAAATTATGTTAAAAATTACAGACTTAGCAGAAGATAAAGCACTAGATAGAAAAACGATGGCAAGTGTACGTGGAGGCTTTGACCCATTCGCTATTTTAAATACCTCTACGAGCTTGAACTCAAAAGTTGCCGATGCAAACCAACTGTTTACTTTTGATCTGGCCCAAAATAATGCGGCTGCAGTGACGAATAACCAGGCAATAAACG
>Ga0209495_1002383_pt1 | contig 12308 bp, 10 predicted proteins | sample EN1Hudsemesocosm_FD_184629 | JGI IMG/M metagenome (GOLD analysis project Ga0209495, IMG submission 184629) | Methane-oxidizing microbial communities from mesocosms in the Hudson Canyon - EN1E Hudson Canyon (SPAdes) (version 2) | ecosystem: Environmental > Aquatic > Marine > Cold seeps | place... | reverse complement strand
ATTAAATACTCGTATTTACGATAAAAAACCGACATAAAATGTCGGTTTTTTTATGTCTCATAAATTATTTGCATGATAAATGAGCGAAATCAAGAATATTCAGCTAAATTGTAATTTAAAGTAACAGAGATCGTAGATAGATTTAGGGTTTTTGTGTTAAAATTGCGCCAGAAATTTTAACTTAGAGCCAGTGGGTCTTTTTTCTTATAACTAACTTAAAGGTTAGCGATAAAAATAAAGTAACTTACTGAAATACACTGAAATCGATAATTTGTTTTACATAACGAGTTTTTCTAAAAGAGATTTTTTTGAAGCTTAGTTAGGTAAGTAAATAATTGGTTTTGATACTCCCATCAAAAGTAGTGCATGTGTTTATGATTACAATAAAAAAAGGTCTGGATGTTCCTGTTGTTGGTTCCCCCCAGCAGGTAATCCATGATGGCAACGCCATCAAAACCGTTGCAACATTAGGTGAAGAGTTTGTGGGTATGCGACCAACCATGTTTGTTAAAGTGGATGATCGTGTAAAAAAAGGCCAGATTATTTTTGAAGACAAAAAGAATTCAGGCGTTAAATTCACAGCTCATGCTGCCGGTGTTGTTAAAGAAATCAACCGTGGTGAAAAACGCGTTTTACAATCAGTCGTTATAGAAATTGACGGCGATGAACAAGAAACGTTTACTTCATACACCACAAATGAACTTAGCTCAATAAAACGTGAAGATGTTGTCAGTAACCTTGTTAATTCAGGTTTATGGACAGCATTACGTACACGTCCATTTAGTAAAGTTCCAGCTATTGATACAACTCCAACTGCAATCTTTGTTAGCGCTATGGATACCAACCCATTAGCTGCTGACCCTGAAGTAATTATTAATGAACAAAGTGAAGCCTTTAAAAATGGTTTAACTGTTCTTTCTCGTTTAACCGACGGTGAAGTTTTTGTTAGTAAAGCTCCTGGTGCAAATATTCCAGTTGAAGCTAATGTACAAGTAAACGAATTTGCGGGTAAACATCCTGCAGGTTTAGTTGGCACACATATGCATTTCTTAAAGCCTGTTAGTGCTGAAAAGTCTGCATGGAGCTTAGGTTACCAAGACGTTATCGCCTTTGGTCAACTGTTTGTAACAGGTGAATTAAATAATACTCGTATTATTTCTCTTGCGGGTCCTGCTGCTAAGAACCCTCGTTTAGTACGAACCCTTTTAGGTGCTAGTACAAACGAATTACTTTCTGGCGAAAGTACTGACGGTGAATTACGTGTTGTATCTGGCTCTTTACTTTCAGGTGCAAGTTCTAAAGGTGTTCATGCCTATTTAGGTCGTTACCATGTACAAATTTCGTTGATTCTAGAAGGTCGAGAAAAAGAGTTCATTGGTTACATGTACCCAGGTCCTAACAAGTTCTCTGTAACACGTGCATATATGTCTCATTTCTTCCCTAAGAAATTATTCAATATGACCACAACAACTAACGGAAGTCCTCGTGCAATGGTACCAATTGGTAACTTTGAACGTGTTATGCCATTAGATATTCTCCCAACAATGTTATTGCGTGATTTATGTGCCGGTGATACCGATGGTGCGCAGCAACTTGGTGCTTTAGAGCTTGACGAAGAAGATTTAGCCTTATGTACATTTGTTTGCCCAGGCAAAACAGATTACGGGGTTATTCTTCGTGAATGCCTAACCACAATAGAGAAGGAAGGTTAGTCATGGGCTTGAAAAAGTATATTGAAGATATAGAACCGCAGTTTGAAAAAGGCGGTAAGCTAGAAACGTGGTACGCATTATATGAAGCGGTAGCCACTGGTTTATTTACTCCAGGTCAAGTGAGCAAAGGTAATACCCACGTTCGCGATAGCATTGACTTAAAACGTATCATGATCACTGTATGGTTAGCTGTATTCCCTGCAATGTTTTTTGGCATGTACAACATTGGTTTTCAAGCAACTGAAGCATTAGCTGCAGGTTATGCTTTACCAGATAGCTGGCAAGTAGGTTTGTTCGAATTTGTTGGAGGCAGCTTATCGGCTGAGCCTGGCATCTTTAGCATGATGCTTTACGGTGCAATGTTTTTCTTACCTATTTATGCGACTACCTTTATTGTTGGTGGCTTTTGGGAAGTTTTATTTGCCTCGGTACGTAAGCATGAAGTTAACGAAGGTTTCTTTGTTAGCTCAATTCTATTTGCGTTGATCCTGCCTGCAACTATTCCATTATGGCAAGTCGCGATAGGTATTACTTTCGGTATCGTTATTGCGAAAGAAATATTTGGTGGTACAGGTAAAAACTTCTTGAACCCAGCGTTAGCCGGTCGTGCATTTTTATTCTTTGCATATCCTGGTGAGATATCAGGCGATGCTGTTTGGGTAGCTGTTGATGGTTACTCTGGTGCTACAACATTAAGTGCAGTAGCAGCAGCAGTTCCTGGTTCAGTTGATTTTGCTATGAATGCTAATTGGTGGGACGCGTTCTGGGGCTTTATTCCTGGATCAGTCGGTGAAGTTTCAACCGCAGCAATATTCCTTGGTGGTGCATACATTCTTTATAAAGGTATTGCTTCATGGCGTATCGTATTAAGTGTTTTTGCTGGTATGGTGTTTACTTCATTACTGTTTAACTATATTGGTAGTGATACGAACGCAATGTTTGATATGCCATGGTATTGGCATTTAGTTACAGGTGGTTTTGCTTTCGGTATGATGTTTATGGCGACAGACCCTGTAACAATGTCATTCACTAACACTGGTAAATATTGGTTTGGTGCATTGGTTGGGGTAATGGTTGTCTTAGTACGTGTTGTTAACCCCGCATTCCCAGAAGGTATGATGTTAGCTATTTTATTCGCTAATTTATTTGCCCCTCTTTTCGACTACTTTGTTGTTCAAGGGAATATCAAACGGAGGCTTGCTCGCAATGTCTAGTAAAAAAGAAACTCCAATTAAAACAATTGGCTTTGTATTTTTAGTTTGTCTTGTTTGTGCAGCATTAGTTTCTATTGCTGCTAGTAGCTTAAAGCCGTTACAACAAGCAAATAAACTACTTGATAAGCAAACTAAGATTCTTGAAGCATCAGGTTTGTTAGATATGGCCTTACAAGCTGAAAATATAAAAGCTTCAGGCAGTGAACCTAAAAGTATCGTTTCAACATTTGAAAAATATGTTGAAGCTAAAATGATTGACCTAGATTCAGGGACTATTATTGAAGGCAACACAGATATTTTTGATGAACGTTCTGATTCTCGTGATCTTGCTAAAAGTTCAAAGCCTAAGAATGATATAGCAGGTATTAACCGCCGCGCTAATAGCGCTGTTGTATATTTAGTTAGTAATGAACAAGGTCAATTAGATACCATTGTTCTACCTATTGTAGGTTTAGGCTTATGGGATTTAATGTATGGCTATGTTGGTTTAGCTAATGATTTAAATACCGTTAAAAGTGTTGTTTATTCAGATCATAAGGAAACCCCTGGATTAGGTGCTGAAGTACTTAACCCTAGATGGAAAGCTTTATGGCCAGGTAAAAAAATGTTTGATGACAACAACAAGATTGCCATCAAAATTGTTAAAGGTGGCGCTAAAAAAGATGATGTTCATGGTGTTGACGCATTATCTGGTGCTACATTAACCAGTAATGGCGTGCAGCATACTTTACATTTTTGGCTAGGTGATGAAGGCTATGGGCCATTTATTACTAAATTTCGTGATGGAGGTTTGAACTAATGTCTTCAGATACTAAAAAGGTTCTATTTGGACCTGTTGTTGATAACAACCCTATCGCGTTACAAGTACTAGGTGTTTGTTCTGCTTTAGCTGTAACAAGTTCACTAGCAAATGCCTTGGTAATGACCATTGCCGTAATGCTAGTAACGGGTTTCTCTAACTTATTTATCTCACTGATTCGTAATCATATACCGTCAAGCGTACGTATTATCGTGCAAATGGCAATAATTGCGTCATTGGTTATTGTGGTCGATCAAGTATTAAAAGCATTTTCATACCAATTATCGAAAGAACTTTCGGTTTTCATTGGTTTGATCATTACTAACTGTATTGTAATGGGCCGAGCAGAAGCTTTTGCTATGAAAGAAAAGCCAGGTGTAAGCTTTTTAGACGGCATTGGTAACGGTTTAGGTTACGGTGCAGTCTTAATAGTTGTTGCATTTTTCCGTGAATTATTTGGTTTTGGTACTTTGTTTAACTATGAGATTTTCTCTTTAGTTCAAAACGGTGGTTGGTACCAAGGAAATGGCTTATTAGTTTTACCATTTAGTTCATTCTTCATTATTGGTTTAATCATCTGGGCAATTCGTCAGTGGAAACCAGAACAAGTAGAGAAGGATTAGCTTCATGGAACATTATTTAAGTATTTTTGTTAAAACCATATTTATTGAAAATTTAGCATTAACTTTTTTCCTTGGTATGTGTACTTTCTTAGCTGTTTCTAAGAAAGTTAGTACAGCTATAGGCTTAGGTGTTGCAGTTGTTGTTGTATTAGGTATTGCGGTTCCTGTGAACCAAATTATCTATCAAGCCATTTTAGCTCCGGGTGCTTTAGATAGCATAATGGGTATTACAGAGCAGAAAGATTCAATTGATTTGAGCTTTTTATCTTTTATTACCTTTATTGGTGTTATTGCCGCTTTAGTACAAATACTGGAAATGACTTTAGATAAATATTTCCCTGCTTTGTATCAAGCCTTAGGTATATTTTTACCATTGATTACCGTTAATTGTGCCATCTTTGGTGCAGTATCTTTCATGGTAGCTAAAAACTTAACCTTAGGTGAAAGTGTTGTTTACGGCATTGGCTCTGGTGTAGGTTGGATGCTCGCTATTGTATTGATGGCTGGCTTACGTGAGAAGATGAAATATTCTGACGTACCAGACGGTTTGAAAGGTTTAGGTATTACGTTTATCACTGCTGGATTGATGGCTTTTGGCTTTCTTTCTTTTGGTGGTATTTCACTTTAGGCAAATATCGGTCTGAATAATTGATTACAATAAGTAATTTCGGTTCAGACCCTAGATAATTTAAGGAAAAGTCGATGGAAATAATTCTCGGCATATCGATGTTTACCGTGATAGTACTAGCGTTGGTTTTAGTAATTTTATTTGCTAAATCTAAATTAGTTTCTTCAGGTGACGTAACGATAAGTATAAATGACGATCCATCAAAAGCAGTAGTAACTGCTGCTGGTGGTAAGCTTCTTGGTGCATTAGCAGAACAAGGGATTTTTATTCCTTCTGCTTGTGGTGGTGGTGGTACTTGTGGTCAATGTCGTGTTGATGTGCATTCAGGTGGCGGTGATATTCTTCCAACTGAAACTGGCCATATCACTAAGCGTGAAGCCAAAACAGGTTGTCGTTTAGCCTGTCAGGTCGCTGTTAAACAAGACATGGTTATTGAAGTAGAAGATGAAATCTTCGGCGTTCAGCAATGGGAATGTGAAGTTATCTCTAATGATAACCAAGCTACATTCATTAAAGAACTTAAACTACAGATACCAAATGGTGAATCTGTACCGTTTAAAGCGGGTGGTTATATTCAAATTGAAGCGCCGGCGCATCATGTAAAATATAGCGATTTTGATATTGATGAACAGTACAAAGGCGATTGGAATCATTTCGGCTTTTTTGATGTTGAATCAAAAGTTGATGAACCGACGTTACGTGCATACTCAATGGCAAACTATCCTGAAGAAGAAGGCATTATTATGCTTAACGTGCGTATTGCTACGCCGCCTCCAGGACGTTTACATTTGCCAGCCGGTAAAATGTCATCGTTTATCTTTGGTTTAAAAGCTGGTGATAAAGTTACTATATCAGGTCCATTCGGTGAGTTCTTCGCTAAAGAAACTGATAATGAAATGGTCTTTGTTGGTGGTGGTGCTGGTATGGCACCAATGCGTTCTCACATATTCGATCAACTTAAACGTTTAAATTCAAAACGTAAAATGTCGTTCTGGTATGGTGCTCGTTCAAAACGTGAAATGTTTTATGAAGATGATTATAACGGCTTAGCTGCTGATAATGATAACTTCCAATGGCATGTTGCATTATCAGACCCACAAAAAGAAGACAACTGGGAGGGCATGACAGGTTTTATTCATAATGTACTTTATGAAAACTACTTGAAAGATCATGAAGCACCAGAAGATTGTGAATACTACATGTGTGGTCCTCCAATGATGAACGCTGCTGTTATTCATATGCTTAAAGATCTTGGCGTAGAAGACGAAAATATCATGTTAGATGACTTCGGCGGTTAATCGTTTATTTTAACTTGCCTATTGGCTTTATTTCGTCGTCGGCTGTGCTCATTGACTAACGTCAACTCCGCGCAGCCTTCTTGAGCTAAAGGCAATATTCAGCGTTTAAATTAAACAATTACTTAATGAATGAAAGCTTCAAATAAAAGACGACATTTGTCGTCTTTTATTATTTATATAAGAAGGTTTGTAAGCCTATTTATATAAATAATAATTTGAGAACCCTTATGAATAAATTTAAAGCAATATTGCAGATTACTCTGCTCATTGTGCTATCGGCATGTTCTGATAGTAATGATGCTAATAGACCCTATGAAGTGCTATTTCAAGGCATGACCATGGGAACAGTTTCTTATAATGTAAAAGTGATTATTAAGCCTGATACCCTATTAGGCTCTAAATTCGATCAGCAACAAACCCATAAAGATATCGATGAAATTTTACAGCAACTCCTTCAAGATATGTCTAATTGGGAAGCAAATTCTGAGTTAACACGCTTTAATAAATCCACTTCACTCAGTCAAGTGACAATATCAGAAGGCTTACGTCGTGTTCTTGCTGAATCGATTCGTCTCGGTAATTTAAGTGAAGGTAAATTAGATGTTACTATTGGCCCATTAATTAACTTATGGGGCTTTGGACCAGAATACCGTCCTGAGAAAGTACCCACTGATATCGAACTACAAACCGCTCAAGCACGTACAGGTTTGAAATATCTCACCCTTGATGGCAATAAATTATCAAAGGCTATTCCCGATTTATATATTGACCTTTCGACTATTGCTAAAGGTTACGCTGTAGACCTAATCGCAGAGTACTTTGAAAGTAAAGGAATGCATAACTACCTTGTTGAAATAGGCGGAGAAATGCGGTTAAAGGGCTTTAAACATACTGGTGAACTTTGGCACGTAGCTATAGAAAAACCTCTGACAGAAGAACGAGTGGTTCATCAAATCATTATCCCTAAAGACAATGCTTTGGCAACTTCAGGAGATTATCGAAAATACTTTGAAGCTAATGGACAACGTTTTTCACATATTATAGATCCAAAATCAGGAAAGCCAATCAATCATAAGTTAGTTTCTGTAACGGTTATCCATCCATCGTCAATGACAGCAGATGGTCTATCTACTGCTATGATGTTAATGGGGGAAGATAAAGCGTTAGCTTTCGCTGAAAAAAATGAATTAGCTGCTTACATGATCATTAAAACTGATCATGGCTTTGTGGAGCAAAGCACTGTAAAATTCATGCAATATTTAAAGTAATTGGCAATGGCTAGTTAGCGTTTGTAAATTTTAAATTTATCAAAAAAGTAGCAGGTTAATTTTATGATGATTTTTATGATCACCTTGGGTTTTTTTCTCGTTATATCGGCAGGTATGGCTGTAGGATATATTTTTCAACAAAAAAGTTTAGCGGGTAGTTGTGGCGGATTGGCTTCAGTAGGAATTGATAAATCATGCAATTGTGATAATCCATGTGAAAAGCGTCTGGAACGTGAACGCATTGCCGCAGACAAAGAAAATATGATTGATATAAAAATCATTTAATTCTGTAGATACCGTTATTAAATAGCGATAAGAAATTATCGCTTTTAGTTTTATAAAAGCCTTAGATGTAAATTAAATACCCTCAAACATTTCATCGAACTTCCTCTTCAATCATTTTTGTACCGTCAATTTTTAGTGAAAATATCAATTGGGACTAATCCTGCTCTGAGTGATGCTTATAGGTGCGGAATTTATCTGGTCTATTGATATATTAAACTAATCCATTAATTACATAACTAACTTGATTTAGTTACTTTATCTGGGCATAAATATTGCTTTATTATTTGAAATATACTTAAGTATATAGATAGCCTAATAGTTTCAACTGTTATTATGATTATCTTTAACGATGTCATATTATTACAAGTTAATTTATAGTAGATTTACTTTAAGGAAAGTGGATATGAATCACTTTTATTTAACTGTAAATAATTAAGTGTTACTTCAAAGAACTAAAAGTAGAAATGACAACAGATATTTCAAAGTACCAAAAAATAATTGAACAATTTCGTGGAAATGTTTTAAAAAATGATTTTGAAACCCATTTTTCTGCGATGACTCAGCATGTCCCAAAAACAGAACGTTTTTTGCTGAAAATGGAGCTGAAACGTTTAGCTACCGTTTGCACGCGTTTAATTGATTTACGTGGACATGTCGACGGCGAATGCCGACCATTTGAACATGATGGAAGGCGTCATTATCTTGATGACATCGCTATAAAAGTCTATGAAGACAATATAGGTTTCTATCAAGGTTATACTTTTGGTGTTTATGAAGCGGTAATGAATACCGAAAATAATTTTCGTGTTATTTATCAAAAAGAAAAAAATAATATCGGAAAACCTGCGCCTGTAGAGTCAGGTAAAGTTTTCGAAAAAACTCAATATCCGGCAAGTTTGTACACTTTTGGCCCTTATTACAACCGTTCAGAAGAGCGAATGAATTTCGCTATCTCTGTGGTTATAAGATTAGAAAATGATCATGAAGAATATGAATGTACCAGTTCTGATATCAGTGTTGAAGGTTGTCGATTCAGATTTAATTATTCCAATAAGGTTTCAGTCGGGCAGTTTATTAAAGTTCGATTTCGTGGCTTAGAAGATGAATTTCAATTCGGTAAAGAAAATAGTTTTGAATTTGAAGTCAGAAACATTCAAAAAGTTGATAGAGTTCAACTAATAGGGTGTCAGAGAGTATATCCTAATGAAAAATCGATCGACGGTTTTCAAACATTTTTACAAGGATTTATTCAAGGGAATAAACGCCGTTATAAAATTAATTTAGATAATACAATTAATGCTATTCAATCTCGCAACTTTGAACAATATTCATTACCTAAATCTAATGAGCTGCCTATATTTGTAGAAGATAGTAAAGGCAACGTTTTGCCGAGGTATGCGCTCACTTGCCACAACAATCAACCGATATATCAATATTGGCAAGATGAAAATAGACACTCTACGCTTTATTGCCTAGTAACACCTGAACGTATTCTCAGAATAAAAAAAGCTCACGCATTAGGAAAGTCCTTAATTGTTTATAGTTTTATCCATAAAAGTCAGGGAAAAAGTTTTTTTTACACGGCAGATGTTCAACAATTAAATGATGACAGCGACTTTAAAAAAGAATTTTTAGGTTTTGCGGCATCTAAATCGAGCTTTGCAATTACACAATTGTCGATAATAGATGTAGATGTTAACAAAGCTCATTCACCTCTAACTTTATCGAATACGTTAACTAAAAAGAATCAATACCTTAATTTACCCATTCCAAATGATGCTATTGCTACGCTTTATACCTTGCCTTGTATTATTGTCGCTAATGACATTACCGATGAAGATAAAGTCGAACAATATCAGCAACTGCCATTTGATAAAATTGAAACGAACCGTTTGAAGAATTTTGGTCATAAAAGGCTCACATCTCCATTGCTAATGGATGAAGTTGGTATTAATTATAAAAACCAACGACAAGAAGCAAGATTTAAATACATTACCCCTGTGGAACTTGAAATCGAAGGTATCCGCTGTAGCGGAAAGTCCCATGACTTTTCAATTTTAGGTTTGAAATTAGAACTTGATAAGCCTTCGGTACTCAAAAAAGGAGATGTAGTTTATTTAACTTTTCCTGGTTTACAAAAAATTACCTCTGCATTCGATTTGAAAGGGCTTCCTTACGAACTTATGCGCATTAATAAAAGTAAAACTGTTCTGAATCTACGGGTTTATGTAGAAAAACACCAACATATGGGCAGATCTTTTTTTAAAGCGTTAATTACTAAAAATCGAGATAAATTAACACCTGATGAATACGCATTGTTGATACCGGGTCTTGCTAAAGCATTACGAAATGTTTACAGCCGGAGTTTAAAGATCCCTTCATTAATGGTTCAAACAAGCGGTAGTAGATATAAGTTGGAATCACTTGTTTGTGGTATAGCACAAAATAAGTTGTTACCTGTAATGAAGCAGTTAAGTGATAGTCCATCGCTGTATAACTTGTACCCTCTGCTGAATAATTTGCAAGCAACTAACGGGATGACATCTTCATTAAAGAAGATGCAAGATGATGATGCCCCAATATCTGAAACACTCTATATTGCCGTTGATTTAAATAATGAAATCATTGATCAAGCGATAACAACAAAGACATCAAGTGAATTGAAGTCTCCGATGTTGCAGAAAATGTTTATATCAAGGGCGTTAAATCGCGGGTTATTCTTCTGTATACAAGCAAAGCTATCTAGAACTGATGATCCTGATATGGATCATTTAAATCCAGAATTAAGCTATATCAGTTCTTATGCAATTCATCGTGGTAAACAAATAGAGCAAGACATTTGGAGTGTCTGCGGAGTGATTCAATTACTTGATATCACCCAAGAAACTTTAATACGTCATGAGTTGTTAGTATAACCTACTGAAATTATTTTAAGCTAACCAATGTAAAAGACAATCAAGACCACTTGTACTAATAGCACTGTCTGCTTTTGCTAATACCAGTGGTTTAGCGTGGAATGCAACACCCAAGTGTGCTGCGGCCATCATTACTAAATCGTTTGCTCCATCTCCCATCGCTACCGTTTGCTCTTTAGGTAAATTATATTTATTTTGTAAATACAATAATGTGTCTGCTTTAGCCTGCGCATCAACAACATCGCCTAAAACTTTACCCGTTAACTTACCGTCAATAATTTCTAAGGTATTTGCGTGGGCAGCATCAAGCGCTAATAAGTCTTTTAAATGATCCGCAAAATAACTAAAACCACCAGAAGCAATAGCAATCTTCCAACCATGTACTTTTAAGGCTTTAATAAGTGTCTCTAGTCCATCCATGAGTGGAATATCTTGAGCCACTTCAACTAATATGCCTTCAGAGGAACCTGCCAACGTTGCTACTCTCTGATGTAAACTTTGTGCGAAGTCTAGTTCGCCTAACATTGCTTGTTCCGTAACTGCCGCTACTTCTTCACCAACACCTGCCAATACAGCAATTTCATCAATACATTCAATTTCAATGGTTGTTGAGTCCATGTCCATCACTAAAATACCTGGTAGAGATAACTGAGGAGCATTTTCAATTAGAGCCGCTTCTATTTTATTACTAAGCGTAAAGCTTACTAAGTTTTCTCGTGCAATTTTTAACTGCTTACAATCAACCATAAAACGATAGCTAATAAGATTATTACGATCGTTAATAGCATTCAACGCTATAAGTGTTAAGCCACAATGGATGAGTAATTTGCTAAGCGTACCAACTGATAAGTCACAAAATACGACTAACTCGAGAGTAGATGGGGCATTTATTTCTTCATATAAGCTGTCTTTATCGCTTTCTTTGACTATTAAGCGTTCACCAACCTGCCAAACGTCATTCTTAAAAGAAGTAATACAAGGCAAGTATTTATCTGAATGCGTTGAAGAAATAAACTCAGCAAGAGTAAGTTGCTGTATATGCGCAAGAGGGAAACGTTGAATAGCAATTGACACGGTGAAGCCTTTTATGTGAATTATAGTTTTAGCGATTATTTAAAATTAATAATGCTATAGTATAAGAATGAACGTAAAGATAAAATTAATACATTTGTATTGCTTATGACTCAAATAGCACAGCCTTTATACCCTAAATTATCACCTATTTATAATAAAATAATGCAATTAGTTATAGCGATTGCTTTTATCGTAATATTGATGAATTTATGGATATATAGCCAAACGCAAAATAAACAAAGTATTGAGCAGCAATTTTATGATGTAGGTCATCAGTACTTGCAACAAGCGTCTGCTGGTTTATCGGTTTTGACCCCTGAAGTTAAAACTAAAGAAAGCCGACAGATATTACAAAGCTATGTTGACGAGTTAGAAAAAGTTGATGTAGTGCAGGAAATTCATCTTTACGATGTTTCTGGACAATTAATTATCAGTAGTCAAAATGCTAAAAGTATAAAAGCACTATTTGGTATATTTGATAATAAATTAGAT
>Ga0209495_1002382_pt1 | contig 12311 bp, 10 predicted proteins | sample EN1Hudsemesocosm_FD_184629 | JGI IMG/M metagenome (GOLD analysis project Ga0209495, IMG submission 184629) | Methane-oxidizing microbial communities from mesocosms in the Hudson Canyon - EN1E Hudson Canyon (SPAdes) (version 2) | ecosystem: Environmental > Aquatic > Marine > Cold seeps | place... | reverse complement strand
GCTATCGCTGATAGTTTTCTTGGCCTGTCGGGTAGCTATTAGTTAAACAAAAGCACGGGATAAGCATGTAGACCTTATGGCGGAGTGTTTGCGGACGGGGGTTCGATTCCCCCCGCCTCCACCAATTCAGTATTCAAAGCCGTCCTAGGACGGCTTTTTCTTTATGTAAAAACAATAACTTATGTTAAAATAGAGTCCAGTAAGGTTTCTCTAGATCCGCTAAAAGCCAAGCTTTTTAGGGGGTATTTATGGGGGTACCTTTTTGGTTTCTGTTTTACATACCCCCAAGTTAGGTTTGTTTTTATATGACTCGAACGATTAATAAGTTAACTAATCAGGAAATCAGGGCCGCTTCCTATCCCAATGAGCCGTCAAAGTTGTTTGATGGGGGTGGTTTATATCTTCATATCCAAAAGGGTGGCAAGTATTGGCGCATGAAGTATCGGTTTGCCAAAAAAGAGCGTTTGTTAGCTTTCGGTGTTTACCCAGAGGTGTCCTTAAAAGAGGCGCGACAACGTCGTGATGAGGCGCGAGAACTTTTAACGAAGAAGATAGACCCCAATCACCAGAGACGACTTGACCAAACGGCGCGAGTTAAAGAAGCTTTGGATACCTTTGGTGCAGTTGCGCGTGAGTGGTATTTTGAAGTTCATGCTCATGCGGTGGTTGAATCCCATGCTCAGCGAAATCTGAGGCGACTAGAGGTGTATTTGTTGCCTTATCTAGGTCGTCGTTCCATTGTTGAAATAACTGCCCCAGAACTGCTTGAATGCCTTCGTCGTATTGAGCAGTCTGGCAAGAATGAAACAGCAAAGCGGGTTAAGAATTTAGCAGGGCAAGTCTTTCGTTATGGGCTATCGATTGGTTGTTGTGAGCGAGATATCGCTGCTGATTTACGTGACGCGTTACGACCTGTCAAAGTGGTTCATCACCCTGCGTTAATCGATCCGGAGGAAATCAGACCGTTATTGTTGGCTATTGATGGTTATGGCGGTCATCCAGCGACGTGTGTGGCATTAAAACTTGCTCCCTTACTGTTTGTTCGACCGGGTGAACTAAGGCAAGCAGAGTGGGCCTCATTTGATTTAGATAACGCAGAATGGAAGTATTTGCCCAGTAAAAAAGGGCTGCCGCTAATTGTGTCATTGCCGGTTCAAGCTGTCGTGCTTTTGCGTGATATTTTTGCGATTACAGGAGAGGGGCGATATGTCTTTCCGAGTATTAGAGGTGATGGACGCCCAATGAGTGAAAACACGATTAACGGGGCATTACATAGTTTGGGTTTTAAAGACAAAATGACAGGGCATGGTTTTCGGGCTATGGCACGAACGGTCTTAGCTGAACGATTAAATGTACCTCCTGAGTATATTGAGCAACACTTAGCTCATGCGGTCAAGGATGCAAATGGGCGTGCCTATAACAGGACGACTTTTTTAGAACAACGAAAAGAGATGTTACAAACGTGGGCTGATTATTTAGGGGGCCTTAAAAATTGATAAGTAAGTTGAAATTAAAGAATGTTATTTTAGGTTTTTATAGGAGATGCTGATGAGCAATAAGAATCATAATATAAGGTTTGCACATGAAGAAAAAAGGAAAATGAGTTTGCTTTTAAGTGATGATGGCAAAATCGAAAAAATCAATGAATGGGCAATTGAAGATAGAAATAAATTAGAAGCGCTTTGCGATTATTACGGTATTAGTGATACTTCTGAAAAGTTTTATGAATTATCACTAGCATTAGCTAGAGAATTTTTATCAAATGAAAAAAAGAAAGGAAAAAGGAAAAAATGGAATGAATTTATTAGAGGAACTCTAGTTGTAGAAATAGAGCAATTAATTGATAAAAAAGGTTCTAATCATGGAGTGTCTTGGGCGTGCGGAATTTTATCTCAAAAAGCTCCATGGGATAATTTCATTACAATTAATGAAGGAGTGGTGGGCTCTAAAACAAGTAAAAGAGATGTTATTAGGCAGCAATATTATGAATCAAAAGATTTATGGACAGTAAGTATTGTTCGTGATTCTTTTGAATATCATAAAAGTCAGAATGATATTGAAGGGTGGAGCAGTCGAGTTTTGGCAATAGTAAAATATCAGGGAACATAGAGAAAGAATGGTTATAGGTTTGTAAGAAAAATAAAAATAATTCTTTTACAACAATTATAACGTGTGAGTTGTAAGAAAATTCTTTTTTAGTTTTCTTACAACTATCATCCACCTGTACTTAATTGAACAGGAGGAAACAGTAATGCACAACTTACCACAAGTGGGTTTTGTAAGGCTCCATCAAATTGTAGGAAATCCTAAAGCTAACCCCCCTATACCTGCGATAATTCCAGTTTGTAAATCTTCGTGGTGGGCTGGAGTTAAGTCAGGCATATATCCAAAGCCCATAAAACTTGGGCTTCGAGCTACGGCTTGGCGCGTTGACGATATTAGGGCATTGATTGATGAGTTAGATAAATGACTTGTTATTTATCTAACTCGGATGAATCTTTAGTAAAAATTACTGAGAATAAAAATGGCGTGTCTGATGCGAAATTAACTTCTTTAGAAGTTACATGGCATGAATTTACATTGGTTCTTAAAAATCCGCAGATTGGTGAAAAAGACGGATCTTATTTTTTACGTTGTTCAGGTTCGAAAAGGACAAATCAGAATACTGATGATATAGCATCTATTTTGATATTGGACGGAGATTCAACATTGGTCAGTGATGGATATCCTACTCCTGGTGCGCCGCACCCCAAAAGAGTCTCTGCGGTTTTACGAAAGCAGGGTATTACCCATTGCATTTATAGCTCGTACAGCAACGGGTGTAACAAGGCTAATGAAGAATCAGGCTGTGACCCAGAATTTCATAAATACAGGGTAATTATCCCCTGCCATTATAACCGTGAGCAATTGGCTGATTTATTAGAGTACATTTTTATAGAACTTCATAAATCCAAAGTCATGTTAGTCAACGTTCCTGAAAACAAGACGTGGTCACAGGCTTGGTATTATCCAAGAGTTACCGATAAGAATGCAAAGAAGCTGTTTAAATTCTATTCCTATGAAGGCAAATCTATAGATGCAGATCAAGTCTGCAGAAATTGGGAACAAAGTTCTACCGCTAAAGAGCCCGGGGTTATTGTACAGAGTAGTTATAGCCCGTTAGAGGGCCAGGTTAACGTTATTGACGCTTTTAATAAAAAGTTCACTTGTGAAGATATTTTGATCCGTAACGGTTATACCAAGACTAGGAATAGGTTCTTACGCCCAGGTTCTGAAACTGGTGTGGCTGCCGTACAGTATTGCCAGAAGTGTAAAGATGGGGTCGAGCGTGTGTATTCCCATGGAGGTGACTTATTAAATGATGGTAAGGCGCATGATGCCTTCGACTGTCACTTAAAGCTTGAGTGCAATAATGAAATGAAAGCTGCACTAAATTGGAATCCAGAGTTAACGAAACAAAATCAGATAGCGTTTATGGAAGAAAGCCAAAAGTTAAGTGCCACGGATTTTGACCCTAATACCATTTACAAAAAAGGTAATGAGGAAAGTATTCCGATGCCTATGCTCATTCAATATTTTCCAACAGAGATACTTCGGAAAACTCATAAGTTCTATCAACGAAGTAGTACTAAAGCAACCCATCATCTTTCGATGTTAGGGGTGATTGGTTTGGCATCAGTGTTGGCAAATAGAATTTTTATTAGTGATCAAGATAACATGACACCGCTGTATTTATGTGGAATAGGTATTTCTGGTCGGGGGAAGAATAACCCAAAGGAAGTAACGTGTAGAATTTTAAATGAATCAAATTTATTCGCGTTAATTGGGTCTGGAACTTTCACAAGTTCATCTGCCTTAAGGAATATGTTAGTTCAGTATCCCGCTAGGATAATGGTTGTCGATGAATTTGGAGATAAGTTAGTAGATGCGCTAAATGCGCACAATAGTCTTATGGCAGGAGGGTTTTCTGCTCTTAAGGATTTATTTAGTGATTGTAATGGTGTCTATTTGAAACAAGTAATGGCTGATACTGGTAGAGCGCCTAAAAATGCAGAGAAGGATATTATTAAGCCATGTTTATCAATGTTGGCAATTTCAACTCCAGAAAAATTTCATGATGGTTTAGACCAAAAAAGCTTAGAAGGAGGGTTTATAAATCGTTTAATAATTGTTGATTCAACTGATGATGAGTTGATAAGGAATTACGGTAAGAAACCGCAAATACCTAAATGGCTTGAAAAGCATATGAAGAAATTCTATGACCTTAGAAATCGGGGGAACATAGATTTTGGAGAGGGAAGTATTACATTTAATGACATTGCACATGAGGCATTTAAATCGGAGCCAGATTTAATTGAAATACCATTTTCAAAAGAGGCTGCAAAACGGTTAGTAGAGATTGATTATCTCATTGAAGAGAATGCTGGTGATGACGAATTATTAGCCAATCTAACTGTCCGTTGGCGTGAGCAAGCAATGCGCATGGCATTGGCATTAGCTGTCTATGACAACCCTAAGAGGAAAAATATTCCGCTAGAGATTGTTGAATGGTGTTGGGAGTTTATCAAATATCATGGTAATTGTTTTATAAATAAACATAGAAATAAACCAGAGAGTGAATTTGAACGAAATTGTAATGCAGTTTTAAAAGCAATTAGGGCTTGTGGCCAAAATGGTATGACCAGAAAACAGTTAGGTCAGGTTAAAAGGTTTAAAAGTTTAGGCGCACGGGATAGGAGCGAGATTACTAAGGTTTTAATTGATGATGGATCTATTAAGATGTTTGAGACTAAGGGTTCACATAAAGGGGGGCCTAAAACAACTGTGTTTTATGCGATAGGTAGTTAGGTTTTCAGTCGGCAATTTTGGAGAAGAGGATAGTAAATGGATTTTATTAAAAAACAAATTTTCTCGGAAAAGGGGACTGCTAACTACCTACTATGCTTTTAATCAAACTTGTAGGTTTTATAGGTGTTTGGTTAGTTTTTTTTAGTTAATAGGTACTTAAGAATAGATATATTAGTGAGAAATTAGAAATAGATATTAGTAGCAAGTGCTACGAACTACTAACTGCAGACTGGTTAGTTTTTGAGTGAAAACCAGAATAACATCACCTTATTGGAGCCTTATAAAGTATGAGCAAAGAACAATTAATTTTTGATTTCGAAGTGTACCCTAACTGGAACCATGTCACTTTCTTAGATCAAGAAGGAAACTTCACCCAATTTAACGCCCCCATTGATTCAGAAGAATTGCGGACCTTTGTGAAAGGTAAAACCTTAATCGGATTTAACAGTAACCATTATGATAATTATATTCTGTCAGCAGTATTGTCAGACATGAAAATTGGTATGGTCTACCGCCTAAGTAAAGATTTAGTCGAATCAGGAAAAAGAGCCTGGGATTTAGAGCAAAGTTACGGTTTAGAACGATTGACCAAAGGTAATGGCTTTGATTTTATCGACCTTATGCCCCTTGTAGCAGGGTTTAGTGGATTAAAAATGTTTGGCGCTAGGATGCATCACACAAAGCTCCAAGAACTTCCCTTTAATCCGCACGAATCCTTAGACGATGATCAACAACAGATTGTTGCTGACTACTGTAAAAACGATTGTTTAATTACTGAAAAGCTCCACCAACGGTTACAAGAACAAGTCGCCTTAAGAGCTCAATTGGGTAAGACTTACAAGCTAGACCTTCGCAGTTTAGGCGATGCCGGAATTGCTGAGAAGGTCTTGCTCAAAGAATTAGGCGCTACATCATCGGAACTAAGACAGAAAATTGCACGACACAAGGTTCTAAGCTATAAACCCCCTGCGTTTATTAATCCCGTCAGCCCCGAAGTCCAAGAACTATTCGCAGCGCTGCAAGAAACTCAATTTCAGATTAAAGAATCCGGTCACCCAGAATTACCAGACTCGCTCAAAAATAAGGTTATAGAGTTGGGCGACAAGTCCTATAAAATTGGCTTAGGGGGACTTCACTCAATCGATTGTGCAGGGATGTTTACACCCGATGATGAGCATATGATTATTGATGTAGATGTCACCTCTTATTACCCTGCCATCATTACCCAGACTGGTTGGTACCCGCCACAAACAGGCCCTGAGTTTAACGCTGTGTACCAATCGATTGTTGACCGACGGGTTGAGGCTAAAAATGCCGGTCGGAAAGCCGACTCCGATTCCTTAAAGATTATTGTCAATTCAACCTACGGTAAAACAGGTAGCCAGTACAGTGCGCTTTACGCGCCTAATCTCACCGTGGGCATTACCTTGACGGGGCAATTGGCGTTATTGATGTTGATTGAGAAGTTTGGAGCTAAGGGCTTAGGCGTTATTAGTGCTAATACCGATGGCGTTACCGTCAGGATTAAACGGAAGAATGAGGCTGTGTTTACTCAGCTTTGTTCGGACTGGGAGTCTGATACCGGTTTTAACCTTGAACGGGTTGATTACAAGCTATTTGCCCAGCGTGACGTGAATTGCTATATCGCCGTGACCACTGATGGGTACGTGAAGGCTAAAGGCGCTCTAGCCATTCACAATGATCTAACCCATAACCCTAGCGGCGATATTATTCAAAAAGCGGTTACTGAATATTTGCTCAATAACCAATCTATTGAAACGACAGTAATGGCTTCGGATGATATCCGGGACTTTATCTATGTTAAGAAAGTCACTGGTGGTGCAACCAAAGATGGAGAGGAATTAGGATCTATTGTGCGGTGGTATTTAAGCACGGACACCACTACCCCTATTTTAAACGCTAAAGGGAATAAGGTTTCACTTTCAGACAACGGCGTACCCTTGATGGATATTCATTCATTGTCTGTTGAAGACTATCCAGATTTAGATGTTAATTATTATATTGGCGAGGCTGAGAAAGTCTTGAGCGATATTACCCAACTTAAAAGCCAAGGCAAGAACCTTGAGGCCCGCCGGCTTAAAGGACTGGGGTTCTCACCCGCACCGATGACCCATACGGGTAAGACTATTTTTAATGATGATTTTAGTAGTAGTTCAGCTATCGGCACACAAACCGGCGACCGCGTTGGGTTAATACAATACGATGGCGTTATCTATCGGTTCACCGAATCCGGTTGGCCCAGTGCTTATAAGTCTGCAGAAAAGAAGCTTGATGTGAGTATTAAGTTTGGTGGTGTGGTTGATATTGGTGAGCAGACTGAACTTGAAGATTTTCCAGATCAATTACGGGGCAATTTATTTGAGGTTCTGACCAAGGCGCAAAAAGAGAAAATAACTAGTAGTGTTAGTTAATCATTCCACTGCTTTAGCTACATGCGGTGGGTTTTTATCGATGTATTATGGTCGGTGTTTTTGGAGGGTATAAAAAAGTATTAATGACTGGAAATTGATTAATGCTTTTATGTCTAGAGCTATTAATTGTTAAGCATTGAATTCTTCTTTGTGTAAGTTTAACCAGTTAGTTAAAGTCTGGCGGTTGCAGCCAAGAATCTTTGCAATAGCCGAGTTATTGACACCTTTGGAACGATAGTCAATGATCGTGTCACGGTGCTCATCAAGCTTCGATTTTCCTGCTGGGCGGCCTAGCGCTAGACCTTTTGCTTTACGTGCTTGTAGTGCACTCTTAGTGCGATCAGATATCATTTGTCGTTCAATCTGAGCACTTAGTTCTAGGGCGAAAATTAGTGCTTTAGTTGTGATGTCATCACCACCAGGTTCAATACGGAGGTTCTGGCTTATCGCGTGAATTGTTGTGCCTCGTTCAGCTATTTTGACTCGAATAGATTCAAGCTCAGACATTGATCGTGCTAATCGAGATAGTTCATAAATGATTAATTGATCCCCTTGCTCAAGCCTATTAATTAGTTGATAGATTTCACGGTTTCGCTTACCAGTACTAATCGTTTCACCGATGAATTCAACATTACCTAAGCGGTGATCATTTGCGTAACCCAGTATTGCATTCCGTTGATTATCTAATTCTTGCTTACCCGTACTAACTCTTAAATACCCATATATCATGATTAACTCCAGGCTATGTTTTGTATGCTATTTAAATAGTAAATAACAATTAAACTAGCATTTATTGTATAATATAACAGGTGTATTTAATAGCGATAATGTGCTATTAAAAGGTTCGTTTAAATAGCGAAGTTAATTGTAATCATCTTTTCTTGCGTGAATTAATAGAAACAAGATATACCCCCCCCCTTCAATTTAGGAGAGTGGGGTAATGATAATATTCAAGTGGTGACACATTATGACTATTAAATATATTGAGAAGGCTAAACAGGGCCGGCCAGCTATTACTTTCAATCTTGAAGAACTTGAAGAATTGGCGCGTAGAGGGTTGAGTTACGAGCAAATAGCTCAATCTTTAGGCATTAATTTTAAAACGTTGGCATCGCACAGGAAAAAAAATCCTGAGATACAAAATGTAATTGATAAAGGGAGAGCAGTAGGCGTGGCTGCCGTTTCAAATGCTCTGTATGAATCAGCAGTTAGTGGGAACTTGGGAGCCCAGGTCTTCTTTTTAAAAAATCGTGATGCTGAGCGTTGGCGCGATAAATTTTATAACTCGGTTGATGTGGATTTGGGGTCTTTACATCTTGAGGCAATGAAAAATATAACAGGTGACATTAAATAAATTAATTAGGTTTACAGGGTATATATTAAATCCTTGAACTAATTATCTTCAATATAGAATAATTCTATTTGTACTTACCATTAAGACTAGATTTGTTAACAATCTATTGTCTAGACAATAGACCTTAAAGCGCTATGGCTTTTTGGTAAAGTTTACTGAAATGGGTTGTGAATTTAAGGTTATTATGGGTTAAGTCACTGAGTGGTGGTTGTGATCCAGAAAAGCCGTCAAGAATATGTCCACCCATTATAAAATGGGGTGCAGCGGTTCCATGGTCGGTGCCTTTGGAGCCATTTTCTTTGGCACGCCTACCAAATTCTGAATAGGTCATGATTACGGTGTTCTGCCAGTGACCTGTTGCTTTTAGGGCTTGCTGAGCACTATTGATAGTCTGTGCGAGTACCTTTAAAAGTCGAGCATGCTGCGGCCGTTGGTTTATATGGGTGTCAAAACTACTTAAGTTTAATTTTATAACTGGAATGTTAAGATCACTTTGAATAATTTGGGTGGCAAGTGCAAATTGTTTTGAAAAGGGATGGTTTTCAAACGGTTTAGGGGCTTGTAACGGTTTTAAATGGGTTTTTATAGTGAGTGCAGCATTTTGAATCGTATTATGTGTCTTGATTAACTGTAATAAGGCGCTATTTGTCGTAGTGTTTTTAGGCAATTCCGATAATGACTTCGAGTGACTTAGAAATCGAGTAATATTTTTAATTTGCAGTGTTTTAGGGACCCCTAACAAGGGACCTTGCCCCCCTCCCAGTACGAGGCCGTTAGCAATGCTAAGCGGGGATTCTTTTTGAAAAGCCTCGAGGTAGGCGGATAACCAGCCGTGTTCTAAATATTGATCAGACGTAGCATTGGTATTCCATATTTCTATAGATCTAAAATGAGATAAATTGGGCTTCTCATAGCCTAATCCGAGCATTATGTTGAGTTGGTGTTGTTCCCAGAGCGGCATTAAAGGCTCAAGGGCGCCATGTAATGCCAAGTGATTATTCAGTTTAATGATCTCACTGTTTTTTAGACCGATTGTTGGTCGTAATGCATAGTAGAGTGGGTCGGTGTAGGGGATAACGGTATTTAAGCCATCGTTACCCCCTTGAAGTTCGATAAGAATAATGGTTTTTTTCGAACCTATCTCATTCTGGGCGAATAATCTTTCTGGTAGGGAGAGCGTTAGTCCCAGAGTGCCACAGTATTTTATAAAGTCGCGGCGATTCATTGTAATTGGTAATTTAAATCGCCTAAGGTGTTTTTAACGGTTTGCCAGTGATCATTGGTTTTAGTATTTTCCTTGTGCAAAGAATGGCTAACGATCAAGTCTATCCAGTCTGCAGTATTTTTGTCATAGTGCCTGATTGCATTTTTTAGTTTCATGCCACGAGTCACTTGGGTAATAAAATTTTGTCGGGCAAGTAGAGTTGTCGAGTTGATCCAATTGTTGCCCGTTGGCCAGCCTTTAACATTGGGTGGGTAAAAGAGTCGTTGACCCATTTTTTGAGTGCTTTTACTGAGTTGAACTGCTTTATTGGGTTTAAGATTAAACTGACGGTAAAAGCCAATAACCAGTTGTACAGGTGATTTTAATTGTGTGCCCTGATTGTCTTTGTGCCAAAAATCGGGTTGTTGTAAAATGTTTTGGAGTAATGGGGTTATTTCATAGTTTTGATAAAACCCATCAGTGAGGCGCGTTAATGTCGCCAGTGGGATTGGCGTTGTAATATAGTGTGCCCACAACTTTCTAATGATAAATCGAGCCGTTTGTTTTTGTTTTAATAAAATATCAATAAAATCATCACCGTTCCAATTGCCGGTATATCCCAGTATATTTTTTACGGTATTGTTGTGTTGTCGGGTATTAAAAACAAACGTCCCTCTTTTATGCTTAAAGCTATAACCGCTCAGGGCTAGGGCACCATTTTTTACATCGGCTTCCGTGTAATGACCCTCGCCTAAGGTAAAAAGCTCCATGAGTTCACGGGCTAAATTTTCATTGGGTTTATTGTTACGGTTCCGATTATTATCCAAATAAAACAATAAAGCCGGGTCTTTAATCATTGCGTGTAAAAAGGTTTTAAAATTACCTTTTGCGTGTTTTCGAAGTGTTTGGTTTTGCACTGCCATGAGTGCCGGGCGTTTTACTTTTTGCAGACTGGTCGCAAAATGGTTATGCCAAAAAAGGGTAAGATTCTCGGTAACAGGATTGGAGGTGGTCAGCATTTTATCTATCCACCAGGCTTGAAGTAACTGTGTTTGTTGTCGACGTTCTTTACGATAAGTTTTTTTCTGATCTTGGGTCATTAACTTAAAAGCTAATGAAGGGGGGCGGTAAGAAGCCGAAAAAATGGCTGGTAAGGTGGGGGGTATTTGACTTATCTGCCGGGTAAATAGCTGGTCAATCGCTTCTGCTTTAGTCAAAGCTAAAAAAGGTTCTATTTCATCAAAACTAGGCGCAAAGCCAGTTTTGGTTAATAAATGACGTGTATTTACGAGACTTAATGCATAAGCATTATTAAAACTACTGGTAAGAAGCGTCAATAGACTAAACGTTACAAGTGTTTTAAACATCGTTATTTAACCAGAACGAAAAACCATTAATGTCATACCTTAAATTATTATCATTAATGACGGGTTATGTTGCATTAAGATGCAGTAAGGTAAAAATCATACATAGCCTTAAGCGAAGAGTTTTTTATGAATGAAATGTCACAGCTTATTTTTTATTGTACTTTTACGGACACTATTTTCAAGTTTTTTTGTACAAGAGATAGCTACAACAACTAAAATTTCAATTAAGGTGAGTCCGTTTTGATTTGATGATTTCATGTGCTAACCCTTGCTCTAGTCGTTCTTGATGCGCGCAGTTATGGGGTCGTCACTAGGTTTGCACAAGCCGTCATAAATCTTGTTGTGTGTGGGAAAGCTTAGTGTAAGTTTGGCGTGGGTGGAAGCCAAAGTGGATTTGTTTACAGGATTAGGGACGTTTCTGAGGGACTAGAGAACTTCCCTCACATTTGAGGGGGAAATGATTGCCTGTAATTAGTTCATGGGAACGGTACTCTTAATCGGAGCGCCCATTTTTCCATTCTCATCCCCGGGGTACGTTATCATTGTAATTCCACTAACAACGGACCTTCCATTCACATACCTATTTGTATGCCCCAGCGTCGTCGTTCCCCTAAAATATGTGTTATTAGCCGTAACAGGAGTAATTGGGAAACCATATATTGGGTGTCGTTCATTATAGGGGTTTCTCATCACCACATCTTTGTTGTAGACCGAACCACTTCCACGACCAACCGCCCCACCGTTAAAATAACGGCTAATTTCACCAGACCAATTTTGGGTGCTGCAAGATACCTTCCTTGACCCAAGCATTACTGTTTTAGAACTAGCGCACCTGGTCAAAGTAGCCGATGCGAATTGTCTAATAATTGCATGATTATTTTTGGTCGCATTGATCTTAGCCGTGAGTATATACCCCTGATACGCAGGCACGCCTACGGCCGCTAAGACACCGATAATGGCGACTACGATGAGTAGTTCTATTAAGGTAAAGCCGTTTTTATTTGATGGTTTCATCTGCTCAATATTTCTCTAGTTTATTTTAATTTATCACACTGTATCTATATGGGCATATAGGCTTATTTAGATTATTGTTTGGGGGTAAAACA
>Ga0209495_1002379_pt1 | contig 12316 bp, 10 predicted proteins | sample EN1Hudsemesocosm_FD_184629 | JGI IMG/M metagenome (GOLD analysis project Ga0209495, IMG submission 184629) | Methane-oxidizing microbial communities from mesocosms in the Hudson Canyon - EN1E Hudson Canyon (SPAdes) (version 2) | ecosystem: Environmental > Aquatic > Marine > Cold seeps | place... | reverse complement strand
TTTAATAGGAAAAACAATGAAACGAATAATGTTATTTATAATGACTAATATAGCCATTATGGCGGTGCTGAGTATTACATTGAGGTTACTGGGTGTTGATAGCATATTAGCTGAAAATGGCTCTGATCTTAATATTCAGGCATTGGTTATTCTTTCAGGTGTTATCGGTTTTGGCGGTTCTCTCATTTCACTACTCATTTCGAAATGGATGGCAAAACGTATGACGGGTGCAGTAGTCATTACGAACCCAACAAGCAATATTGAGAAGTGGTTAGTGAGTACAGTTGAAAAGCAGGCAAAAATTGTCGGTATAAAGATGCCAGAAGTTGCTATTTTTCCATCGCAAGCAATGAATGCTTTTGCTACTGGGGCCAGTAAGAACAATGCCCTCATGGCCGTGTCTCAAGGCTTATTGAATGAAATGTCTCAAGGAGAAATTGAAGCGGTAGTAGGCCATGAAATGAGCCATATCGCTAACGGTGACATGGTGACTCTGGCGTTAATTCAAGGTGTTGTTAATACATTTGTGGTCTTTTTATCACGGGTTGTCGGCCATGTTGTAGACCGCGTAATCTTAAAAAATAATCAAGGTCATGGTATCGGCTACTTTGTCACAGTAATGGTCGCTCAGGTTGTTTTATCCATACTTGCCTCAACCATTGTTATGTATTTTTCGAGAAAACGTGAGTTTATTGCAGATACAGGCGGAGCAGACTTGGCTGGGCATCAAAATATGATCAATGCGCTTAAACGTCTTGGACAGGTAGAGCCCGAAGCATTACCTGAGCAAATGGCTGCATTTGGTATTAATGACAAAGGTGGGGTTATGGCATTGTTCTCATCACATCCGCCGATAGAAGCGAGAATAGAAGCTTTGGAAAAACGAGCGTTGACTCATTCATAGAAAATCTCGTTAATCCATTGTGGACAAGGTTTAAGAGGCCATAAACAGACTTGATAACTAAAAACGCTCAAAAAATTCATTTTTACCGGCAACATATTCCACCGCTTGAATGTGTTGCTGGCTGCCACGATTGCTGCGGCCCCGTCACCGCTTCTTCCGAAGAAGTAGCTCGACTTCCTGTTAAAAGCAATGAAGAACATGAATTAGCTTTAACTGAGTGGAATTGCGTTTATCTTGGTAAGGATGGCTGTGAAGTGTATGACGAACGCCCTCTAATTTGTCGGGTTTTTGGCACCATCCCTAGCTTACCTTGCCCACACAATAATCGCCCCGAGCAGGTGTTAGACGTCAAAATAGAGCGTGGAATATTTAAATTTCTGGCAGAAACACGTCAAGTGCTTCTTTGAAAGCTAATCATCTAGGTGCAGTATGTTTTCAGCATTAACAGCATCACTAAAAGCCACTGATAATTTCAACGAATATAATATCCACCTTATTATTAATGGCCTGAAACCTCGCATGTAAACTAAACTACATAATATAGACTTCCTGTCGAACACTTTGGGCCTGGTTATTATTGAATGCACGAATGAGACAGTCACTAATATGGTTAATGTTAATGCAGAAGTAAATACTAACAATAGTCTTATTCAACTACTAAATTAGTAACTAAATGTACCAAAAATTCAGCATAGAGCAACTTTGTACATTCTTATAACCAGCCTCTAGCCTTTAACTGTCTCATTTTCCCCGCCCCTTTCGTCCAACGCTTAACTCCTCATGCAACCTTAAGAAAACAATCACGTTTTTCTTATTACACAACTCACTGAATCGTAAAAGTGACCCTATACCGTATTTTCCTAACCGCATGTAAATAAAAAACTTTCCCTTTTGACAACTTATAAGCCTTTTCCATAAGGGGATTGAAGGCTGCTCACAATTATGTCTATCTCAATATTCTTATCTTTTATTTTCAGATCCTAATCGTTTTCCATAGGCATTATTTTGTCGACAATACTTATCTGTTTAAGCCCTATTTTTGCCCTTTCCCATCCAGTACTAGGTATATTTAGTTGTCTTGGCCTCAATCGATAACCTGTGGTGAGGAGAATCAGTACTACAGAATGTAGGCTCGGTTGAATAGTGAGCAAAATGTGTTATTTTAGCGTCGTAAGCGCTTAATTCATCTATTTCTTCGAGGATCCCCATATGGCTGTCGCTAATGATATTACACAATTAATTGGATCCACGGACTTGGTACAACTAAACAACATTGTTCCTGAAGGTTCTGCTGATGTTTTTGTAAAAATCGAATCCCGCAACCCTGGTGGCTCTGTTAAGGATAGAATTGGGCTTGCAATGATATTAGCTGCTGAGAAATCGGGCTTGCTCAAGCCTGGCGGAACAATTGTTGAACCCACTTCTGGTAACACAGGAATAGCGCTAGCACTTGTCGCAGCAACGCGCGGTTATAGTTGTATTTTGACCATGCCAGACACAATGTCCATAGAGAGGCAGCTACTGCTCAAGCAATATGGAGCAGAAGTTATTCTCACTCCTGGTTCTGAAGGGATGAAAGGCTCAATAGCAAGAGCTCAAAAAATCGTGGAAGACACCGATGGGGCATATATGGCCCAACAATTTGAAAATCCTGCCAACCCAGAAGCTCACCGCCTAACAACTGGCCCCGAGATTTGGTCTGATACGAATGGAAAAATTGATGCTTTTGTCTGTGGTGTTGGCACAGGCGGCACAATTAGTGGCGTTGCAGATGCACTAAAGAAAAGAAAACCTGCCCTTAAAATTATTGCGGTAGAACCTGCCGAGTCTCCAATATTATCTGGAGGACAACACTCCCCCCATAAAATCCAAGGCATTGGGGCAGGGTTCATTCCTAAAAACCTTAATGTTGGATTACTTGATGGAATACAACAAGTAAGTAGCCTTGAGGCTTTTGAAATGAAAAGCCGACTCACTAAAGAAGAAGGCATTCTAGCAGGAATTTCTTCTGGTGCTAGTGTATTTGCAGCACTTAAAATAGCCGAGGAGCTGGGCAAGGGAAAAGTTGTTGTTACAGTGATTCATGATACAGGTGAACGCTATTTAAGTATGGATCAGGAATAAACAATCCAGCTAGGAACGGTGTTAACATTCATTTTTCATGAATCACTGTTAGTCCAAATCGTGAAGATGGTTATAATAAAAGTACAGATGTAATTAAAACCGTTTAAACAAAGACGCATCACTAAACATAAAAAGACTGTATTAGCTTACTCTGAAATAAAAAATACTGAATCGTTGGTTGAATGCTAAAAGATTCATGCTTTATCTAATGAGCCTAAAAAAGCACTCACATAAAGAAGTTAACAACTAGATAATCATGTTGGCGAAATATCTCTATCGTCAATGTGAATAGCCCTAATAATGAAGGTATAACAATGGCAAAAAAGTTTTACGTAGTGTGGCAAGGAAGGGAAACAGGTATTTTTACCGACTGGGCATCGTGTAAAAAACAAGTTGAACAATTTTCTGGAGCAAAATACAAATCATTTCCCACTCAAGTAGAAGCTGAAGCTGCTTTTGCCGGAAAACGTGGTCCATCTTCAGCTAAGAAGTCTACTCAAACATCAATAAGCAAAAATAAATCATCCTCTAACTCTGTCAAAACGTATACCGCCACAGAAATCTCAGCCATGCCTATAGAGACCAAGATCTTTACTGATGGTGCTTGTGTACCCAATCCAGGCAAGGCAGGAACAGGCGTTGCTATTTATCGAAACAATGTCGTGGATGAGCTTTGGTATGGTTTATATAACTCACACGGCACTAATAATACTGCAGAATTACATGGCTTAAACCAAGCTTTAAGAATTGCAAAAGATGAGATAAAGAAAGGAAAGTCTGTCGCCATATTTTGTGATTCTAAATACTCCATACAATGCATTACCCAATGGGCGGCAGGGTGGCAAAAAAAAGGCTGGGTAAAGAACGGGGGGGAAATTAAAAATCTAGAACTCATCAAAGAAACGTTTAAATGCTATCAGTTAGTAAAAGATGCTGTTCAGGTTTTACATGTAAATGGTCATGTAGGTGTTGAAGGCAATGAATTAGCTGACAGAATGTCAATGGTCGCAATAGACACACAAGAATTTGGTTTTGCGCTTTATCGTGGCGGTCTTGATATCCCTGCGCTCTTAGCGCTAAGAGCTGGATAACAATAGAGATAGAATTAGTTGAATTTATGGGTGGATAGATAGTTCAGTTAGAAACGCTGATGGCCGGCTCACCTTTTGGGATAGAATGTGAACTGACACGAAAATGACAGCATTCAACACCATGACATTTTGCATTGTTATATAAAATTTGTTAAAAACAGTATAAATAGTACGACTTCTAACATCAGTGCCATTTTTATACTTTGTGATAAAGGATCTGCCACATGAAGACATCGGATTTATTTGTTAAAGCTCTTGAGAATGAAGGAGTCGAATACATTTTCGGGATTCCTGGTGAAGAAAACCTCGACTTTCTCGATTCTCTACAGCACTCCTCTATCAAACTTGTTCTAACTCGACATGAACAAGGGGCGGGCTTTATGGCCGCAACGTATGGTCGATTAACAGGTAAACCTGGTGTATGTTTAGCCACGTTAGGGCCTGGTGCAACAAACCTTGTAACCCCAGCAGCTTATGCGCAGTTAGGCGGAATGCCCATGTTAATGATCACGGGTCAAAAGCCAATTAAAGCAAGTAAGCAGGGTCAGTTCCAAATCGTTGATATCGTTAATATGATGCGACCTATCACTAAGTTTACCAAGCAAGTTGTGCACGGCAATACCATCTCATCTACTGTTCGCGAAGCCTTCCGTCTTGCTATGGAAGAGCGGCCTGGTGCAGTTCATATCGAACTACCTGAAGATATTGCTGCAGAAGAAGCAGATGAACATTTATATACCGTTGCACCAACCCGACGACCAGATGCTGACAGCCATGCAATAGACAGTGCGGTTGAAATGATTCAACAAGCTAAAATGCCTTTATTGTTAATCGGTGCCGGTGCTAATAGAAAACGTTCAAGTCGAGCATTAAAAGCTTTTATTGAAAAGACAGGCATTCCTTTTTTCAACACTCAAATGGGTAAGGGCGTTATTGATGAGCGTCATGATGCTTATCTTGGTACAGCAGCATTATCTGATAATGACTTTCTTCACTGCGCCATTGATCGTGCTGACGTCATTATTAATGTTGGTCATGACGTTATTGAAAAACCACCTTTTTTCATGAAAGATGATGGTCCGAAAGTTATTCATGTTAACTTCTCACCCGCTCAGATTGATGCTGTTTACTTCCCTCAATTAGACGTCGTAGGTGACATTGCAACTTCTGTGGATAGGCTAAGTACTGCTTTAAGTCCACAACCTCATTGGGACTTTTCCTACTTCTATCGCGTTAAAGATGAAGTGAAAACACGTTTATCAAAGTACAGTGATGACGAGCGCTTCCCACTTCTACCACAAAGTGCCGTCAGTATCATTCGTGAAGAATTAAATGAAGATGGTATTTTGACTTTAGACAATGGCGTTTACAAAGTCTGGTTTGCCCGCAATTACCCTTGCTATCAAAATAACTCTCTCCTACTCGACAATGCCCTAGCAACAATGGGAGCGGGTCTTCCTTCAGCCATGCTAGCCAAACTCATAAACCCTGATCGTAAAGTAATCAGTGTGTGTGGTGATGGTGGTTTTATGATGAATTCACAAGAGCTAGAAACCGCTGTTCGCTTAGATCTTGATATGGTCGTTATCATTCTAAATGATAGTGCCTATGGCATGATTAAGTGGAAACAAGAAGGTATGGGGTTCAATAATTTTGGACTCGATTATAATAATCCTGACTTCGTAAAATATGCTGAAAGTTATGGGGCAACAGGTCATCGCCCAACCAGCCACATTGAATTTAAAAAAGTTCTCCAACAGGCTTTGGAATCAAAAGGTGTTCATCTCATTGATTTAGGAGTAGATTACTCATTAAACCACTCCATTCTCAATGAAGGTTTAAAAGAGAAAATCTGTATTTTATAAGGAACAATCATTTTGGCTGATATTAGACATTTCCCACTGATGATTGCTGGTCTCGATAAAACAAGTGAAAATCAACTAGACGTTACCTCTCCTTATAGTGGGCAGGTGATAGGTACGGTCGAGCAGGCTGATGAAGACGATATTGAGTTTGCTTTAACAACAGCGAATAAACTCTTTTCCAGTCGCCGAAACTGGTTATCTGTTTCGGACCGCTTAGCTATTCTTGAACGAGCTATTCAGCTCATGCAAAATCAAGCTGAAGAACTAGCTTATAACTCTGCTAATGAGGGCGGCAAACCCTTAATTGACTCTCGAGTAGAAATGGTTCGCTGTATTGATAGTATTCGTTTATGCTTTGATTCACTGCGTAGCGATACAGCAACACCTGTTCCAATGGGTGTTAATGCTGCCTCGCAACACCGTCTAACGGTAATGAAAAAAGAACCTATCGGTGTTGTTGTTGCAGTAAGTGCATTTAATCATCCACTTAACCTTATAGCCCATCAAGTTGGGCCCGCTATTGCTGCTGGTTGTCCTGTTATTGTTAAACCTGCAGATGACACCCCTTTATCTTGCCTTCGCCTAGTTGAAATATTTCACCAAGCAGGGTTACCTAAAGAGTGGTGCCAAGTTGTACTTCCACTTAATCACCAAATAGCTGAAAAATTAGTCACCGATCCTCGCGTGGCATTTTTTAGCTTTATTGGTAGCGCCAAAGTCGGTTGGCATTTACGTTCAAAATTAGCTCCAGGCACTCGCTGTGCACTTGAACATGGTGGTGTTGCCCCTGTGATCATGACTGAAAATGCAGACTTAGAAAAAGCGATCCCCGCACTGGCAAAAGGCGCTTTTTATCATGCAGGCCAAGTATGCGTCTCTGTTCAACGTATCTTTGTACATGAATCCATTGCCAGAGAAGTAGCTCGACAACTCAGCGCTGTTGCTAAAACAATGATTGTTGGCGATCCATTAGCTGAAGAAACAGAGGTTGGACCACTTATTAGAGTGGGGGAAATTATTCGTATTAAGTCGTGGGTGCAAGAAGCGATAGATATGGGAGCAGAATTACTCCAAGGTGGGCAGTCACTACTCAATAACTGCTTTGAGCCAACTGTGCTTTACAATCCAAACCCTAAAAGTAAGGTGTCACATTCTGAGGTATTTGGCCCAGTAGTCTGTATCTATCCATACAATGATTTAGACGAAGCAATTACTTCTGCCAATTCACTTGATGTTGCCTTCCAAGCATCGGTTTATAGTCAAGATATCGATCAAGCAATGTATATCTCTGATCAACTTGCAGCCTCTGCAGTGATGATCAATGAACACACTGCATTTCGTGTTGACTGGATGCCCTTTGCAGGCCTTAAACATTCAGGTTTAGGCACAGGAGGAATTCCTTATACCTTTGAAGATATGCAAATCGATAAAATGATAGTCATTACATCGGTAGGCATTCAGTAACACCCTACTCTTCTGCAAGAATTTTAACCGGCTTAATGCTGGCAAATGTACATTGTTTATTCTTACTCCGAGTAGCATTCAACTATCTCACGCCTTAAAAAAGCGAACTCTAAACTGAAATGTACTGTCACAGAAGCTATAAAACAGATAGTATTCACTTAACTTAACGAACTTTCTATTTGTTTTGTTACTTAACTCAGAAATAGATAATAGGATCTGGATTACCATCAGGATCATTTCCAGCATAGCCATTCGTACCTGGATATCCATCGCTCATCATTATAACTGCACACGCATGTGGCGCAGCCATCGACGTGCCTGAGATAGTGTTTGTTTCACCATTTTTCCACAAAGAGAAGATATTGACTCCTGGCGCAGCGTAATCAACAGAACTCCCATAATTAGACCACGATGGCATATTGTCGTTGATATCGACCGCTGAAATAGTCCAAACATTTAAGCCATTTACACGTGCAGGTGAGTGATTGTTTGCATCATCACCTGAGTTTCCTGCAGCCAGAACAAAGAAAGCACCTGAAGCCTCTGTAGCTGCAACAACTGCTGCGTCTAAGGCTGTGCTCACACCGCCACCTAGACTCATATTGGCACAGTCACCCGGGCCAGCATTCGCAGCCACATGATCAATGCCGGCAATTACACCTGATATTGAACCTGAACCTCGACGATCCAATACTCGAACAGGAACAACCGTTGCATTAGGAGCCACACCAAGTGAGTCGATTCCATTATCAATAGCAGCAATTGTTCCAGCAACATGGGTACCATGACCATTCTGATCATTCTGATCGGCTACACCTTTAGAGGTAATGGCAGAAAAGCCACGTACTAAATCTACATTTAAATCAGGGTGGTCAAGATCAATACCTGAATCAATAATCCATGCTGTACGATCTGTACCATCTACTGAACCACCACCTACACGAGTTGTGCCATATGAAACGCGTTGAGGATCAGCCGTACCCGTATCACCACCAGGATCTTTAACTGGTTTACCTCTATTGATAGAGACAACACCATCGGGTGATAATGAATCAATATAAGAATCATGGCCAAAAGCAACATCAGCTGCTGCACAAGGCATATTAACGGCAAACCCTTTTATTGAATGTTTATAAATATGTCTAATGCTCGCACCACTTTGAGCGGCAAACGCTCGTGCTAAACCCGTAACATGCTCAGTTTCTAAATCATTAGAAAAACGAACAATACAGCGATTATGAACATTTGTAAGATTATCATCAGATACGTAAGTTGCTGGGGGTTCACCTGCAAATACAGTGCTAGATAAAATTGAGCCACTTAGAATAGTGAAGATGAATTTATTCATGAGAATTCTCCATAGGGAGTTATAGTTTTGATAATAACATTGTTTTTATTAATTACTATTATCGGCCTGCTCGCCTATTTCTAAAATAAAAATAATTAACGTGGTAATTATAATCACCCATAAAAAAGCCCCGCCCCACGCTAGTGAGATGAGGCTTAATTAAATGTAGTGGTTCCACAGGTGCTTAAACCTAAGCAATCAATTAACCGCTGTGGCAGTTTAGGACAATGTAAAAGCCTTGTTCTCAGCCTATGCTGATAGCACCTCTTTTAATGCCGCTGTAGCTAAAAGTACATTTTCTTTTCTTGCCGAATACCCCATCAAGCCTATACGCCAGACTTTGCCAGCCAAATTACCTAAGCCTGCACCAATTTCGAGGTTGTATTCATTCAGCAATGTTGAACGCACTGCCGCATCATCAACGCCGTCAGGAATCCACACCGTATTTAGTTGAGGTAAACGATCCTGTTCTTTTACGACAAATTTAATGCCCATTCCTTCTAAATTAGCTTTAAGTGTTTCATGGTTTTGTCTATGGCGATCCCATGTGTTTTCTAGACCTTCTTCCATCAGCATGACTAATGATTCATGTAAACCATACAAGGTATTAACGGGTGCAGTGTGGTGGTATGCTCGCTTCGCACCTTTACCCCAATACCCCATCACTAGATTCAAATCTAGGAACCAACTTGTGACCGGTGTTTTACGGTTAGTGAGTTTATGTATAGCCGCCTCACTAAAGCTAATTGGCGAAATACCCGGCGGTGCTGACAAACATTTTTGAGTGCCTGAATAAACAGCATCAATACCCCATTCATCCACGCGTAATTCCGTGCCGGCCAATGACGTCACAGTATCAACTATCGTCAAGCAACCGTGTTGATGTGCTAATGCACAAATTGCTTTTGCATCAGATTGGGCACCCGTAGATGTTTCCGCATGAACAAAAGCCACAATTTTAGTATCTGTGTTTTCTTTCAGCGCTTGCTCTACTTTTTCAACTGTAACCGCTTCACCCCATTTATCCTCAACGACAACCGCTTCACCACCAAATCGCGTGATGTTTTCTTTCATGCGGTTACCGAATACGCCATTAATACATACAATGACTTTATCGCCTGGCTCAACCAAGTTAGCAAAACATGTTTCCATTCCCGCCGATCCCGGGGCAGATACAGGCATCGTTAATTCATTTTCCGTTTTAAATGCGTACTTCAGCGCTTCCTTTGTTTGATCCATCATTTCAATAAAGAACGGATCAAGATGCCCAATTGTTGGGCGAGCCATTGCTTGTAAAACACGAGGATGAACATCAGATGGACCTGGCCCCATTAGGGTTCGAACAGGCGGATTAAATGATTGCATAATACTTCTTCTGGTTCTGAGAGAAAGAAGCTATTATAATAATACCCATGTTGATTACTCAAGTATTATTACAAGCGCTACCCAAACATCTTGTCATTCACGGTGATGAAATGACTCGTCCTTTTGAGTGTGACGGTCTAAGTATGTATCGACAAAAACCATTAGCTGTTGTCTTACCCGAAAATATTGACCAAGTTAAACAGGTCATCCAGCTCTGTAAAAAACACAACACTCCTGTTGTTACACGCGGCGCAGGAACAGGGCTCGCTGGCGGTGCTTTACCCTTAGAAAATAGTGTTGTTCTCGGCTTATCGAAACTCAACAAGGTTAAATCGATTGATCCTATCGCCCAAACAGCTGTTGTAGAACCCGGTGTACGCAATATCGCTATCAGCGAAGCTGTTGCACAATATGGTTTGTACTACGCGCCTGACCCTTCATCACAAATTGCGTGCACCATTGGCGGAAATGTCGCTGAAAACTCCGGCGGAGTTCATTGCCTCAAATATGGACTTACCGTTCACAATGTTTTCTCTATAAAAATGCTGACTATTGATGGTGAGGAGCTGACTCTCAGCCGTGATGATGATGGACTAGGCCTGTTAGCCCTTATGAATGGTTCTGAAGGTTTATTAGGCGTCATCACCGAAGTCACCGTCAAGCTTACTCCCAATCCTAAACTTGCCCAATTAGTCATGGCAGGGTTTGAACAGGTCAGCGATTGCGCTAATGCGATATCTAATATCATTGAAGCAGGCATTATCCCTGCAGGCTTAGAAATGATGGATAAATTTGCCATTAAAGCAGCCGAGGATTTTGCCCAAGCAGGTTATCCACGAGATGCTCAAGCCCTCCTCTTATGTGAACTTGATGGTGATGAAGATGATGTTCAACAGGAACTTGATGTCGTTTTACAGCTCTTATCAGGGGCATCAACATTAAAAGTATCTAAGAATGAGCAAGAACGTTTATCACTTTGGCAAGGACGTAAATCTGCTTTCCCTGCTGTCGGACGCTTATCACCCGACTACTACTGTATGGATGGCACCATTCCCAGACGCTATTTAGCTGATGTATTAGAAAAAATAAATAATTTGTCACAGCATTATAAACTTCGGGTCGCAAACGTCTTTCATGCTGGTGATGGTAATTTACATCCGCTTATTCTCTACGATGCCAATATTGAGGGTGAAATTGAAAGAACAGAAGCCTTCGGTACAGAGATTTTAAAACTCTGTGTTGATGTGGGCGGCAGTATTACGGGAGAGCATGGTGTCGGTATCGAAAAACTGAATGCCATGTGCCATCAGTTCACGCCGGCAGAAATTGAAATTTTTCATCAAATAAAAGCAGTGTTTGACCCAGCAGCATTACTTAACCCCGGCAAAGCCATTCCTACCTTGCATCGTTGTGCCGAGCTTGGCAGTATGCATGTTCATAACGGTGAGTTACCCCACCCTGAACTAGAGCGATTCTGAGCCTATGAATATCGAACAGATTCAGCAACAGGTTTTGCATGCCAAACAATTACACATTATCGGCAACAATAGTCAATTAAAATCAACACTGACCACAACCCTAGATATGTCAGTTTATACGGGCATTATCGACTACCATCCCGAAGAGCTGGTGATGACGGTAAAAGCAGGCACAAGAATTACCGAGATTGAAAGCATTCTCGCTCACAAAGGACAAGTATTACCCTTTTCAATTAAAGATAATATTAATGCGACCATTGGCGGTGCCTATTCTGTAGGCAGCCCGGAATTACGCGATGCCGTTCTAGGTGTGAGAATTATTGATGGACAAGGCCAAATTCTTAATTTTGGTGGTCAAGTAATGAAAAATGTTGCCGGTTATGATGTCTCACGCATGTTAGTCGGCTCAAGAGGCCGCTATGCCGTTATTTGTGAAATTAGTTTTCGTGTATTACCGCAAGCATATGCAAAGCCTTATCACCCACCTAAAGCACCTGACACCACTCCTAAATCAGACCTAAAAGATCGTCTCGAAAAAGGTTTAAAAGACGTATTTGATCCAAAGGGAATCTTTATTTAATGCAAACCAAACTGCCTGAACAGCTCATTAAAACACCACAAGGTAAAAAGGCAGATGATATTCTTAGATCGTGTGTTCACTGTGGGTTTTGTTTAGC
>Ga0209495_1002378_pt1 | contig 12318 bp, 11 predicted proteins | sample EN1Hudsemesocosm_FD_184629 | JGI IMG/M metagenome (GOLD analysis project Ga0209495, IMG submission 184629) | Methane-oxidizing microbial communities from mesocosms in the Hudson Canyon - EN1E Hudson Canyon (SPAdes) (version 2) | ecosystem: Environmental > Aquatic > Marine > Cold seeps | place... | reverse complement strand
CTGCCATCACGCGTAAAAATACGATGCTCTTTTACGGACACCTGCACGTATAAATCGCCAGCTGGGCCACCTTGGGCACCCGCCTCACCTTCACCTGCCAAGCGGATTCGATCACCTGTATCGACACCCGCAGGCACTTTCACTGATAATGTCTTCTGCTCTTCTTGCACGCCTGAGCCGTGACAAGACTTACAAGGATTCTTGATTATTTTACCTTGGCCTCGGCAGGTGGGACAGGTTTGCTGAACACTAAAAAAACCTTGCTGCATTCGCACTTGGCCTTGGCCATTACAGGTACCACAGATTTCTGGCTGCGACCCATTTGCCGCACCCGTACCCCCGCAAGGTTTACAGGTTACTTGCGTTGGGATGCGAATTTTAACGCTCTTACCGCGCACCGCATCTTCAAGATCTAACTCTAAGTTGTAACGTAAATCAGCACCCCGCGATGCTCGCGAACCACCGCCACCACGTCCGCCACCAAAGATATCACCGAATACGTCACCAAAAATATCACTAAAACCGCCACCATAACCTGCACCACCGCCTGCATTCGGGTCTACACCGGCATGACCATATTGATCATAGGCTGCTTTCTTCTGAGTATCTGAAAGCATTTCATAGGCTTCCGTTGCTTCTTTAAATTTTTCTTCAGCAGCGACATCATCTGGATTTCGATCCGGATGATACTTCATCGCCAGACGGCGATAAGCTTTTTTAATTTCTTTCTCATCTGCCGCTTTCGCAACACCTAACACTTCGTAATAGTCACGCTTAGACATGCTTACATAACACCATTTTTCTTTACCAGATAAGCGAACGCGGAAGACCTGCTTCCGCGCTGCTCATTCTACATCAATAGATGACCCAGAAGTTCTTACTTCTTGTCGTCTTTTACTTCTTCAAACTCAGCATCAACAACGTCATCTGCCGTATTGCCTTGCTGCTGTTCGCCAGCATCAGGCCCTGCACTCATGTCCGGAGAACCTTCAGCCGCGGCTGCTTGCTCTGCATACATTTTTTGAGCCAGTGATGAAGATGCTTCCGTCAACGCTTGAGTTTTTGACTCAATCGCTTCTTTGTCATCACCTTTGAGCGCTTCTTCAAGCTCACCCAAAGCAGCTTCGATCGCAGTTTTCTCTTCGTCGGTCGCCTTATCAGCAGCTTCTTCTAACGTTTTTCTCGTCGCGTGAACCATCGCATCGCCTTGATTACGCGCAGCCACAAGCTCTTCGAACTTACGATCCGCATCCGCATTCGCCTCAGCATCATTCACCATCGCATCAATCTCATCATCAGATAGACCTGATGATGCCTTGATGACGATCGACTGTTCTTTACCCGTCGCCTTGTCTTTTGCCGACACATTCAAGATACCGTTCGCATCAATATCGAACGTCACTTCAATTTGTGGCATCCCTCGCGCTGCGGGTGGAATATCTGCCAAATCAAAACGGCCTAACGATTTGTTTGTCGACGCTTGCTTACGCTCACCTTGAACAACGTGAATCGTCACCGCTGTTTGATTATCTTCCGCCGTCGAAAACACCTGCGACTTTTTGGTAGGAATCGTCGTATTCTTCTCGATTAATGGTGTCGCTACGCCACCCATTGTTTCGATGCCAAGCGTCAAAGGTGACACGTCTAAAAGCAAAACGTCCGTAACATCCCCCGCTAGGACCGCAGCTTGGATTGCAGCACCCATCGCCACCGCTTCATCCGGGTTTACGTCACGACGAGGCTCCTGACCGAAGAACTCTTGCACTTTTTCCTGTACAAGCGGCATGCGCGTTTGCCCACCGACCAAAATAACGTCATCAATTTCAGAGGCACTTAAACCCGCATCATTCAACGCGGTTTTACAAGGCGCCAAACTTCGAACAACCAGCTCTTCTACAAGCGCTTCGAGCTTCGCTCTCGTCATTTTAACGTTCAGGTGTTTTGGTCCTGTTGCATCTGCTGTGATGTACGGCAAATTGACGTCCGTCTGTTGCGCACTTGAAAGCTCAACTTTTGCTTTTTCAGCCGCCTCTTTCAAGCGCTGCATCGCCAATGGATCGCCCTTTAAATCCATACCTGAGTCTTTCTTAAATTCGTCAGCCAAATAATCGATCAGATACATGTCGAAGTCTTCGCCGCCAAGGAAGGTATCGCCATTGGTTGCTAATACTTCAAATTGCTTCTCGCCATCTACGTCGGCAATTTCGATAATCGAAATATCGAAAGTACCGCCACCTAAGTCATACACCGCGATAGTAGAATCACCTTGGCTCTTGTCCAAGCCGTAAGCTAGCGCCGCTGCTGTGGGTTCGTTAATGATACGCTTTACATCGAGGCCCGCGATTTTACCCGCATCCTTCGTAGCCTGGCGTTGTGAATCATTGAAGTAAGCCGGCACTGTAATCACCGCTTCACTGACGGTTTCTCCTAAGAAGTCTTCCGCCGTTTTCTTCATCTTCTTTAACACTTCAGCAGAAATCTGTGGTGGTGCTTTTTTGTCGCCTTTCACTTCGACCCACGCATCACCGTTATCCGCTTTTGCAATCGTATACGGCACCATTTCAATATCTTTCTGTACCACCGAATCTTCAAAACGTCGACCGATTAAACGTTTAATCGCAAACAATGTGTTGGTCGGGTTAGTTACCGCTTGACGCTTAGCAGGCTGGCCGACCAATGTTTCATCATCATCTGTGAACGCAATGATAGAAGGTGTCGTACGATCGCCTTCGGCATTTTCAATTACTTTTGGTTTATCACCATCCAACACAGACACACACGAGTTGGTTGTGCCTAAATCAATACCAATAATTTTACCCATTATACACTCCACTATATTCTTTCTGAGTACCGCGGCCTGTCGATTTACCGCTCAAAATTCGTTGATTACTATGTTAGGCCTAAACTTCTTTTTTCAAGGCCGTGTACAAAATTTATTCAAATAAGTTTCTAGATCATTTATTTGGCAACCACGACCATCGCCGGTCGCACCAACCGTCCGTTTAAGGTATATCCTTTCTGCATTGCTGCAATGACCGTATTAGGTTCCGCGTCAGGTGCATCGACCATCGTCATAGCCTCATGCAAGGCCGGATCAAAAGGATTACCTATAGGATCTACTTGCTCTAAACCGAATTTTTGAATGCCACTAAGAAACATCGCTAACGTCATATCAACCCCTTCTCGTAGGGGCGTCGCGTCGTTTCCTGCCGCTTTTTCTGCTTCAACTGCCTTCTCTAAGCCGTCAATAACCGGAAGAAGCTCTTTGGCAAACTTTTCTAATGCAAACTTATGGGCTTTCTCAACATCCATTTCTGCGCGGCGGCGCGCGTTTTGCGCATCTGCTTGTGCGCGCGTCGCTGCGTCTTTTAATCCAGCTAACTCTTCAGCAAGCTGTTCGGCCTTGACCTGCCAATCCTCGACTGCAGCCTCATGTTGTTGGCCCTGCTCAGCCAGGTCCTCTGTCTGATCTGCTGTCGTATCTAAAGTTTCAGCTTTTAGTTCCGCTTGCTCTTCGTGGGATGGGTTCGTCTTACCCTCTTCAATACTCACACACGCCTCCTTAAGATAACGTTTTACTTGTAGTCTAGATGTTTCGCTTAATGTCAATCTTGTATTGACTTGGTAAATGGGGCTAGTTCGACACATTTCAAGAGAGGAATTTGCTTTTTCGAGGATTTTGTTTGCTCTGTCAGTGCAGACCCTTTACGCCTGCCTCGGTTACGCCTTACACTTTGTTTAAATTATTGGACTTTTAAAACTTAATTGTATCATTCGGAAATAGGATTTAACTCACGTCAATGAAGCCCATCTCAATAAATTCACATGCTTAGCCATCTTTCTATCAGGAACTTTGCGATCGCCAGTCATATTGAAATTGACTTCAATGCGGGCATGACTGTGTTAACCGGTGAAACCGGGGCGGGGAAATCTATTCTCCTTGATGCACTAGGCCTAGCGCTCGGCGATCGTGCCGACACCAGCATGGTTCGCCATGGAGAGAGCAAAGCGGAAATCTCAGCTATTTTTGACATAGCTCAGCACCCGCATGCCATAAAATGGTTAACAGAACATGACCTCGATACTGAATCGCAATATGAGTGTATTTTACGCCGAGTAATTACTGCGGAAGGCCGTTCTCGGGCATATATTAATGGTCAACCCTGCCCACTTGGAAACTTAAAATCTCTCGGCGAGCAACTCATTGATATTCATAGCCAGCACGAACATCAATCTCTGCTGCAAAAAGAAAAGCATCGCGAAATCCTAGACAATTTCACCCAACAGGATAGCCTGCTATCAAAAACGGCAGAGTATTTTAAATGCTGGCGAGAAGCTGCGAATAAGTTAGAGATGCTAGTTAACAATAAAGAAGAAATAGAGGCACGCCTGCAGGTTTTGACGTTCCAAGTCGAAGAACTCGATACATTAGCTTTGCAAGAGAACGAAATCACGCAGCTTGAACAGGAACAAAAACAGCTAGCAAACGCAGAATTATTTTTAAGCAAAGCCCACGAGGCGATAAGCTATATCAGCAGCGATGAGAGCGGCGCGGCAAAGTTGATTTATTCGGCGAAAAACTCGCTACAAAGCTTGCCTGCCGACAATGACCTTTTTAGAGAGACACTTAGTCTATTCGAAAATGCGCAAATCGAAATTGAAGAAGCCGCGAATAATTTATCGCAGTTTATTCAAAGCTTCGAAATTAATCCTCAACGCCTTACCGAGATAGACGAGCGTCTGAGCTTGGTTTATCAACTTTCACGAAAGCATCGATGCGCCCCCCATGAGCTTTGCAACATCCACCTTAAATTAAGCCAAGAACTTTCGTCACTCAACGGTGGCGAACAAACCATTACTCAGCTCGAACTTGAGGTAGCGTCACTGCGATCCGCTTATCTTAAACAAGCGAGCAAAGCTTCTGAAACCAGACATGCAAACGCAACGCTTCTGCAGCTTAAAATTAGCGAAGAACTCGCAAAAATGTCGATGCAGACCATGCACTTTGAGGTAAATTTCACGCCATTAGAAGAGCGACATTATCAAGCGCACGGCACCGAAACCATTGAGTTTTTAATTAGCACCAACCCTTGCCAACCCGCGAAACCTATCGCAAAAATAGCTTCAGGGGGAGAACTGTCGCGCATTAGTCTTGCCATACAGGTTGTCATCGCGCAAAGATCCATAGTCCCTACAATGGTCTTTGACGAAGTAGATGTTGGTATAGGGGGCGGAACGGCTGAAATTGTTGGCAACCTACTTTATTCCCTAGGCACCAAAGGACAAGTGATCTGCGTAACGCATTTAGCGCAAGTCGCGTCCTTGGGCGATCAGCATTTTTTAATCAGCAAAAGCATCGATGATGGGACTGTGTACTCTGCAATTGACAGATTAGACAAATCGGAGCGCACCACAGAGATCGCGCGCATGCTAGGAGGAATAGAACTTACCGAACAAAGTCTCGCGCACGCGCGCGAGATGCTCAACATAAATTAAAATAGTCGCCTACGACTTTGGTTTTACATAGAGTGTAAGACTGTGGTCGACTAACTCGAAACCGTGTTCTTCTGCTATCTGCCGCTGACGCTCTTCGATGACTGGGTCACAAAACTCGATAACCTGGCCACTATCGGTATCCACCATATGGTCATGATGCTCATCTTTCGACAATTCAAATACCGCATGACCACCCTCGAAGTTATTACGTTGCACCAGCCCAGCCGCTTCAAATTGTGTCAATACACGATAGACTGTTGCCAAACCCACATCATCTCCAGAATCTAGTAGCGCCTTGTATACATCTTCAGCGCTCATATGATGCTCGTCTGCACTTTCCAAGAGACTCAAAACTTTTAATCTTGGTAGCGTGACTTTAAGGCCTGCTTTTTTTAAATCAGTATTTTCAGACATATTCTTTTTAGTTTCCTATTTCTCTGTCGCGACTCAGCCTCGATTCGGTTATCATGCCAATTGAAAATCGGGGAAGCCTATGTTTTCAGCCCCAAAGATAGTGGATTTACCTAACAGATGCAAAATAAGCTTATCAGTCTTTTCTTGGCCATTATAATGGCCAATTTACTCGGCGCTTGTGCGTTCCCCGGCGTTTATAAAATTAATGTGCAACAAGGGAATATCGTCACGCAAGAGATGCTCGACAAACTGAAGCCGGGCATGACAAAACGCCAAGTACACTTTGTACTTGGTAAGCCCGTCGTTGAGAACGTATTCAGTAATGCTTATGAAAGTTATTTATACACATACCAGCCAGCGAATGAGGAAACGAAGCAACAAACAGTCATCATTCATTACCAGAACGAATTATTTGCACGTTATCAACCGGACGGCGAGGTCTTTGAAGAGCACCCAGCCTACTAATTATAGACACCAAGCGCTCTTAACTTAAAACTGCCTTATCTCAACTAACGGCTACTTAGTTGCACGATTTAAGCGCGCCTGCTTGGGATCAATTAGTAGCGGACGATATAACTCGATGCGATCACCTGCCCTTAAAATCTCTTCCCTCGGTTTTTTTATCATTTTTCCAAAAATACCCATATGAATCGAATCGTAATCAATTTCATCAAATTGAACCTCTAGACCAGACTGCTTTGCTGCGTCAAAAACAGTTGTCCCAGTTGACACCTCTAGCTCAACAATTTTTTGTTTATCTGGCCGCGCATAAGCCACCTCAATGCGAATTGTATTATCCATAAACAGCCCTTGCTCGCTCACAAAAGGCATCTACCATCGAATTGGCTGCCTGGTTAAAGACCGGCCCAAACGTTAATTTAGTAATGCCTTTCTTTAACTCGAATTCAAGTTCTAAGACAACCTTGCAGGCATCAGCGCTCAGACTAATGAACTGCCAGCCCCCGCTTAGACGTTGAAAAGGCCCATCTAGCAAAGCCATTGAAATGCGTTCATTGCCGTCAAAACGGTTACGCGTCGTAAAGCGCTGACGCACCCCACCTTTTTTTACATCAAGGCTCGCAACCATTTGCAAATCGTCTTGCTCCAACACGGTCGCGCCTGCACACCACGGGAGAAACTCAGGATAATCACTTACGTTATTAATCAAATCAAACATTTGCTGACTAGAGTACATTACGAGGGCGCTGCGACTAATAGATAAAGACATAATTCCAATCAAATTCAAATTTCGACAAGATTGTAACCTGTGTTCGAGGGAAGCTCTAGCCATGCCAGTTAGATGAGAATTTGTTATATGAACCCACACTCACGCCAATCAAAGATATACAGCGACTTCGCTTTGTGTAAAATAGCGGAGCTCTAAATTTTGCCTAACGTATTAATTGATATGGCCAAGAAAAAACCAAAACAACTCAGCAACACGATTGCTTTAAATAAGCGCGCCAAACATGACTTCCATATCGAAGAAAAATTCGAGGCAGGCTTGGTTCTCACTGGCTGGGAAGTAAAAAGCCTGCGCGCTGGTAAAGCGCAATTAACCGATTCACATGTTTTTCTCAAAAATGGTGAAGCGTGGTTGTTAAATGCGCATATTGCCCCCCTGCTATCGGCAAGCACGCACGTCATTGCCGAGCCAAACCGCGGGCGTAAGTTACTTTTGCATAAAAAAGAAATCGGTAAACTTAATAGCAAGGTTAATCAAACCGGACACACCTGTATCGCACTTGCTCTTTATTGGAAAAAAAATAAAGTAAAATGTGAAATTGCCTTAGCGAAAGGTAAGAAAGATTTCGATAAACGCGCTACCGAAAAGGAGCGTGACTGGAATCGACAGAAAGCGCGTGTCGTGCGCGAGCATGTTAAGTAACAAAAAGGATAGGAATGGCTACACTACAGAAAATACAGCAGTTTTCAAATATTATAAAAAACTCCTGCCCAGACATATCAATAACGATCTTAGAAATTGGGGCGCGGCCTTTTCAAGACAATAGCCGCGAGCCATATTGGTCACTGCTAGACACGCTCCCTAACGTTGAGATACATGCATTTGAAGTGGACGAAGCTCTTTGCGCGAAGCTCAATGGCGAAACACCCAAACAAGTGATATATCACCCATTCGCACTCGGTCGGCCCGAAAAAAATAGAACGTTTTACGAGACAGCCAACCCAATGTGTAGCTCACTCTACAAACCAAATGAGGCGCTGCTAAATAAATACTCCCAGTTGGAACCTGCTTTTCTGAAAGCAGAGCATAAAATCGATACGCATGCGCTCGACTTATTTCTCGAGGAACAATCAGTTCCGCCAATCGACATGATTAAAATAGACATTCAGGGTGCAGAGCTTGAATGCTTTGAGCATGGCCTCCAAGCGCTTAGCACTGCATGTTACATTCATACAGAAGTTGAATTTGTTGAGGTGTATGAAGGGCAGCCGCTGTTTAGAGATGTCGATACTTTTTTATCATCAAAAGGCTTTATGCTACAAAAATTCCCGTATCTTGATGGAAGAAGCCTCAAACCCGTTCAGTTGCCGAAAGACGCTCCTATTTCCCAGCTAATGTGGTGTGATGCTGTCTACATTCCGAGCGTATTAACTTTGGAGGCGAAAAATGACGCAACTTTGCTAAAACTTGCTCTCTTTGCTCAGATGTATCACAGCCCTGATCTATCATTCCATTGCCTCTCGATTTTTGACGGGCGGAATAATAGCGACCTAACGAAACAATTTGCTATGCTTTATGGCAACTAACCTTAAATATGTATCGAATGGGTCTGCTTTAGAGAAAAAATGCTCCACCATATTACCCAGAAGTACCGACCACCGGAAATAGGCGAAATAATTCGTTATCAATATGCTCCTCAACACAACCATGGAGCCAATGCATACGGGCGGCTAGTTTAAGTGGCACACGTTTGCCGCCCTCGCAAACGTTAAAAAGAATATAAAAAACGCGCAATGAAAAAGAGCTCAAGTAGAGACAACAAAAAGCCCGCTTCGTGCGTGAGCATATGAAATTATAGGGAAAGAATATGGCACATCCGCAAGCAATCGTTCATGTATCCAAGCTTGTTGCAAATCACAAACCTGACTTACAGATCACCATGCTAGAGGTAGGGGCTAGACCCTTAAGTAGCGACCGTGAACCTTACTGGGTATTACTTGACGTATTTCCAAATGCTCAGATTCACGCGTTTGAAGTTGATGAGGGATTGTGCATTGAACTAAATCAAACTGCACCTAAACAAGTTACCTATCATCCTCTCGCACTTGGCCGCCCTGAGAGAAACAGAATCTTCTACGAAACCGTTCGCCCAATGTGTAGCTCGTTTTATAAGCCCAATGAAGAACTTTTAAAAAAGTACTCTAAATTAGATGCTTCTTTAATAAAGGCCGAACATCGATTAGATTCTCATGCCTTGGACGAATTTGTCATGTTAAAGTCGATACCCAATGTCGACCTTATTAAAGCCGACATTCAAGGTGCCGAACTTGAGCTGTTTGAATACGGTACGAAGGCAATACATAGCGCTAGCATGGTTATAACAGAAGCTGAATTTATTGAACTCTATGAAGATCAACCTTTATTTCGGGATGTCGACAAATTTCTCTCTTCACAAGGACTCATGTTGCAGAAAATTCTATACACGCAAGGAAGTAGTTTAAAGCCCATCCAACTCTCAGAACAGCTCCCTGCATCGCAAACAATGTGGTGCGACGCCATATACACAAAACACATCATCAACATGGCAGATCAAACAGAAGATACTCTGCTTAAAATAGCCATTTTTGCTTTTATCTACGATAGTCCGGACCTGTCTTATCATTGCCTAACATTAGTAGACCAAAAAGTAGGAAGCGGTTTAGCCAATCAATTTGCGTCTCTCGGCAATAAATAAGCGTTTATGTTCACTTCATCTAATTGGTCAGGTGATAAAAATGCCTCAGCATACTTTTGGTAGATACCTTGCTCTAAAAATAGGCGAAATAGCTCTAAATCAATATGCTCATCTTTGACCATGAAACTCATAATCTTTAATGATTCACTGATTGTCTTCGCTTTCTTGTAGGGTCGATCCGCAGCAGTTAATGCTTCAAAAATATCGGCTATCGCCAGGATTCTATCTGGCATCGTAAGCTCATTCGCTGCGAGCTTACGTGGGTATCCGTCTCCTCGCAGAGTTTCATGATGGGTCGAGGCAAAATGCGGTACGTTCTTTAGCTCGTCCGTAAATGGCACCTCGTCTAACATTCTAATTGTACTAATAATGTGCTCATTTATTTTAAATCGGTCTTCGCTGGACAAGGTCCCGCGCTTTACATTGAGGTTGTAGAGCTCACCAAGATTGTATAAGTGTTCAGGCACTTCCATTTTAACGCCTAGGTGGTCTGCTAAAACGTAAGGCTTTTCCCGCTCAATAATATGCTCAGGCTTATCCGCAAGTAGCTGCTCCTCCGCTGGAAGTGTTTGCGGCGGTAACTGCTTATTGGCGATCCGAAGCTCTTCTACTGGAGATAAACCCAAACGATCACTAAAGTGTCGCACCCATGTTTGGGCGCCAATTTTAGCGAGTCTCGCCTCTGCCTCCTCGCTCATAAACTCACCACCAACATTACTCTGAGCAATGAATTCAAAATCCTCTATTAATTCGCGCTGCCTCTTTTTCAACTCTTCTAGATGCCGATTTGATTGGGATGCATTTTTTAATTGCGCGTTTAACATCTCAATTTCAGCATCCCGCCATAGCACTTCAAAACGCATACGAATTTCGTGTATGCGATTATAAATTGTCTCGAGCTTCGTCCCCTTATCTACAACATGTTCGGGAACCGTAATTTTGCCGCAATCATGCAACCATGCACCTAAATGAAATTCGCGCCATTCATCATCGGTTTTAAAGCTGAAATCTTTAAAATACACATCGTTACTGTCACTCGCAGCTTTGGCCAACATCATGCCAATTTGTGGCACGCGCTCGCAATGGCCTGCTGTATAGGGTGATTTTGCATCAATGGCCTCTGCAATAATTTTAACAATCGAATCCATTAGCGCATTCTGCGAATGCTCATAAGCTTTAATCGCTGCGGACATGTCCACTAAACTTTGAGAAAGATCATCTAATTGAGAAATCGGTAAGAATAAGCGTTCAACGCCTGCATAATCTCGCGTTGCAATTTTTCGTGTTTCTAAAGCGAGCGCTTCTATTTGACGAATTAGTTGTTGCGCCAGTAGCCAAGCCCCAATAATTAATACCACCATTAAAACTAGACTCACCAGCACAGAGACATAAATCTGAGACATATAAGGGGCAAGAAGGGTTTTAATCGGCACAGAAATACCGATGAACTGATCTCTATTCAATGCAAATTTTAAAGGTGTAATGTAAACGTAGTACGTATCACCCTCGTATCGATGCTCACTCAAACGGTCAAACCGTGTTTCGTCAAGCAAGGAGTCCGTATAAAAAGTTTTCAATGAGCCAATAGCGCCGCCACTTTCGACCAAGGACGAGATAATCGCCTGTCCTGATTCCGAATAAATGTAGGCTTCGCTGCCCGTTTCATCCAATAAACTGGCTAGCAGTGCCGATAATCCTGAGAGCGTTACATCCACGCCTAACACCATTTCAGTATCGGCAATTCGGTATGCATAGGTCGCGCCTGCTGTTCCCGTGCTTTGAAAAACATAGGGCTTCGTACGTATTAAGTCGCGTTCCTGTATCGCTTGCTGGTACCAGGGCCTCCGGGTGGCATCGTAACTACTAGCTAGTACTTCAGAGCGAAGTAAGCGTAAATCTTTATCTAGATAAGTGCGCGCCTGTTGGCGAAGGCCCTCTGCACTAAAATGGTGGATCAATAGCCAGCGTTCGTCTGCGTTCGTTGCGAATGTCGCATCTAAACCTGGCTCACTCTCTAAATTTATTAGCTGAAGTAAATCACCACTAGCATCACCGATATATATAGAATAAAGCCGCGGTGAGGCGAGCATTATTTCAGCAAAAATAGGTACGGCTGGATGATCCGAACCCAAAGCGGGCTTCTGGAATACTCCTTTAGATCTAGCGAGTAGACGTGTCACATTCGAGGTATTTCTGTCCAACTGCTCCATAGCATGCTCGACACCCTGAGCAACGTTGACGTACAAATCTTGCGCCGCGCGCTTGGCAATATCTTGTCCGAAATAATACTGCAAACCGGAAGCGACAACGGCCATGGAGCCGCATATTACAAATAGACTTAATAATACTGCTGTTTGAATCGATACTCGTTTTTTGGCGCTCGTAGCGTTAACCAAAACAATCCTCCCTAATTTTTATTATTTATCTCAACTAGACAATGCAATAAAACAAGAGCCAAGAGCCACAAACTTCGCACATTTTTTTAGCT